>Ga0209643_1000061_pt1 | contig 289967 bp, 261 predicted proteins | sample AutmiccBRH37_all_FD_187383 | JGI IMG/M metagenome (GOLD analysis project Ga0209643, IMG submission 187383) | Deep subsurface microbial communities from Mt. Terri, Switzerland - Autotrophic microbial communities BRH/37_all (SPAdes) (version 2) | ecosystem: Environmental > Aquatic > Deep... | reverse complement strand
CCTCTAGCGCCACCTTGGCCTTGAACTCAGCCGAGTAGCGCTTCCTCGTCACTTTCCCCATCAGAACAGGTCCTTCTTGCAGGCGGGACCAGCTTAACATCCTGTCCGGTTTTTGGGGGCCACCTCTGTCGCTGTCGATAAAACAAAACTGCTGCATTCGGATGTATGTCTCGACGTGCCACACAAAAATGATCATCCGCCCGCGAAGGCCTGATCGATCCAGCCAACACAGCCTCGGACGTCTGGGCTGACACCGCCTACCGCTCGGTCGCCAATGAGGCCTTCCTGCGCGGCCTCGGCAAAGTCAGCCGCATCCACGTCAAGAAGCCGAGCGGCAAGACCATGCCCCGCCACATGGGACGCGCCAACGCCGGGAAGTCGGCCGTGCGTGCGCTGGTCGAGCACCCCTTCGCCATGCTCAACGGGCCGATGCGGCTGATCATGCGCACCATCGGCCTGGCCCGCGCCGAGATCCAGGTGACACTGGCGACGATGGCCTACAACATGAAGCGCTGGTCCTGACTGAACAGGAGAGGTGTGCACGCCTGAGGTACGGGCCGGGAAACCGGCCTTGGCCACCGCCCCGCCGGGGGCCACCGCGGACCAGCCCGTCCGCGCCATCGGCCCCATCACGGCCGAGACCGGCAGCTGTCATCCCGCTGGACCGCTTGAAGACCGGTTTCCGGAGGTGCCCAGGTGCGGCGGGCTGTTGCGTCGTGCGGGCCAAGTTATTCTGCGGATCTGCCGGCCGCCTGTTACCCATCAATGGGTTGGGGACTGCATTGCGGCATATTATGGTGCTGTTCATACTTGTAGCACGATGTGGCCGAAGCAGTAGAAGAGCCAGACCGCCTCAGCCGCACCAAGTCATGTATAAGCCCGAAACGCCTCTTATACCGCCCGGCAGATGAAACGACACGCCGCTCCGCTGGCGCGGACGGGCTCCCGCCCGAAACCCGGCTGGAGCAAGCTCCAGACCTCCTTGTTTTCTTTGTAGAAACAAAAGGGGTTCGAGGTTCACCCCGAGCGGGCGCGGGCGGCAGCCCGCTTTTTCCAGCGGGTCAGTTCATTGGACGAACGGTATTAGCGTTTACGGGAGCTGACATGCAGCTACGAATTCCGGCCTCGCTGATCATATTTATGGGTTCGTACTTGCCTCTCTCTATTATTCTTCTTGCTCAGGATACGACGTGGGGAGGTTCGTGCGATTTCGCGTCGGTCTGGCCACCATCAGACCAATGTAATATTACTTATGAGGTGGGCAACGCTGCAACTGCCTATGCAGCAGTGCTTACGGCCTCGGCCTGTCTAATCCTTACCATAGGCGTTCTAAAAACAATTAAAACAAGAAGAAATATTGTAATTAAAGAATCCAAACACGTCCCGTCAGATCTCATGAATTACGTCTTGCCATACATCGTTTCCTTTATGGGTCTCGACTACGGACAAAGCAATAAATTATTATGTTTTATTATTTTTTGTTGTGGATGTTTTGGATTACCCACCAGTCAGGCAGGATTATATTTAATCCTGTTCTTATAGCACTGGGATGGCGACTTTACGACATAAAGTACACCCACGAGGGGTCGGAGAGGCCTCTAACGGGACTGGCCCTTAGTAGAAGCGGCATCCAACCCGGCCAGACCAGGCGCTTCGCTCAGTTACAGGACGTCCTGATAGTGAAGGAGTAGGTTAACTCATGACCCTCAATGCGCTCCACGCGTTCGATATTGACAACGCATCTGTAACTCTTTGGTGTTTCAAAAAAAACCAGAAGCCCGGCGAAAATCCCAAGCTTAAAGGAACGTGGGTGGACACGAGCGACGAACTCTGCTCTGTGCTCAAGTCGGTTGTTAATACGGCGCGGGAGGCGATCAAGGAAACACTGCCCTACAGCCTCTTAGCTCAGAACAATGAATCCAGCGCGCTCTCCATCACTACTCTCGAAACACATGGCGGCTTAGTTGTCGAGCAGGCAACAGACGAAATTGCAGAAAAAAAGGTTGGATCTGTCAAAGACATCAACAACACCGAGTTTTACAGCATAAAGCTTGTACACAACGGCGTCGCCCTGCATGCCATTCGCAAGACGGATGACTCGTGGAAAACCAAAAAAACAAAGTGGTCCATACCGGTAGTATACTCCCCTACACAAGAACTAGACATTGATGATACAGTAGGATTTACGATATCAAGATCCGTCGATTTTTTTATTCTCGGGGATAGCATTCTGGTTAGCAACAAGCTACGCTTTGAATCTTTATTAAACTACAAGGAAGCACACCGAGACGACTTCCGGCTTTTAAACCAGGAACCGGAGTTTTCACGCGTTTTTGCGGACATGGCCCCCCTGATAGCCTATGTTGGCGACAACAAAATTCAACTAAGGAGAGCCTCCGCAATTAAGATGAAGGGACATTATAAAAACCCTGGCTTCATGGCAAATCTTCAGGCTCACCATGCAAATCTTGGCCTAAATATCAAATTCGACACGAATGCGAAAATTATTCCATGCGCAGAGACGTGCCGCGATATTTTTCAGGCACTCCTGGACCACCGGTTGGATTCACGGCTCTCAAATCAGCTTTATGATGTTGAGAACGCTACTGATGTAAAAGGGTAATATCGTCGAATGCAGAGCCCCTGTGTTCGTATAATCTGAGCCTGTGCGCTTTTCTAAGTGATCATTATGTTCTCGGGGCGCAGAAATCAGTCTCTGCTCTACCGATGAACCGTTGCTTGTAGCCCCCTCACCCCCGCAACCCCTCTACCCCCGCGAGCCCTACTCCTCCCACGCCACCAGGGCGCGGTAGGCGTGCCAGGTGGCGTGGCCGATCAGCGGCAGGGTGACGGCGACGCCGATCAGGCCGGTGAGCAACCCAAGCGCCGTCACCACGACGATGATGACCGCCCACAGGGCCATGGCCTTAAGGTTGGCGAACACCGCCAGGGCGCTGACCAGCACGGCGGTGAACACGTCCGTTCCCCGGTCGAGCATCAGCGGCAGACTGACCGCCGCGCCGATGAACGCCACCACGGCGAACCCGCCGCCGATGGCCGTTCCCAAAGTCAGGAACACGATGCCGTCGGTGCTTGCCAACGATGTCAGCAGGGCCGACCACGCCATATTGGTGTAAGGAAACACCAGCGCGAAGATCAGGGCGGCGATGCGCACCCAGATCATCAGGAACAGCATCAGCACCAGGCCGGCCGTCAGGATGTGGAAGCTGTTGGCCCGCCACGCGAACACCGCCGCCCAGAAGCCCGGCCGCTGGCCATGCTCCAGGCGCCGGCTCATGTGGTACAGGCCAACGGCCAGCAACGGCGCGATGAGCAGGAATCCGGCGATCAGCGGGGTCATCAGATACAGCATGTCGAGCGCCGACAGGCCCACGGTCAGTACAAACCCGATGGCGACGAAGATGGAGCCATAGGCGACGCTGACCACCGGCGCCGCCCGCATGTCGTCCCACCCGGCGCGCAGCCACGCGAGCGGTGCGGTGGTCGGGACGATGCGGATGCGCTCGGCGTAGGGAAGGCCGGCCAAGGGGTGGTGGGTCGAGTCGGTGACGCTGTCCTGCGGCATGGTGACGTCTCTCCGGGTTGCCCCGTCATTAACCCACGAACGACATGGGTTATGCAATGGCCGCAACATGGCGCGATAGCGTTAACGCCCGACGTTTCTGGTGGGAGATATGTCCACCTCCGGCTTATGCGGCGCCTCCGGATGAGGCAGCACCAGTTCGTCCAGGCGCACACTCAGGGCCTGCTGGTGGGCGGAACGGGCGTTCTCCAGGGCGGCCCGCACCGGCCCGGCCCAGCTTTCATTGCGCGGCGCCGGAGGATCGCCCGGCACGACGGATCCTAGAACCCGCAGCAGGTCATGCAGGGTGATCTCGTTCAACGGCCGGGTCAGGACCCACTGCCCGTCGGCCGTACTCGCCACCATGTTGGCCGTGTGCAGGCACTCCAGTACGGCGAGCAGGGAATCCTCCGCCGCTGCCGTCAGGGCCAGCAGGCGGTTCCGTGACAGGCCGCGTCCGAAACGCTGGGTCCGGCCCAGCGCCGCCATGATGTCGAGCGCGAGCGCCAGACGCGCCTCCATCTCCCCGCCCGACAGGCGCGGGCCGCGCTGCATCCGCCACTCCGGCAGGGCCGCCGTGATGACCGCGCCGACCAGAACCACCGTCCACGACAGGTACATCCACAGCAGGAACAACGGCAGGGCCGCCAGGGCGCCATAAATCGTCTCGTAGCTGCCGGCACTGGAAACGAACAGCAGGAAGCCATACCGCAAGGCGGCAAACAGGGTCGCCCCGATCAGCGCCCCGATAATCGAATCACGCAGCCGTACCCGGCGGTTGGGCACCGTGGTGTACAGCAGGGTGAAGGCGATCACGGTCAGGGCATAGGGCATGACCCACGACAACCGGGTCCAGAGACCGACAGCCTGGGTGGTGAAGATGTCCTGGCCGACCGCCGCGAGGTAGCTCGAAATGGAGAAACTCACCCCAATCAGCAAGGGCCCCAAGGTCAACACGGTCCAGTAGACCAGCAGGCGGGCGACCACACTGCGCGACCGGGTGACACGATAGATGGTGTTGAACGCCTGCTCGATGGTCAGCAGCATCATCAACGCGGTGATCGTAAGGCCACCGACACCCAATGCCGTCAACCGTCCCGTCGCCCCCACGAAGTCGGTCAGGTAGTCCTGAACCGCCATCCCGACATCGGGCAGGAAATTGTCGAACAGGAATACCTGAAACTGGCCGCGCACCTCATCGAAGACCGGAAACGCAGTCAGCACCGCGACGGCGATGGCGATCAGCGGGACAAGCGCCAGCAGCGACGTGTAGGTCAGCGCCGCAGCCACCTCGAATAGATTATCCCGCCCCATGCGAATCATGAGGTGGGTGGCGAAACGCTGCGCATCCTCCGCCCTGTCCTTGATGCGGACCAGGATGGAGTCGCCACGGTCGTCGGTCATAAATGGTCCTCGTGCTGAGTCTTGCCGAATAACAACAATTGCAAACGAGGCGTCGTGTGCTTTGACGGCGGTGCCGGTTAGTGTAGGATGCCGCGTTCCGAACGTAAAATGAACAGTTTCATGCGTCGCAGAGGGGTTCCATGACCGTGTCCCGCCCACTCATGGCCGGCAAAAAAGGCCTCATCATGGGGGTCGCCAACGACCGATCCATCGCCTGGGGCATTGCCAAGCAGTGCGCCGCCCATGGTGCCGAAATGGCCTTCACCTACCAGGGTGCCGCCCTGGAAAAGCGCGTCCGGCCGCTCGCCGAGAGCATTGGCAGCACGCTGCTGCTGCCCTGCGACGTCACCGACGGCGCCAGCATGGACGCGGCGTTCGCGGCCATCGAGGAGACGTGGGGCAAGCTGGACTTCGTGGTCCATGCCATCGCCTACGCGGACAAGGACGAGTTGAAGGGCAAGTACGTCGATACGACGTATGGCAACTTCGCCAATTGCATGAACATCTCGGTGTTCTCCTTTACCGACGTGGCCCGCCGCGCCCGCCCCCTGATGAAGGAGGGCGGCTCCCTCGTCACGCTGTCCTACTACGGCGCCGAGCAGGTCATGCCCCACTACAACGTCATGGGCGTCGCCAAGGCGGCACTGGAAGCCAGCGTACGCTATCTGGCCGCCGACCTGGGCGCGGAAAACATCCGGGTCAACGCCATCTCGGCCGGTCCGATCAAGACCCTGGCCGCCTCGGGCATCGGCGACTTCCGCCTGATCCTGCGGTGGAACGAGCTGAATGCGCCCCTGCACCGCAACGTCACCATCGACGAAGTGGGCAACTCGGGCCTCTACCTGCTGTCCGACCTGTCCTCAGGCGTGACCGGCGAGGTCCACCATGTGGACAGCGGCTATCACACCGTCGGGATGCTGGCGCCCGAGTCCGCGCCAGAGTTGGTCGAGCTTTTGCAGCAGTTCAAGAAGGACTGAGGACTCATAACGCCATGGCCGGGAATTCGTTCGGAACCGTGTTCCGCTTCACCACGTTCGGCGAAAGCCACGGCCCGGCCATCGGCTGCATCGTCGATGGGGTGCCGCCGCGCGTCCCGTTGACCGAGGCCGACATCCAGCCGTGGCTGGACAAGCGCCGGCCCGGCCAGTCGCGCCACACCACCCAGCGGCGCGAGCCCGATCAGGTGAAAATCCTGTCGGGGGTGTTCGACGGCATGACCACCGGCACCCCCATCGGCCTGCTGATCGAAAACACCGATCAGCGGTCCAAGGACTATGGCGCCATCGCCCAGCAGTTCCGCCCCGGCCACGCCGACGTGACCTATTGGCAGAAATACGGCATCCGTGATCATCGCGGCGGCGGCCGGTCTTCGGCGCGGGAAACCGCCCTGCGCGTGGCCGCCGGCGCGGTCGCTCGTCAGGTCCTCAACGCCCTGGTGCCCGGCGGCGTGACCGTGCGCGGCGCCCTCGTCCAGGTCGGGCCGCACGGCATCAACCGCGCCCGCTGGGACTGGGACGAAACCAACCGCAACGACTTCTTCTGCCCCGACGCGGGCAGCGTGGCTGGCTGGGAAACCTTCCTCGACAGTGTGCGCAAGTCCGGGTCGTCAACCGGCGCCGTGGTCGAGGTCGAAGCCACCGGCGTCCCGGTCGGCCTGGGCGACCCGGTGTATGACAAACTCGACGCCGACCTCGCCAAGGCCCTCATGTCGATCAACGCCGTCAAGGGCGTGGAAATTGGCGAAGGCTTTGCCGCCGCATCCCTGTCCGGCGAGGACAACGCCGACGAGATGCGCATGGGGCCGGACGGCGCCATCACCTATCTTTCCAACAAGGCCGGCGGCATCCTGGGCGGCATTTCGACCGGCCAGCCGGTGGTGGCCCGTCTGGCCGTCAAACCGACGTCCTCCATCCTCACGCCCCGCCGGTCAGTAGACGTGGCAGGCCAGGACGTGGACGTCATGACCAAGGGCCGCCACGACCCCTGCGTCGGCATTCGCGCGGTCCCCGTGGCCGAGGCGATGGTCGCCGTCACCCTGCTTGACCACCTGCTGCGCCACCGCGCGCAGTGTGGCTGGGCCCCGCACGGCTGAGCCCTGGAGCGCCACCCCTAAATGCCCACCGAAATTCGCCGCCTGATCTTCACAGAACCCGAGTTGATGGAGGCCCTGACCCAGTTCATCAGTTCGGAACGCACCGCCGTGGAACCCGGCCGTGTCATCTCGGTCGAAATCGCCAGCCAGGACCCCGCCGCAATCAAGTGCCGGGTGCAGGGCCGCAGCGGGATGCAGAACGATCAGGTCTTTGATGCCGTGTTCATGTGCGCCGCGTTGATCGCCTGGTGCATGAAAAACAAGGTTCCGCTGGCCCGCACCGCCAAAAAGCAGGTCAAATTGACCCAGACCGGCCGCGTTGCCCTGGACGTCACGCTTTAGGCGTTGGCCTGACGTTTGAGGAGAAAGCCGGGCACTGCCCGGACCCGCAAAGGGCCGAACGGCTCTTTGAACCCATGAAATGGCGGCGCCCGGCTTCGTCGCAAATCTTCGCCTCATTCCCCAAACCGCACCTCGCCAACAATGCGGCGGAGTTGGTCGGTGAAGAATGCCGCGCCGTCGGCGTCCAGGCGGGCGTGACCGTCCAAAAATTCGGCAACGTCGCGGCCGCTGTACCGGCCAACCAGCGTGTCGTCGCGCACCGCCAGATGATCGCGGGCGAAGTCTGCGGCACGACTGTGGCAGATGCGGCATTCTTGCATGAACCGGTCGGGGGCGGCTGCTGTGGCCGCCAGCATGGCTGCCATTCCGGCCGCCAGATTCTCGGGCAGGCCACCACGGTGGCGGCGCAGGAACACCCCCAGGCGCTGCTCGTCCAGGCTTGACCGCTCGCGCGCAAACGCTGCGGCATGGCCGTGGCACCCCTGACACCGCTCATGCCACAGGGCATGCAGGTCAGTCGCCGAGGCATCCCGCGCCATCAGCATCAAAAGCCCGGCCAGCATGAACAGCATCCATTGCCTGTGTCGCCGCATGTCGTGTTGACGCATATGTTGACCCTTTCCTCACAGTCCATCCTCCCGCACACTGGTTTCGAGCGAAACCAAAAAGTCACGCCAAAACAAACCAAAACCAAGATGGAGGAACCCCATGCCCCAGCCGACCCACGTCGTCCGTATCGCCCTGCCCGAGTCCCCGGACCTGCCCGACGACATGGCCAGCTACTTCGCCGTTTGCCAGGACAAGCTGGGCATGGTGCCCAACGTGCTGCAAGCCTACACCGGAAACCCCGAGAAACTGCGCGCGTTCAGCCAGTTCTACAACCAGCTCATGCTGGCGCCGTCGGGCCTGTCGAAGCTGGAGCGGGAGATGATCGCGGTGGTCGTGTCGTCGGCCAACCGTTGCTATTACTGCCTGGTGGCCCACGGGCAGGCGGTGCGCCAGTTGTCGGGCGACCCGCAGCTTGGCGAGATGATGGTGCTGAACTATCGCATCGCCGACCTGGAGCCGCGCCAGCGTACCATGCTGGACTACGCCTGGAAGCTGACCAAGACCCCGCACGACATCGGCGAGGCCGACCGTCAGGGTCTGCGGGACGCCGGGTTCTCCGACCAGGACATCTTCGACATCACCGACACGGTGGGATTCTTCAACTACACCAACCGCATGGCCCACGGCCTGGACATGATCCCCAACCCCGAATACCACACCATGAGCCGGTAGTGGGTGGCGGAAGCAGTTTGGGCATAGAGGACACCGAGAAGGGCACAGAGAACACAGAGTAGAGAGCGGTGTGGCGCCGCAGGCATTCAGCACCCCGGAAGTGAGCACCTGCGCTGCGCGCGGCTCAGAAATCTCGGTGTTCTCTGTGCCCTCTGTGTTAATGACTTTCCTTGAAAATACCCCGGAAGGCTTTCGCTTTCCGGGGTTTTTTGAACGCCTTAGTGGACCTTGATGTTCGGTCCGGCAGGACGCTGATCGACCTGGAGCTTGTCCCAGATCTTCTGGGCAATCGCCATGTAGGCCTTGGAGTGCGGGCTTTCCGGGTCCGCCACCACGATCGGCGTGCCGCCGTCCGAGCTTTCACGGATCTTGATGTCGAGCGGGATCTCGCCCAGGAAGTCGGCGTTGAGTTCCTCGGCCGTCTTCTTGGCGCCGCCGTGCGAGAACACGTCCTCGCGATGGCCGCAATTCGTGCAGATGTGATAGCTCATGTTTTCGATGACGCCGAGGACGGGAACCTCGACCTTGCGGAACATGTTGAGGCCCTTGCGGGCGTCCAGCAGGGCGATGTCCTGCGGGGTGGAGACGATCACCGCGCCGGCCAGCGGTACGCGCTGGCTCATGGTCAACTGGGTGTCGCCAGTGCCCGGCGGCATGTCAACCACCATGACATCCAGTTCGCCCCAATCGACGTCACGCAGGAGTTGTTCCAGCGCACCGATAACCATCGGGCCGCGCCAGATCACCGGGGCGTCCTCGGGCACCATGAAGCCGATCGACATGATCTTCAGGCCATGGTTTTCCATCGGCAGGATGGCGCTGTCGCTGGCTGCCGGGCGCAGGCCCTGCAGACCCATCAGGCGCGGCACCGAGGGGCCATAGATGTCGGCGTCGAACAGGCCGACCTTGAGGCCCAGCCGCGACAGGGCGAGCGCCAGGTTGGCCGACGTGGTGGACTTGCCCACGCCGCCCTTGCCGGACGCCACGGCGATGATGTGCTTGACGTGCGGCAACACCATCTTGCCATGCAGTTCCTGCTGGCCCATGGCACCACCGTGCTCGGGCGCACCGGCCGGAGCCTGGCCGGGCTGGCGGGGTGCGGTCAGCACCGCCGTGCAGCTCAACACGCCGGCCATTTCGTGGACCGCGCGTTCGGCGGCCTTGCGCACCGGCTCCAGTTCAGGCGCCAGTTGTGGCGGCACCTCGATGGCAAAGGTGACGTGGCCTTCACGGACCACCACCTCATTAACCCAGCCTGCCGAGATGATGTCCGAACCGCTGTCGGCATGGATGATGCCGCTCAGAACCTCGATAACTTGTTCTTTTGTCACGCCTGCCATTCTTGAAATCTCCGCCTCCGGACCGATATCCGTTGTCTGCCCACACGTTGCATGGGAAATTATCATGGCCTATAAGGCCAAGGGGGCTTTTTTCGACCACCACGCCCGTCTCGGGTTCCCCACTCTAGAGTGACGAGCGCAACTTTAAAACCACACTTATATTAGGATTTGGCGATTTAAGGTCGCTCTAACGCAAAAGCAAGCCCGGAAAGCAATGTCTCCCGGACAGAAAGGAACGCAACATATGGCCTGGAATCAGCAGGGCGGCGGCGGCCCCTGGGGCGGCGGCGGCGGTGGCGGCGGCGGCCCGTGGGGCGGCGGCGGCAACGGCGGCGGCGGTCCCTCGTGGGGTGGCGGCGGCCGCGGGTCTCCCCCGCCTGACATCGAGGAGATGCTGCGCAAGCTGCAGGACCGCTCCAAGCGCTTCATGCCCGGTGGCTTCGGCTCCGGCAAGGGCGTGGCACTGCTTGTGATCGCCGTGATTGCCGCGTGGGGCCTGACTGGCTTCTACCGCGTGCAGCCCGACCAGCAGGGCGTGGAAATGTTGTTCGGCCGTTACGTCAAGACGACGGCACCCGGCCTGAACTACTGGTTCCCGACCCCCATCGGGGCGGTCGAGACGCCGACAGTGACGCGCACCAACCAGATCTCGGTCGGCTTCCGCGGCGATCCGCGGTCGGGTGGCACCCGCGACGTGCCGCAGGAAAGCATGATGCTGACCGGCGACCAGAACATCATCGACGCCGACTTCATCGTGCAGTGGCGCATTGCCGATGCCGGGGCGTACCTGTTCAACATCCGCGACGTCGAAGAGACGGTGAAGCTGGCCTCCGAATCGTCCATGCGCGAGATCATCGGCCAAGTTGACCTGGAATACGCCATGACCCAGGGTCGTGGCATGGTCGCCAGCCGGACCCGCGACCTGCTCCAGCAGATCATGGACAGCTACGGCGCCGGGGTGAGCATCCTGGACGTCAAGCTCCAGCAGGCCGACCCCCCGGCCGAGGTGATCGACGCGTTCCAGGACGTCCAGCGCGCCCGTCAGGACCGTGACCGCCTACAGAACGAGGCCTTCGCGTACCGCAACGACATTCTGCCGCGCGCCCAGGGTCAGGCGGCCCGCGTCGTTCAGGAAGCCACTGGTTACCGCGAACAGATGATCAAGAGCGCCGAGGGTGAATCGTCCCGCTTCCTGGCCGTTTACGACACCTTCAAGAACGCCCGCGAAGTGACCACCCAGCGCCTGTACCTGGAAGCCCTCCAGGACGTGCTCAAGGGCTCGGAGAAGATCCTGCTCGACGAAGGGGCCAGTGGCTCCGGCGTGGTGCCCTACCTGCCGCTGCCTGAAATCCAGCAGCGTCGCGTGCGGGAGGCCGCAGCCCCGGCTCAGGCCCCAATGCTGGGAGGAGTCGCCCGATGAACAGCACCCGTTTCGCCGTCCTCGGCGTGATCCTCCTGGTGGCCGTCGTGCTGCTCGGCGGGTCCCTCTACACCGTCCACCAGACCCAGCAGGCCCTCGTCCTACAGTTCGGCAACGTGGTCCGCGAGGTCAAGGAACCCGGCCTGCACTTCAAGGTGCCGTTCATCCAGAATGTGGAATACTACGACAACCGCATCCTGGCCCTGAATCCGCCGAGCCAGGAAGTCCCGCTGATCGACCAGAAGCGCATCATCGTCGATTCGTTCCTGCGCTATCAGATCGTGGCTCCGCTGGAGTTCTTCAAAACGGTTCGCAACGAACTGGCCCTGCGCGACCGTTTCGGCGCCATCCTCAACTCGGTGGTCCGCGACACCCTCGGTGAATCCGACCTCCAGGACCTGCTGACCGAACGCCGCGCCGAGGTGATGCAGACCATCACCAACACCGTGCGCGAACGGGCGGCCGGATTCGGCATCAACGTGGTCGATGTCCGCATCGGCCGCACCGACCTGCCGCAGGAAACCTCGCAGTCGGTGTTCAATCGCATGCGGTCCAGCCGTATCGCCGAAGCCGCCCAGTTGCGCGCCCAGGGCGAGGAGCTGAAGTCCCGCATCGAGGCCGAAGCCAACCGTGATCGCACGATCATCATGGCCGAAGCCGAACGCACCGCCGAGATCCTGCGCGGTGAAGGCGACGCCCAGCGCAACGCCGTCCTCGGCGAGGCCTATGGGCAGGACCCGGAGTTCTTCCGGTTCTACCGCTCCATGGAAGCCTACCGCGAGGCTTTGGGCGAAGGCACCACCATGGTCCTGAGCCCCACGTCGGAGTTCTTCCGCTACTTCAACATGGCGCCCAACGACGCCGGCGTCGGTGGCGGAACCGGCCGCCCTGCTGCGGCAGCCCAGCGCTGACCTTCCCGACCCCGCCGCGGACAGCGTTCCGCGGCGGGGTTCTTTTTTCCCCCCAGGCTCTTCACGCACATGACAGAATTCCTGACTGCCCTCGCCCTGGCGCTCGCCATCGAGGGCGCCGTCTACGCGCTGTTCCCCGGCCCCATGCGCCGCATGATCGCCCGCGTGCAAGAGATGCCGGACTCGGCCCTGCGCATTGGCGGCGTCATCGCCTGCGGCCTGGGTGTCGTCGCCGTTTGGCTCATTCGCCTATGAAATCACGCTCCATACTTCATCGGGGCAACCACGTCCCCCCTGGCGCGTAGACAGTCCAGCGATAGAATGCCAGAGATAGAATGCCCACAGTAGAATGCCCACAGTAGAATGAACGAGTTGCCGTGCGGCTGCAGGTCGTGGCTTGATCGGCAGCACCTTAGGCCCCACATTCGTACCATTGAGTTTCCAGTCCTGACGGAGGCCCCCGTGATCGCAGAGCCCGCACTTCGTGCACGCCGCCCATCGGCACATCGTCCCCCGACGCGGCCCCAGGAGCGCATGAGGGCAAAGGTCGCCGTGCGCGAGCACGACCCGATAACAGCCGCCCGTTTCTGGCTGTTCATCGCCCTGGTGGCGCTGGCCACCCTGATGGCGGCCGGTCTTGCCGCTGGCACCGCGCACGCCCGCAGCGCCCCGGACAGCTTCGCTGATCTGGCCGAGCGCCTCAGCCCGGCCGTGGTCAACGTATCGACCACCCAGAACGTGGTCAGCGACCGTGGCCCTGACATGCCGCAGTTCCCGCCCGGCTCGCCGTTCGAGGAATTCTTCCGCGACTTCTTTGACCGCCACGGCGAGGGCGGTGGCAGCAATGGCATGCCTGCGCCGTCGCGCCGCGCCACGTCGCTGGGGTCGGGTTTCATCATCGACCCGTCGGGCTTGGTGGTGACCAACAACCACGTCATCCAGGACGCCGATGAAATCAGCATCATCCTGTACGACGACACCGTCCTGAATGCCGAGGTCCTAGGCCGCGACGCCAAGACCGACCTTGCCCTCCTACAGGTCAAGTCCGACCGCAAGCTGCCCTTCGTGGAGTTCGGCGATTCCGATGCCGCCCGTGTCGGCGACTGGGTGATGGCCATCGGCAACCCGTTCGGCCTGGGCGGCAGCGTCACGGCCGGCATCATCTCGGCCAAGACCCGCGACATCCAGGCCGGTCCCTACGACAGCTTCATCCAGACCGACGCGTCGATCAACCGGGGCAACTCGGGCGGGCCGCTGTTCAACATGCGCGGCGAGGTCATCGGCATCAACACCGCCATCTTCTCGCCCACCGGCGGATCGGTCGGCATCGGGTTCGCCGTGCCGTCAAGCCTCGCCAATCAGGTCCTGGCCGATCTGCGTGAATACGGCCGCACCCGGCGCGGCTGGCTGGGCGTTCGCATCCAGTCGGTAACCGACGAGATCGCCGAAAGCCTGGGCCTCGAAAACTCGCAGGGTGCCCTGGTCGCCAGCGTGCAGCCCGACAGCCCGGCACAGGGCGCCGGCATTCGTCCCGGCGACGTGGTGATCGCATTCAATGATCGCCCGATCACCGAAATGCGCCGCCTGCCCGCCATCGTCGCCGAAACCGAAATCGGCGAACAGGTCCCCGTCACCGTGTGGCGCGACGGGCGCCGCCAGACCCTCAAGGTCACGGTGGCCGAGATGGAAGAAGAAGAGGAACAGGCCGCCGCCCCCGCCCCGCCGCCGCAGTCCGGCATCGCGCCCACCGCCATCAGCCCGCTGGGCCTGTCGGTGACCGCCCTCACCCCCGAACTGCGGGAGCGCTTCGGGCTTGAGGAAGCCACCAACGGGGTGGTCATCACGGACGTGGCGTCCAATGGCCCGGCAGCCGAAAAGGGCGTGGCAGCGGGCGACATCATCGTCGAGGTCAACCAGACTCCGGTGACCAACGCCGATGAAATCCGCAGCCAGCTCGGCAAGGCCCGCGAAGCCGGGCGCCGCTCGGTGCTGCTGCTGGTCCAGGGCCGGACCGGAATGCGCTTCGTGGCCGTCAACGTCGCCGAGGGCTGACCAGCCCCGCCCTACGATCATCACCTCCGTTAAAGATACCGGCGCCGTTCCACAGGAGCGGCGCCGTTCTCTTTGCGTCTGATACCAGCCGACCCACGACCTGACCCACCGGAAAAAGGCGGGCTGCCGCCCGCGCCCGCTCGGGGTAAACCCCGAACCCCTTTTGTTTCTTTATAAAAAACAAGGAGGTCTGGAGCTTGCCCCAGGCGGGTCAGGGCGGCAGCCCGGCCGCGCAAGCGGCATAACAGTGTCACTTCATACGTCGGCTGATATGACGACCTTGAGGCCGTTTTTCCCCGCTTCACGTCCTACCGCTTCGGCAGGCCCTGGAGGATGCCGCGCAGGATGTCTTCGGGCTTGGGGGTCTGCTGGGGCTGGTCCGGCTGTTGTTCAGGGGCAGTCTGGTCACGCGGCTTGATGACCTGATCAAGGAGTTGCCGGACGGCGCCCTCCGTGGTCGTCGGGGCCGGAGCCTGTTCACCACTCCCCTCGGCGGGGGCGGGCGCGGCGCGACCGGTCTGGACCCGCACCTTGGGGTCGGCCAGGGACCCGGTGACCGCGATGGGGATGACCTCGGGCAGGTTCACGCGGCTGCCAAGCAGGCTGGTCAGCAGGTTGGGGGCCAACCGCGCCTGCCCCTGCACGTCCACGGTCCAGCGCGGCAGGTTGACGATGCCCTGGAATTGGCCGTTGTACAGGGCGCTGTCGAGCTTGAGGCTCTGGAAGGTCACAACGCCCTTTTCAACGCCGTAAGTCCCGGCCAGCGTCGCCAAGCTGTCGCGACCGGCACCCAGCGCAGCCAACTGGTTGAGGGCGGCCACCGGACCAAGCAAGGCCTGCCCTCCGCCGGCGCCGGCCTCGCCAGGCGCGACGTTCAGGCGGTCGATGGTCAGCGAGCCGGACCCGCCAAGGCTTTCGGCCAGGGCCAGGGTGCTGCCGCCGCTGCCGTTCAAGGTGGTGGTGAACGCCGCCACGCCATCGGCCGACGCCCGGCCGGTAAAGGCATTGAGGGCCTGCCCCACCTGCATGGCGGTGCCTTCCAGGGCCAGTGTCATGGTGGGCGCCGGGGCGCGGGCCACAAGACTCGCCGTGCCGTTGAGGGAACCGCCGAAAACCGTTCCCTGAAGCTGGCCGACCGACAGGGCGGCATCCTTGAGGACTGCGGCAATCCGGGCCTGACGCATCGTCACGTCCTGCCACGACAGGGACTCGGCATCCAGGGTCAAGGTGGCGTCGATCAGCCCCAGCGCGGACAGGTCGAGCGGCTCCGTGGACCACGGGCCGGGTGTCGTCTGCCGCCTGTTCTGAACCGGGGTGAAGACCGGCCGCGCGACGTCGGGGCGGCCGGGGACATAGGCTGCGGGAACGATCATCGCCCGCAACGGAGCGATGACCGGGGCCAGCCACGCCTGCTGCTCGACCGGAAGGAAGCGGTCAATGGGCAGGGTGTTGGCGCGCAGGGTGGCGGTCACCTGGGGCCGTGGCGACGCGGCCATGTCGGTCGAAACGGTGCCCTCCAGCCGCGTCGGGCCGACGCCCAACGCCATGCCGCTCAGGCTGATGGCGCCCGCGTTGGCCTTGACCTGCCCGGTCAACGACAGCGCACCAAGCGGCCCGGTCAGCCGGACATCGGGCGCCACCACGGCCAGCAGGCGGGCAGTGTCGGGGTGGGCCAGTTGCAGCGCCAGATCTGTGGACAAGGCCCCGCGCAGGTCGTTGAGGGTCCCTCGCGCGGCGATGGCAGCGCCGGCCAACCGGCTGTCGGTATCGATCTGTAGCGCGTTGACCGTGCCGTTGAGGGTGCCGTCCAGGGCCACCTGCCCGAGTTTGTCCGCCGGCACCGGCAGGCTCACGGCAAAGGCCCGCGCCAGACGTTCGGCATTGGGAATGCGGACGGCGTAGGTCAGGTCCTGGAACTTGGCCTCGCCGCCAAACCCGCTCAGGCCGCCCGAAAGCTGGCCGCTGGCCCCCAGGATCTGGCCGATGCCGCTGTCCTTGAAGGTCAGGGCGCCGCGCAGCAGGGCAAGGTCCAGGCGCACGTCGTGCATAGGCACGTCGCGCACCGTCAGGGTCTCCACATCGGCCCGCACGTTGGCGTCGAAGTCATTGAGGAAACCCAGCCCGGCCAACAGCGGTTCCGGCTTGGACGACGCCGTGACGGTGGCCAAATTGGGGGCCGGCGTCGCAGGCGCGGTTTCAGGCGCGGACGCCCCTCCTGCCGGCATGTAGGCATCAAGGTTCAGGCTGCCGACCCGCACCGTGGCACCAACCGCCAGCCGCTGCACCGGGCCGCCGGGGCGCACCGTGGCGGCACCGCGCAGGGAGGTGGTGTCGATGGTGGCGTCAAGATTGCGGACGGACACTTCCGCCGTCGTGCCGGACACCTCGGCCGCCGCCTGGAACCGGCCCAGGCGCCCGCCGGGCACGGTCGATACATCGACGTTCAGCCACTCCAGCACGGCCCGCAGATTGTCCGACCGGCTTTCCACCGTCAGGTCGGCGGTCGCCACGCCCTCGGGCGTGCGCAGTGCGCCGCTGGCCGACACGGTGGAGTTGCCCGGCAATTGGGCCGAGACCTGATTTATCATCAACACGCCGTCGGCCAGCCCGGCGCTGACCACCGCCTGCCGCACCACGCCTTCGCGCCATGTCACGGCCTCGGCGGTGATGTCGATGGTGGCCTGCACATCGGCCGGCAGGGTGAAGCCGACGACAACCGGCCCCTCCTGCGGGGTCGGCGGCGGCCCGGCCTGACGGGTCGGCGCGCCGTTCTGCGACGCCGGCTCGACGGCGGGTGCCCAACGGTCAGCGTTGACCGTGCCGAAGGCCAGACGCAAGTCGGCCTGACGCGGTCTGGCGGCATGATCGACCGACAGGGCGCCGGTCGCCTCGGTGTCCGCCAAGCCGATCCGCAGGCCGTCAACGCTGGCGGTTTCAGGGGTGACGGCAACCTCGCCGGTCAGGCGGAACGGCACGGCCAGACCGGCCGGAAGATCGGCGCCAAAGGCCTTGGCGGTGCTGCGCAGATCGGCCGCGCTCAGGGTCAGTTCACCCCGCACGCCGCGCCCCGAACCAGCGGTGGGGCTGGTCAGCAGGCCGGAGAACCGCGCGGTCGAGGCGTTGGTTTGCAAGGCCACTTCGGCCGACAAGGGCGAGGCGCGCTCGTCGGCCAGTTCACCGACCACCACCTTGACGAACAGCGGCATGTCGCGGGCGGTCAGCGACCCTTCGGCCCGGAACGGCCCACGCAGGGTTTCTGCCGCCAGTTCGGCGTTGATGGCGCTCAGGCGTTCCTCTGTGCCATCTACGGCGTCCCGGAAGATGACCAAGCCGTCCTCGATGATGACCTGGTCCAGGCGCAGGGCAAAAGTATCGCCACCAGGGGCATCACCTTCGGCCGGGGTTTCCTCGGCCACCACATCGGCGGCGGCGTCTTCGGTCGCTACGGCGAATTCCCAGGTGGCGGTGCCATCCTCCAGGCGCTCCAGGGCAACCACGGGGCGGACCAGACGGATGCTTTCGACCCGCACTTCACCGCCCAGCAGAGCCCCGGCGTCAATGCGCACCTCGACTGTCTCGACCCGCAGGGTTTGAGGCTCGGCGGCGCCGGGCAGGCTGGCCAAGCGGACGTCCTCGACCATCAGGGCGGTGCGCGGCAGGATCGACAGCGACAGGTCGCCACCGATCTCCAGCGAGCGGCCGGTGGCCTGCTCCACTTCCCGCGCGATGACGCCCTTGTACTTGTTCCAGTCGATGAACGTCGGGGCGATCAGCACACCCGCGACAAGGACAACCACCAGAACGGCAAGCCCGATTAGAACCTTCTTCACCATGTGGCTCCCGGATTGCCTGGCCGTTGAAATCCCTTCCACTCTAAGGCCCTGAAGGGCAGTGGGGAACCCTTTAGGCGGTTTTCGTGGAAGAATGGACGGCGTTCAGACAGCGCACCGTGTCGGCGTCTGCCCGACCGCTCAGATCGGACGGCCGGAAATGCCGCTGGAACGCCACCAGGGCGCGCTCCACCGACGAGTTCCCGTCAACGCGGTACCCGACCGCCTCCAGCAGTTTCCGGGCGTCGCCCTCGGCCGATGCCGCTTTGACGGCGGCCTCGTCGGGCCACAGGCCGATGCCGGCGGCGGCGAGGCGCTGCCAGTCGAACAACTCGCCCGGATCCTCCTTGCGCCACGGTGCCACGTCGGAATGGCCGACCACGTTGTACGGCGGAATGGCCCGGTGGCGGCCCAGGATATCAAGGCACAGGGCTTCGACCGCCGCCATCTGGACCTCGGGGAACGGCCGGTAGCCGAACTCGTGGCCGGGGTTGACGATCTCGATGCCGATGGAGCGGTTGTTGATGTCGGAATGCCCGCGCCACCACGCGATGCCGGCGTGCCATGCCCGCCGGTCCTCGCTGACCAGGCGCATGACGCGGCCATCCTCCTCCACCAGATAGTGGGCGGATACCTCGGCGGCCGGGTCGCACATACGGTCCAGGGCTTCGCGGCCGGTGCGCATGCCGGTGTAGTGCAGCACCAGCATGTCGATGACGGTGCCGGGCTCGCGGGGGCCGTGGTTGAGGGACGGCGGCGTGATGATCAGGTTCAGATTTGCGTTCATGCTCTCTGCAACAGAGTTCAGGTATGGGGGGTTCCGGACACCGGCTCGACCTCTGGAGGTACCACCGGTGCGCGTCGCCCCTGACGGATCAAGATCGTGCCGACACCGGCGATGGTCAAGGCGCCCCCGACCAGCTTGTACCAGGTCAGCGGCTCGTCCAGCAGGGCGGCGCTGAACGCCACGCCCAGAACCGGGGCCAGCAGGGTGAACGGCACCACATGGTTTACGGGATGCTTGCCCAACAGGTGATACCACAGCGAATAGGCCAGCATTGAGGCAAGCACGGCGATGTAGACCAGCGCCGCCCATGCGGTCCAAGACGCATCGCGCATGGCCGCCATCTGGCCGTCCTCGAACACGGCCGACCACAGCATGGTCTGCGGCAGGGCCAGCAGGGATATCCACCCGGTCACGGCCAGCGGATGCACGTTGGCCACCTTGCGGATGAACATATTCGACAGCGCCCACCCAAAGGCCGACACGATCAGCAGAAGGAATGGCCCGGCGGCCGGCAGGCGTGGCTCTCCGGCCAGCACGGCGGCGCCCAGGAAGGCCAGCACCAGCCCGGCGGTGCGCCACGGCCCCAGGCGGTCGCGCAAGAACACCGCCGCCAGCAGGGTCGAGAACGGCACCCCGAGTTGGGCCAGGATGGCGCCCGTGGACCCGTCCATGCCCTGCAACCCGGCGAACAGCAGCCCGAAATGCAGCGACCCGAAGGTGACCGACAGCAGCGCCAGCCAGCGCATGGCGTGCCACGGCACGGCCATGAACGGCACCACGCAGGCCGCCACGATGGCAAAGCGCAACGAGGTGAGCAGGAACGGCGGGAACTCGGCCACGCCGACCTTGATGACCACAAAGTTCAGGCCCCAGATGGCGATGACGACCAGAACCAGGAGATAATCGCGCAAGGGCACTGCGTTTCGGGTCCTTTTACTTCAAGCCACGCAGGCGGGAGATATCGTCATAGGCCGCGTTGATGGCGGCCATGCGGCGGTTGGCCACCTCGATGAATTCGGCCGGCATTCCCTGCGCCATCAGGACATCAGGATGGGTCTCGCGCAGCAGCTTGCGGTAGGCGGTGCGCACCTCGGCATCGCTGGCCGAGGCTGTCACGCCAATCACCGCATAGGGATCCCCGCCCCCACTGCCACCCCGTGCACCCCCAGCTTTGGCGCGGCGCCATGCCTGCGGCGGCAGGCCCAGTTCAACCGCCAGACGATTGAGGAAATCCTCCTCGGCGGCGTTGAGCGGGCCGTCAGCCTCGGCCAGCAGGACCAGGGCGGCAAGCAATTCCTCCAACATGCCGGGGGCGTCACGGAACAGCCCGGCCACGCGGCTGGCCTGGGCCTCCATGTCGCCCAGCGGCAGGCCACGGCGCAGGATCACCATGACGCCCTCGGCCTCGTCGTCGGCCACCCCGAACAGGCGGCGAAAGGCATTTTCCTCGGCCGCGTTGACCGGCCCGTCGGCCCGCGCAAGGCCACTGCCCAGCGACAGCATGGCGACCGCGAAGACCGCCTGGCGGCTCTGCTCCTGGAATTTTTCCTGGAGCGCCTCCTGAAGCTGCACAAACGCCGCGCCTCCGGGCATGAACGCCCATACCGACTGCCATGCCACGGTACTTGCGCGGTCGTAGGCGTGGCCCATGGCCGCCCCGAACGCCGCGCCCAGGGGACCGCCCAGCATCATGCCTGCCGTGCCGCCGATGACCTTGCCCCATATATTCATTGGTTCTCGAATCCGTTTAAGTTGACCCCACCGGGTTGGGCCTGCACCATGTTTACCCCCCTCCGACAGAGAATGCACCATGAACGCTGCTCCCCCCCGCCCCGCCCTACAACGCACTGCCCCTGCCGCTTGCCTCGACGATCTCCGCGCCCTGCTGGGGGATCGCCTGTCCACCGCGGCCGCCGTGCGCGACCAGCACGGCCGCGATGAAAGCTACCACGCCCCCTGCCCGCCCGACGCCGTGGCCTTCGCCACCTCGACCGAGGAGGTCAGCGCCATTGTCGGCATCTGCGCCCGCCATGGCACGCCGATCATTCCCTTTGGCACAGGCACCTCGCTGGAGGGCCACATCGCAGCCCTTCAGGGTGGGGTGTGCATCGACCTGTCGGGCATGAACGCCATTTTGGAGGTACGGCCCGAGGACATGGACGTCACCGTCCAGGCCGGGGTGACCCGCAAGCAGCTCAACGAGCACCTGCGCGACACCGGGTTGTTCTTTCCCATTGATCCGGGGGCCGATGCCTCGCTGGGCGGTATGTGCGCGACGCGGGCCTCGGGCACCAACGCGGTACGCTACGGCACGATGCGCGAGAACGTGCTGAACCTGACCGTCGTGCTGTCCGACGGGCGGGTCATCCGCACCGCCAGCCGGGCCAAGAAATCGGCCGCCGGATACGACTTGACCCGCCTGTTCGTCGGTTCCGAAGGCACACTCGGCATCATCACCGAGGCAACGCTCAAGCTCTATGGCATCCCCGAAAGCATCATGTCGGCGGTGTGCCCGTTCCCCAGCGTGGCCGACGCCGTGAACACAGTCATCCTGACCATACAGTCGGGCGTTCCGGTGGCCCGCATAGAGTTCCTGGACGAGGTGCAGATGCGCGCCGTCAACGGCTACTCCAAACTGTCCTACGCCGAACAGCCGACCCTGTTCTTTGAGTTCCACGGCTCCGAGGCCGGGGTGCGCGAACAGGTCGAAACCGTGCAGGCCCTGGCCGCCGACCATGGCGGCGAGGGTTTCCAGTGGGCGACCACGCCCGAAGACCGCGACCGCCTGTGGCAGGCCCGCCACAATGCCTACTACGCCGGAATCTCCCTGGTGCCGGGGGGCGTCGCGTTTTCGTCGGACGTCTGCGTGCCGATCTCGCGACTGGCCGACTGCATCCTGGAAACCAAGCGCGATCTGGACGCCAGCGCCCTCGCCACGCCGCTGGTCGGCCATGTCGGCGACGGCAACTTCCACGTCCTGTTCGTGGTCGATCCGGCCAAGCCCGAACAGATGGAGGAAGCCAAGGCCCTGAACGACCGCATGGTCCGCCGGGCCATCGCCATGGACGGCACCTGCACCGGCGAACACGGCATCGGCTATGGCAAGATGGAGTTCCTGGCCGCCGAGATGGGCGACGATGCGCTGTCGGTGATGCGCGCCATCAAGCACGCCCTCGACCCCGGAAATCTTATGAACCCCGGCAAGGTGGTAGACTTTTAGGAAGCGATAGCCCCTCCGGCAGGGACTGCCCCCTCTTTCGAGGACCGGCGAACCCTTTCGGCGGCGCGGCGAAACGGTGCTGGCGCGGGACGTGTTTCCCCCGCCAGACTGTAGAAGCCGCCTCGCCGGAAGGGGGGTCTGACCCAAGGAGGGTTTGAACGTGTTCAGCCGCCGCATGTGCCTGCTCCCGCTGCTTGTCGTGGCGGCCACCACCTCGGCCTTGGTTCCACTTACCGCATCCGCCACACCAACAGCGGCGCCCCCGCAGGCGATGCGCCCGACCTTGCCGTCGCCCGAGGCCCCTTCTCCTGAGACGCCGCGCCCGAACTGGGTCATCGGCCAATCCCTGACCACCGGCGGCGCGGCCCTGCTCGATGCCCTGGCGGCCGCCGCCGAGCATGGCCTCAACCCCCTCGACTACGGCACCGCGTCCATCCGGGCGGCCCTCAACCGGGGCGACATGGCGACGGCGCAAGACCTGCTGGACAAGGCCTTCCTACGCTATGCCGGCGATCTGGTGGGGGGGCGTGGCTACGCCCCGAGCACGCCGCACACCCTGCTGGGCGCCGTCGCATGGTCGCCCGCCCCACAGGACTTCCTGGCCGCCCTGGCCCCGGTTCACGACGACTACCGGCGCCTCAAGGACGCTCTGGCCGCCCTGCACGCGGTTGTCGCGGCGGGAGGTTGGCCGCAGGTCCCCGAAGGGCCGTCCCTGAAGGATGGCGCCACCGGCCCGGCCGTCGCAACAGTCCGCCAGCGCCTGGGGCTGCCGCCCGGCGAGACGTTCGACACCACCGTGCACGAGGCGGTGCAAGGATTCCAGGCCCGCCACGGCCTGACCGCCGATGGCGTGATCGGCCCGGCCACTCGCGCCGCCCTGAACGTACCGGCCGAGGCGCGGGCCCGGCAGGTGGCGCTCAACCTGGAACGCCTGCGCCGTACACCGCCGCTGCCCGACACTGCCGGTCTACGAGTCGAGGTCAACCTCGCGGCCTTCGAGCTTGCGGTCCACCAGGACGGCGAGACGGTCATGCGCATGAAGGTGGCGGTCGGCAAGCCCGAGAACGCCACCCCCGAAATGCGCCACGCCATCAGCGCAGTGATCTTCAATCCGCATTGGTACGTGCCGCGCTCCATCACCGAGAACGAGCTTCTCCCGCGGGAGGCCGCCAACCCCGGCGTGCTGGAACGCGAAGGGTTCGAGATCATGGCCGAAGGCGACCCGCCACGCCTGCGCCAGAAGCCCGGCCCGCAGAACGCCCTTGGCCGGGTCAAGTTCTCGTTCCCCAACAGCGACTCCATCTACCTGCACGACACCAACGCGCCTCATGTGTTCAAGGCCAGCCAACGGGCGGTCAGTCATGGCTGCGTGCGGGTGGAACAGCCGGTCGATCTTGCCACCCTGCTGATTGCCGCCACCGGCACCGCCGCGCCGGAAACGGTGGCCGAAACGGTGGCTGAACGCATCGAGGACGGCCAGCCACGGGCAGTGCGACTCCGCCAGCCAGTGCCCATCGACCTCGTTTACCGCACCGCGTGGGTGGATGCAGACGGCACCTTGCACCTGCGACACGACATCTACGGCCTCGACGACGCCCTGGCCGAAACGCTGGCGCGCCCGCGCCCGCCGCTGGCCGAGGCTCCCGTAGTGGCGCTGGATTGACCATGTTCGGGCAATATTGCCTGTTTACTGCCAGAACCGCATTCTGCCTTTGTTAGGGCATTAATGATACCTCTTGGCCTCTGACCCGTTGAAACACGGACTTTGGCCGAAGAGGATGCCCGATGTGCGATGACTGCACCCTCCGCTCCACCACGCTCCACCCGCCGTCCCGCCGCAGTCTGATCCTTGGCGGCCTTGCCGCTGCCGGCGTTTTAGCGGCCGGGCTGCGGCCGACCATCGCCGCCCCATCCCACCCCCAGGGTGATACCGTCCGCGCCCTAGCCTTCAGGAACCTGCACACAGGCGAAGAGTTGCGGGCCACCTACTGGGAGGACGGCCGCTACCAACCCGAGGCCCTGGCCGAGATCAACCGCGTGCTGCGCGATCATCGGACAGGGGACGTCGCCACCATGGAACCGGCCCTGCTCAACCTGCTGCACCGCCTGCATGGCATCCTGGACGCCAGCCGACCGTTCCACGTCATTTCCGGCTATCGTTCGCCCAAAAGCAATGCTGCCCTGGCCGCGCGGTCCAACGGCGTGGCCCGCAAAAGCTTCCACATGGCCGGCATGGCCATCGATGTCCGGTTGCCGGGTCGGCCCCTGAAGTCGTTGCACAAGGCGGCCCTGGCGTTGGATGGCGGTGGCGTTGGCTACTATCCAAAGTCCGATTTCATTCATCTGGATGTTGGCCCGGTGCGCCGCTGGTAATGTGTGTGAACGCCTGACAGGCTTGCAACATTAGTGACTTGCGGTATTCATTCCTCGGGTTGATACTACGCCCCATGGTCGCCTACTAATGGGCGACTGATCGCCGCTTCGGTGCCCCCTAAAAGGGCTAGCCGGCAGTGGTTCGCGTGGGGGTGCCATGACGGGCGCTTTGATCGAGGCCGTGCAGCGCCGGATTTTGTGGTTCTCGGTAACCGCAGTGCTGCTGGCCGGGCTGGTCGTTGGCGCCGTAACGATCATTCCGCTGGGATCCATCCTCCGCGCCACAACCGCCGAGCGCCTGGAGCACTTGGCCGCCATCAAGGCCATGGGCGCAAGCCAATACGCCGCCCGCCTGACCGGCGTCGCCATGCAGGTGACCAGCCGCACCGTCATCCGTCAGGAACTGGAGGCCTTCAATCGCGGTGAACGGACGGCCGCGCAGCTCCACGCCTTCACGGTGAACAAGATTTCCGACGCCATGACCCTGGCGCCCGGCGTCGTCGGCATCACCCGCCTGGGCCGTGACGGCACCGCCCTTGTCTCCGTCGGGGAAGTCCCCGAGCCGGCCGTGCTGTCCCGTCTGGCGGACCAGGTGACGGCTGCCGTGAAGACCTCTGGCGCACCGGCCCTCATCGGCCCGTTCGCCTCGGCCGACGGTACCCTGCGGTTGGCTGCGGCGGCCCCCATCCTCGGTCATGACAACCGCCACGAAGGCACCGACGTGGTGCTGTTCTCCCCCACCGGCCTGGGTCCGCTGCTCGACCGCCAGGGCGTGAACGAGGCCGAGGTTTCGACCTTTCTCGGCGCGGACAGCCTCGGCACGGACGGCGGCACCACCTGGTACACGGCCGGCCCCGACGGCAGCCTGATGCGCGCAACGCCCCCGGACGCCGGCGCGGAATGGAGCCTCGCAACGGAACAGGTCCGCCCGGCGGGTTGGACGCTGATCGCCGCCACGCCGACGGAGGCACTGTTCCGCCACGTCGATACGGTGATTGGCCTGGCTGCGGTGGCCGTGGCCATCCTGGTCGGCGTCGGCGTCCTGGTCCTGCTGGTTCTGCTGCGCCCGATGGCCGGACACGCCCTCATCACCACGCGCGAGCTTGAGGACAAGGTGCAGGAACTTCAAACCCTGCGCCACCAACTGGAGGACGAGCGCCAACGCCTGAAGGAGTCCAACGCCGAGTTGGAACAGTTCGCCTATGCCGCCTCCCACGACATGCGCCAACCGCTGCGCATGGTCATCAGCTTTCTGGAGCTTCTGCGACGGCGCAACGTCGGCAAGCTCGACGGCGACTCCCTGAGCTACGTGCAGGAGGCCATTGACGGGGCCCGGCGGTTGAACGCCATGATCCAGGGCCTGCTGGAATACTCCCGCGTCGGCCGCCTGGAGGACGCCCCGCAGCCGGTCGATCTGAATGGCGCCCTGGCACGGGCCCTAGCCAACCTGGGCGTGATGCTTGACGAAAGCGAGGCCGAAGTCGATCACGCACCGCTGCCCACGGTGCTGGCCGAAGATGCCCAGATGGTGCGGCTGTTCCAGAACCTGATCGAGAACGCGGTCAAGTACCGCCATCCCGACCGCGCGCCGCGCATCCACGTGTACAGCATCCCGGCAGCCAACGGCTTCTGGACCATCCGGGTGTCCGACAACGGGTCGGGCATGGCACCTAATCAGGCGCCGCGCGCCTTTGGTCTGTTCCAGCGTCTGCATTCCGGTGGCGAAGGGACGGGCTTGGGCCTCGCCCTGTGCCACAAGATCGTCACCCGCCACGGCGGCACAATCGCCATCGAAACCGTGGAAGGCGAAGGCACCACGGTGGTCTTCACCCTTCCAGGCGCAACGACGGCAGCAAAGGTGACCACCACCCGCAAGAAAGAGTTCACCCCGGCGTGATCCTCAGGACGGCGTGATCCTCAGGAAGGCCCGATCCTCAGGAAGATTGGGGCCGCCCCGGACCATCCAGGATCTCCACCGCATAGCCATCGGCGCGCAAAGCCTCGACCACGGCGGTCAGGCGGCGGGCGTCCATGGTTTCCACCGCAACCTCCAGGCTGGTGTCCTTGGCCGGCAGGGTGGAGAACACCCTCTGGTGGGCCACATCGACGATGTTGCCGCCCGCTTCGGCAATCAGGGCGGCGACCTTGGCCAGGGATCCCGCCGTGTCGTGCAGGGCTATGCGCAGGCGGGCCAGCCGCCCGGTACGCACCAGATCGCGCAGCAGAACCGACGCCAGAAGCCGCTGGTCGATGTTGCCACCTGATAACACCAGCCCCACGGTGCGGCCCCGGAATCGCTCGGGGGCGGCCAACACGGCGGCCAGGGCCGCGGCGCCGGCCCCTTCGACCACCGTCTTTTCGATGTTGAGCAACAGGACCACGGCGCGTTCCAGGGACTCCTCGTCCACCAAAACAATGTCATCAACCAGGGCGCGCACCACCTCGCGGGTCAGCAGGCCGGGCTGCTTGACGGCGATGCCCTCGGCGATGGTCGCCCCGGTCCACGGCAGCGGAGCCGACGCCGCCGCCTCGGCCCCGCGCAAGACATCCTTCATCGCCGGGTACAATGCCGTTTGCACGCCAATGACCTCGATGCCCGGCGCGCGGCCCTTGAGCGCCGTGGCGATGCCCGAGATCAGGCCGCCACCGCCGATCGGTACCACCACCACATCCAGCGGACAGGGCGCGTCCTCCAGCATCTCCAGGCCCACGGTCCCCTGCCCGGCCATGACCAGGGGATCGTCGTAGGGATGAACAAAGGTCAGGTCGTGCTGTTGCTCCAGGCACCGAGCGTGCTCGAACGCCTCGCCCAAAGTGTCGCCCTCCAGGACCACCGTGGCCCCAAAGGCGCGGGTATGCTCGACCTTCACAAAGGGCGTGCTGCGCGGCATCACGATGGTCGCCGGAACGCCCAGCCGCTGGGCGTGGTAGGCGACGCCCTGGGCATGGTTGCCGGCCGACATGGCGACCACGCCGCGCGCCCGCTCCTCCTCGCTCAGGGCCAGCAGGCGGTTGAGGGCGCCGCGCTCCTTGAACGACGCCGTGAATTGCTGGTTCTCGAACTTCAGGAAGACACGCGCGCCCAACAACCGGCTGAGGGTCAGGGACTCGGTCGTCCAGGTGCGGGCCACAGCGCCGCGCAGGCGACCGGCCGCCGCCTCGACGTCGGCCAGGGTGATGGGCAGGGGGGTGATGGGCAGGAGGGGTGGGGGCATGGCGTGCTCCGATGCTCGGGCGATGCCTTTATGATGCCGCTCCCGGTGCCCCGCACCAACCCCATCAAAGCGATACACTCTAAAACATAAAGCAGTGTAACAACGTTACACCATGAAACCCGTGAAGCAGCGGAAATTTACCACACGCCATTGCAACCGATACAAATGATATCGACATACCGGAAAAAGCGTGTCACGTTTCCAGGGAAGGTGGCCGCGTAAGGCCGCTGCACCGAGGAAACCTGTCCGAGAGTAAGGGGGAGAAAACGAACATGTTGTTCGACGCCTGCGACGCCGAAAAGATCGCCACCTGGAAAGGTGAGATCGAAAGCACCATCAACGCGCTGGACGACCTGCGCGACGAGATCGAAGACTATTTCCGCACCAACGGCGAACATGAGCCGGCGGACGTGGTGAAGGCGTGGGACGCCATCGCCACCATCAACCAGGGCGATATCCTGTGGGGCGCCTTCGTGGCTGGCTCCGAGGACGAGGCCCGCGCCGCCGCGCAGTCCGCCGGCCTGACCCTGAAGCACGGCACGCCTCCCAACGGCTACGGCAACGCCAACTGGGACGGCATGACATTGTGGTATGTGGCCTGAGGCCACTCAGGGGTACGTGGCCTGATTTTTCCGTGGCTTAGGCCACAACCGTAGTTCCTCCCGCCGGCTTCATCCGGCTGTCCGTCCGGCTCGGTTTCATGCCCGAGCCACCTTTACGGCCCCTCCTCACCGAGGGGCCGTTTTTTTTGGGGGGGGGCCGTTTTTTTTCCTTCACCCCGGCCGTTCCGCCAACGCACCATTCTCCAGGCGGATGCGCCACGCCAAAAGGGCCAGATTGAGGGCGGAGAAGACCACTGCCAGCCCAACCTGCCCGAAAGCCAGCGGCAGGACCGCGATCTCACCGATCACCACCAGATAGTTGGGATGGCGCACCCAGCGATAGGGTCCACGGCGGACCAGCGGCACGCCGGGCAAGGTCACGATACGGGTGGTCCAGAACGGCCCCAGGCTCGCCACCACCCACACCCGCAACACCTGAAACACCACGAACAGGGCCAGCAGCGGCCACGACGCCGGCGCATCAGCCGGGGTAGTGAGGAACAACGCGACCAGCCAGCCGCCGTGCAGCAGCACGAACAGCGGATAGTGGCCACGCCCGATCTCCACCGCGCCGCGCGCCATCAGGCGCCGCGTGTTGCGCCGGGCGAGCACTAGTTCCCCCAGGCGCTGCGCGGCGACCAGCAGGACGATGATCTGCGGCACACCCCAGTCCACGGTCTAAAGATCCAGCACGACGAAGCCGGCCGTGAAGCCCGGCCCGAACGACACCATCAACTGCCGTCCGCTGCGCCCGGCCGCCCGCGCCGCCTCCAGCACGAACAGCACGGTGGCGGCCGACATGTTGCCGTAGGCGCCGAGCACGTCGCGGGCCTCGCCCAGCGTTCCGGCAAGGTCGGGGAAACTGGCCGCTATCGCCTCCAGCACCTTGGGGCCGCCGGGGTGGGCAATCAGGCCGTCGAGCGTCGCCACCGGAATGGCGGCCTCGCCCAACACCGCGTCGGCAGCGGGGCGCAGAAACTCGCGGACCAGGGTCGGGATGCGCTTGGCGAACACCACGCCCAGGCCGTCCTCCTCGACCGTCCAGCCCATGACGTCCTGGCTGTCGGGCCAAGTGTATTCGCCCCATCCGGCCAGCGTGGCGCCACTCCCCTCCCCGGCCACCAGCACCGCCCCCGCCGCGCCGTCGCCGAACAGGGCCGAGGCCACGACGCTCGCCTTGTCGAGCGCGCCGTAACGGAAGGCCAGGGTACACAACTCGACCACCAGGAACAGCACCGGCCGCCCCGGCATGGCACGGGCCATCATGGCGGCGCGGGCCATCCCCACCGTCCCGCCGACGCAGCCCAGGCCGAAGATGGGCAGGCGTTGCACCGTACGTTGCAACCCCAGGCGGTCTATCAGCCCGGCCTCAAGGGTCGGGGTGGAAACACCGGTGGACGACACACAGACCACGGCGCCGACATCGCCCGGCGCGACTCCGGCCCGCGCCAAAGCATTGGCAGCCACCTCGTCAAGCAACGCGCTGGCCGTGGCATTGTACAAATGAGACTTCTCGACCCAGCCGCGCGGCTGACGGAACCAGTCCAGCGGCACTGTGGACCGACGGGAATTCACCCCGGTGCTGGCGAAGACCGGGGCCAAATGCTCCCACCCCTCGACCCGCCCGGCATAGAGGTCACGCGCCACCGCCATGGCCTCGGACTGACCGAGAACATGGGGCGGAACGGCGGTGGCGGTGGAGAGCAGGCGAGTCGGCGGAGGATGAGTCATTTTGCTTCCCTGTGCAGCCCGTCTTTCAACCTGAGATCGAGAATCGACCACATCAATAGCCGGGCCTTGACGAAAGCGGCTGAGGCCGTATGTTTCCCACGCGTCAGATGGCTGGATGGCCGCTCCGCCCGCCTCAAAGCGGGTGGGGAGGAAAGTCCGGGCTCCACGGAAACACGGTGCCGGGTAACGCCCGGCGGGGGCGACCCCAGGGAAAGTGCCACAGAAAGCAAACCGCCGGAGCGCGCTCCGGTAAGGGTGAAAGGGTGGGGTAAGAGCCCACCGCGGACCTGGCAACAGGAACGGCACGGTAAACCCCACCGGGAGCAAAACCAAATAGGGACGGCTGCCACCAACCACGGGTTTATACTCGCAGGGGTGGCGGGCATGTTTTCCGAGCCGCCGTCCGGGTCGGTTGCGCGAGGCGTTCAGCAATGGGCGTCCCAGATGAATGGCCATCCATCGCCAAGGCTTCGGCCACGGCGGGGACAAAACCCGGCTTACAGGCCATCTGACGCCTGATTTCCCCATGCCGCCCCACTCTGTCCCACTCTGTGGCCCAGAGTCACGAACTCGGCCCATACCGTCCCAAATTGACGTTGCCGAGGGGCCGCATTTTCCGCCGTCGGAACATCCCACGAACATAGTATCCACAGCTCCGTGTGGACAACTTGCGACTCGGCAGTTTTCTTCGTAACTTGCGCCGAGGCGATACCACTTTTAGTTAAAATTCAACGAGTTCTTTAGGCGCAGCGCGTAACCAAGTAATACTCCGGTGGTGTCGTTGACACCCATGTTTTCCCATGCGATACCATGATTACCCATTCCGATCCCCCCGTGCGCCCAAGGACCGCGTTGCGCTCGAAGGTTGTACGGAAGGTGGGTATATCGGGAATCAGGGTGGTGTTCATCACGCCGCCAAGCGCGAAGGGAAGGTCGGGAAAGCCATGTCGCTCTTCCTGTCCACGTACGTAAACAAGGTCGATCGGAAGGGACGAGTGTCCGTTCCGGCGTCTTGGCGTGCGCGCCTTTCGGCGGAGAGCTTCCAAGGCATTATCGTCTACCCCTCGGTGCACGGCCTGCCCTGCCTTGAAGGCATGGACATGCGCGCCATTGAAAACATGGCCGAAAACATGGACCAGTTCGACGTGTTCTCGACCGAACAGGACGACCGCGCCAACCTCATCTTCGCCCAGTCCCGCGAACTGCCCTTCGACCCCGAAGGCCGAGTCGTACTACCGGCCGACCTGCTGGAGCAGGCGGGAATTTCAACCCAGGCCGCATTCGTCGGCCTCGCCAAGCGTTTTCAGATTTGGGAGCCCGAGGCCCACAAGGCAATGCTCGCCGACGTGCGCGCCCGCGCCACCCGCGAACGCCCCACGGTGCCGGTGAAGGGAGGGGCCGCATGACCAGCCACCTGCCCGTCCTCCTGGCCGAGGTTCTGACCGCGCTCGCCCCGCGCGCCGATGGCGTCTACGTCGATGGCACCTTCGGGGCCGGCGGCTACAGCCGTGCCATTCTCGAAGCCGCGCCGGGTTGCCACGTCGTCGGCATCGACCGTGATCCGGCCGCCGAGCCGCGCGCCGCCGCCCTGGCCGCCGAGTTTGACGGCCGCCTGACCTTCCTGCCCGGCCGCTTCGGCGACATGGTCCGCCTGCTGACCGACGCTGGCATCCCCCAGGTTGACGGCGTGGCGCTGGACGTCGGCGTGTCGTCCATGCAGATCGACCAGGCCGAGCGTGGCTTCTCATTCATGCGCAACGGCCCCCTGGACATGCGCATGGACACCCGCAGCGGCGAAACCGCCGCCGACGTGGTCAACACGCTGGCCGAGGAAGACCTCGCCAACGTCATCTATCGCTTTGGCGAGGAACGCATGAGCCGCCGCGTCGCCCGCGCCATCGCGCAGGCCCGCGAGACCCTGCCGTTCACCACCACCGGGCAATTGGCCTCGGTCATCCGGTCGGTGGTGCGCAAGTCCAAGGACGGCATCGACCCGGCCACCCGCACGTTCCAGGCCCTGCGCATTTACGTCAACGACGAGATCGGCGAACTGGAGCGCGGCTTGGCCGGGGCCGAAGCCCTGCTGCGTCCCGATGGGCGCCTTGCGGTGGTCAGCTTCCATTCGCTGGAGGACCGCGTGGTCAAGGCGTTCCTGCGCGACCGCAGCGGCAGCGAACGCGGCCGCCTGCTGCCCGGCGAACCGACCCCGCCGCCGCCGACCTTCGAATTGCTCAGCCGCAAGGCCGTCGCCCCGACCGCCGCCGAGGCCAAGGCCAACCCGCGCGCCCGTTCCGCCAAGCTGCGGTCGGCGCTGCGTACCAGCATGCCCGCCCGCCCCTGGACGTGGGGGGACGTGCAATGATGCGCACCATGACCATTCTGTGGGCGGGTCTGGCGATTGCCTGCGGCATCGGCCTGTTCCTGGTCAAGCATCAGGTCCAGGCGACCGAGAACGACCTGCGCGCGATGCAACATCAGGTGCGCACCGACCGCTCGACCATCCGTGTGCTGGAAGCCGAGTGGACCTACCTCAACAACCCGGCCCGTCTAGCCACGTTGGCCGAACGGGTGCTTGGGCTGGTGCCGATGCGGTCGCAGCAGGTGGTGACGATGGCATCCCTGCCGGTGCGTCCCGATGCCGCCCCCCTGCCGTTCCTGGCCGGGAACGACATGCGGCTCGGCCTGGGCCTGCCGTGGGCGACCTATCCGCACCGCAAGCCGCATTCCGCGCCGGCCGGCGAACAGGTTCCCGAACTGGCAAGCGTGAGGATGACGCCATGATGCGCTTTCCGTCCTTCCGCCGTCAGCCCCGGTTCGTCTACCCCGGCGAGGAACTGCGCCCGGTGCGCGCCATGGGCAGCAGCTTGCCGCCCCAGGTTCTGGACGGTGCCGCCCGCCGTGCGCTGGAAACCGGCCGGACCCGGATGCTGGTTACCGCCGGCCTGTTCGCCCTGGCCTTCCTGTCCATTTCCGTGCGTCTGGTGGACGTCATGGTGCTGGGGTCCGACCACCGCGCGGCCACCGTTCACCGCGCGGCCGCCACCGCGCCGCACACCGAGCGGGCCGACATCGTCGATCGCAACGGCGTGGTGCTGGCCACCAACCTGCCGGCCATGAACCTTTATGCCAACGCCCAGCGCGTGCTCGACCCGGCCGATGCCGCCAGCCGTCTGGTCGGCGTGCTGCCCGACCTCAAGAAATCCGAAGTCTTTGAGCGCCTGTCGAGCGGCCGCCCGTTCATCTACCTGGCCCGCAACCTGACGCCGCGCCAACAGCAGGTGGTCAACGACCTGGGCATTCCCGGCGTGTACTTTGAGGACAGCGAGTACCGCGCCACCCTGCACGGTCATCTCGCCTCCCACGTCCTGGGCGCCACGGACCTGGACAACAACGGCATCGCCGGGGTGGAACTGGCCTTTGACAGCGCGCTCAAGCAGCGCACGGAACCGCTGCGCCTAACCCTGGACATCCGCGTCCAGCACGCCGTGCGCAAGACCATCCTCGACGCCATGGCCCACTTCAAGGCCAAGGCCGGAACCGCCGTTGTTCTCGACGCCAGGACCAGCGAGATCCTGTCTCTGGTGTCCCTGCCCGACTACGACCCGGAACGCTTTGGCGAAGCCAGCGAGGACGCCCGCTTCAACCGCGCCACGCTGGGCGTGTACGAGATGGGCTCCACGTTCAAGGTGTTCAACACGGCGATGGCCCTGGAATCCGGGAAGATCCGCCTACAGGACACCTATGACACCACCAAGCCGCTGCGCATCGCCCGCTTCTCCATCCGCGACAGCCACCCCGAGGATCGCTGGCTGACCGTGTCGGAAATCCTGGTCCATTCGTCCAACATCGGGTCGGCCCGCATTGCCATGGATATCGGACCGGATGGGCAGCGCGCTTTCCTGGGCTCGCTGGGGCTTCTCGGCCCCATCGCCACCGGCCTGCCGGAAAGCGGCTCGCCGCTGTACCCCGACCGCTGGCGCGACGTCAGCACCATGACCATTTCCTTTGGTCACGGCATCGCCGTGACGCCGGTTCACCTTGCGACGGCGACGGCGGCAGTCATTAACGGCGGCGTCCTGCGCCGCGCGACCCTGCTGCCCGACCATATCGAGGCCGAGGGCACCCGCGTCATCCAGCCCGAGACGTCGGACGTCGTCCGCCGCCTGATGCGCCTGGTGGTCCAGGACGGCACCGCCAAGAAGGCCGACGTCGTCGGTTATCAGGTCGGCGGCAAGACCGGCACGGCCGAAAAGGCGTCCGGCGGCGGGTACGACCGCAAGAAACTGCGCACCTCGTTCATCTCGGCCTTCCCGATGAACGATCCCAAGTATGTGGTCCTGGTCGTTCTCGACGAGCCGCAGGGCCTGAAGGAAACCTTCAACTTCGCCACCGCCGGGTGGAACGCCGCCCCCACCGCCGGCCGCGTGATCGAAGCCATCGCCCCGCTGCTCGGCGTGTTCCCGAACCACGTGCCGACCGACGACAAGGCCATCCGCGAGGCCCTTCTCAAGGGCCACGTCCGGCCCTATCTGGCGGCCACCCCGGTGAGCACGGCCACCACCGTCAGCACGGGAGGTGTCCATGCGCCCGCTCAGTGATCTAATCACAGACGCCACCGTCCAGTCCGGCAACGCCGCCGTGGCGATCACCGGACTGACCGCCGACTCCCGCGCCGTCCAGGCGGGCAATCTGTTCGCCGCCCTGCCCGGCAGCCGGGCCGACGGCCGCGTCTTCGTGGCCCAGGCCGTGGCCCAGGGCGCCGTGGCCGTGCTGCTGCCCGAAGGTCCGGTTGGGGATGTGCCGGCGGGGATTACCGTGCTGACCAGCCCCGAGCCGCGCCGCACCCTGGCCCTGATGGCGGCGCGCTTTTATGGTGCGCAGCCAGACACCGTGTGCGCCGTCACCGGCACCAACGGCAAGACCTCGACCGCCGTGTTCACGCAGCAGCTTTGGGCGGCGCTTGGCCTGCCCGGCGCAGCACTCGGCACCTTGGGCATCATCGGCGCCGGGCTCGACCGCTCCGGCAGCCTGACCACGCCCGACCCGGTGCGTCTCCATGCCCTGCTGGCCGAAGCCGCGCAGGCCGGCTGCACGCACCTATGCATGGAGGCGTCGAGCCACGGCCTCGACCAGCATCGCCTGGACGGCGTGGGCATGGCCGCCGCCGCGTTCACCAACCTGTCGCGCGACCACCTGGACTACCACGGCACCATGGAGGCCTATCTGGCCGCCAAGACCCGCCTGTTCACCGAGGTCCTGCGGCCCGATGGCGTCGCCGTGCTGAACGCCGACGTAGCCGAATTCCCCGCCCTCAAGACCGCCGTGGATGCCGCCGGGCGGCGTTGCATGACCTATGGCCAGACCGGCCGCGACCTCCGCCTGGAGCACCGCACGCCGACCGCCACCGGGCAGCGCCTGGATCTGCGCGTGCTGGGCACCCAGGCCCGCGTAGACCTGCCGCTGGCCGGCGGGTTCCAGGCCATGAATGCCCTGGCCGCCCTCGGCCTGGTAATCGCCTGCGGGGCCGATCCCACTGCTGCCGTGGCCGCGCTCAACCACCTGAACGGCGTGCCCGGCCGCCTGGAAGCCATTGGCACGACGCCCGAGGGCGCCGCCGTCTATGTGGATTATGCCCACACCCCCGACGCCCTCGACACCGTACTCAATGCCCTGCGGCCGCACGCGGCGGGGCGCCTGTCGGTGGTGTTCGGCTGTGGCGGCGACCGCGATCGCGGCAAGCGCCCGCAGATGGGCGCCATTGCCGCCCGGCTGGCCGACACCGTGACCGTCACCGACGACAACCCGCGCAGCGAAGACCCCGCCGCCATCCGCGCCGAGGTCCTGGCCGGCTGCCCCGGCGCCACCGAGATCGGCGACCGCCGGGCCGCCATCCACACCGCCGTCGCCGCGCTGAAGGCCGGAGACATCCTGGTCATCGCCGGCAAGGGCCACGAGACCGGCCAGACCATCGGCACCACCGTGCTGCCCTTCGACGACCGCGTCGAAGCCGCCGCCGCCCTGAAGGAGGCCACCCCATGAGCCTGTGGACCGCCGACGCCATCGCCGCCGCCACCGGCGGTTCGCTCACCGGCTCCTTCGCTGTCGAGGGGGTGTCGATTGACAGCCGCACCGTGGCCCCTGGCGACCTGTTCATCGCCCTGGTCGGCCCCAACCATGACGGCCACACCCACGTTGCCGCCGCGCTTGAGGCCGGTGCGGCCGGGGCGCTGGTCCACATGCTGCCCGAGGGCGCCGACCGCGACCGCCTGATCCTGGTCGATGACACGTTCGATGCCCTGAACGCCCTGGGCAAGGCCGGGCGCGACCGTTTCGGGGGCAAGGTCGTTGCCGTGACCGGCAGCGTCGGCAAGACGTCCAGCAAGGAAATGCTGGCCCTGGTGCTGTCGGCATTTGGTCCGACCCATGCCGCCGTCGGCAGCTTCAACAATCATTGGGGCGTGCCGCTGACCCTGGCCCGGATGCCGGCCGACGCCGCCTATGCGGTGATCGAAATGGGTATGAACCACGCCGGGGAAATCACCCCGCTGTCCAGGCTGGCGCGGGCCCATGTGGCGATCATCACCACCATCGCGCCGGTCCATATGGAGTTTTTCGACAGCCTGGACGCCATCGCCGACGCCAAGGCCGAGATCTTTACAGGCTGCGAGGATTGGGCTACGGCCGTGCTGCCGCGCGACATTCCGCAGTATGACCGCCTTACCCACGCCGCCCATGTGCGCGGCCTGACGGTGCTGCCGTTCGGCGAGGACATGACAGCCGAGGCACGGTTGCTCGATGCGTCGATCAACGCCGAACGGACCCTGATTTTCGCCATCATCGGGGGGCACAAAGTGACCTACTCGATTGGCGCAAGCGGGCGCCATTGGGCGACCAACTCCCTGGCCGTCCTCGGGGCGGCGCACGCCCTGGGACTTCCGGTGGAGGAGGCCGCCCGACCGCTCGCTTCCATGGCGCCACCCAAGGGACGGGGGGCCCGCCACACGGTGTCTCTGCCGGCGCACGCCGGGGGCGGCACATTCGTCGTGGTGGACGAAAGCTACAACGCCAGCCCGACCGCCGTGGCCGCCACGGTGGCCGCGCTGGCCGCAGTGAACCCTGCCAAGGGGGGCCGCCGCATCGCCGTGCTGGGCGACATGCTGGAACTGGGCGACGACGCTCCGGGCCTGCATGCCGGTCTGGCCGAGCCCATCCAGCGCCACGGCGTGGATCTGGTGTTCACCGCCGGGCCGCTGATGGCGCACCTGCGCGACGCCCTGCCCCCGCACCTGCGGGGCGGGCACGCGGCCGACAGCCAGGCCCTGGTGGCCGAGGTCTGCGCGGCCGTGCGGGCCGGAGACGTGGTGATGGTCAAGGGCTCTGCGGGAAGCCGCATGGGCCGCGTCGTCGAGGCCCTGCTAACCCTGGCTGAAACCCCCGACCCCGCCGGCGGGCGGGACACAAGCCGCTGACGGAGCCCCTGCGCGCGATGCTGTATTTCCTGTCCCAGCTTTCGACGGATGTCACCGTCCTCAACCTGTTCCGGTATCTGACTTTCCGGACGGGTGGGGCTGTGCTGACCGCCTTGCTGGTCGCCTTTGTCTTTGGTCCCGGCATCATCCGCTGGCTCAAGCGCAAGCAGCGCGAGGGCCAGCCCATCCGCGACGACGGCCCGGAAAGCCACCTTCTGACCAAGAAGGGCACGCCCACCATGGGCGGCATGATGATCCTGCTGGCCCTGACCGTATCCACGCTGCTGTGGGCCGACCTGACCAACGTTTACGTGTGGGCGGTGCTGGGCGTGACCATCGCCTTTGGCCTGCTGGGGCTGGCCGACGACCTGCTCAAGGTCACCAAGCGCAACACCAAGGGCGTGTCCGGCAAGATGAAGTTGCTGGTCCAGTTTTCGGTCGGCGCCGTGGCGACCTGGGTGATTGTTCTGTTCACCGACAGTTCCATCGACACCGGCCTCGCCCTGCCGTTCTTCAAGAACGTGCTGATCGACCTGGGGTGGTTCTACATTCCGTTCGGCATGATCGTCATGGTCGGGGCGTCCAACGCCGTCAACCTGACCGACGGCCTGGACGGGCTGGCCACCGTGCCGATCATGATCGCCGCCGCCGTCTATGGCCTGATCGCCTACTTCGTCGGCAACGCGGTGTTCTCCAACTACCTGGGCATCAATTTCGTGGCCGGGTCGGGCGAGTTGTCGGTGTTCTGCGGCGCCCTGATCGGCGCGGCGCTGGGCTTCCTGTGGTTCAACGCGCCGCCGGCCATGGTGTTCATGGGCGACACCGGTTCGCTGGCCCTGGGCGGAGCGTTGGGGGCGGTGTCCGTCGTCACCAAGCACGAGATCGTGCTGGCCATCGTCGGCGGGCTGTTCGTTCTGGAAACCGTGTCGGTCATCGTCCAGGTGGCGTCATTCAAGCTGACCGGCAAGCGGGTGTTCCGCATGGCGCCGCTGCACCACCACTTTGAAAAGAAGGGCTGGCACGAGCCAACCATCGTCATCCGGTTCTGGATTATCGCCACCATTCTCGCCCTCATCGGGCTGTCCACCCTGAAACTCCGTTAAGGATACCGCCGTGATCGCCGTCCATCGCTATGCAGGTCTCGAAGTCGCCGTTGTCGGGCTGGGCAAGTCCGGCCTGTCGGCGGCGCGTGCCCTGCGCGCGGGCGGCGCACGGGTCCAGGTGTGGGACGACGGGGCGGCCGCCCGCGCCGCCGCCGTGGCCGAGGGCTTCACCGTCACCGAGCCGTCGCCCACGTCATGGCGCAGCGTTGACCGCGTGGTGTGGAGCCCCGGCATCCCCCACACCCACCCTGCCCCGCATCCCGCCGCCGTGCTGGCCCGCCAGTTGGGCCGGCGGCTGGTGTGCGACGTCAACCTGCTGTGCGAGACCCAGCTTGATGCCGGCTACATCGCGGTCACCGGCACCAACGGCAAGTCCACCACCACCAGCCTGATCGCCCACATCCTGACCGCCGCCAAGCTGCCCACTGCGGCCGGCGGCAACCTGGGAACCCCGGCGCTCGACCTGCCGACCCTGGGATTTGCGGGCACCTATGTGCTGGAACTGTCGTCCTACCAGCTTGAACTGGTCCCGGTGCTGGCCGCCGACGTGGCGGTGTGGCTGAACATCAGCCCCGACCACATTGACCGCCACGGCTCCTTGGAGGGCTACATCGCCGCCAAAAAGCGGGTGTTCTACAATCCCAACCGCGTGCAGACGGCAATCATCGGCATTGACGACGCCCCCAGCCGCGCCGTTTGGACAAGCCTGCGGGCGTCCGGCGCCCACCACGTCATTCCGGTCAGCGTCACCGGCGAAGCCCCCAACGGCATCACCGTGCGGGCCGACGGCACCCTGGTCGATGCGACCGAGGGCCGCCCCCGCGTGATCGGCTCCCTTGCCGGACTGCCCACCCTGCCCGGCGTCCACAACTGGCAGAATGCCGCCTGCGCCTATGCCGCCGTCCGGGCGCGCGGCGTCAAGGCCGAGCAGATCATGGCCGCGCTCGCCACCTTCCCCGGCCTGCCGCACCGCCAGCAGCGCGTCGCGGTGATCGAGGACGTGGCGTTCATCAACGACAGCAAGGCCACCAACGCCGACGCCACGGCGCGGGCGCTGGCCTGCTACGACAGCATCCTGTGGATTGCCGGTGGCGTCCCCAAGGACGGCGGCATCGAAGGCCTTGAGGCTTATTTCCCGCGCATCCGCCACGCCTTCCTGATCGGTCAGGCGGCGGCCAGCTTCGCCAAGACCCTCGACGGCAAGGTCGGCTACACCCTGTGCGCCTCCCTTCAGGAAGCCGTGGAGATGGCCGACGAGGAGGCCGAGGTCGGTGACGTCGTTCTGCTGTCCCCGGCTTGCGCGTCGTTCGACCAGTTCGCCAATTTCGAGGCCCGCGGCAACGCCTTCATCGACATCGTGCGCGAGCTAGAGGAGGCGGAGAGCGAATGAGCACGCTGACCTTCAACCGCACCGACAACTCCGTCCTGGGCCGCTGGTGGTGGACCGTGGACCGCTGGCTGCTGGCCGCCACGGCCCTGCTGGTCATCATGGGCATCATCCTGAACATGGCCGCCGGCCCGGCCGCGGCCGAGCGCATCGGCGCCGACCCGTTCCACTTTGTGCGCCGCCAGATGGTGTTCCTGCCGATTGCCGCCGTGCTGCTGTTCGGGGTGTCGCTGCTGTCGCCCCTGTGGGTGCGGCGGGTGGCCGTGGTCGGCTTCGTGGGCGCCATCGTGATGCTGGTCGCCACCCTGGTCGGCGGGACCGAGATCAAGGGCTCCACCCGGTGGATTTACGTGGCCGGCGTGTCCCTCCAGCCATCCGAGTTCCTCAAGCCGACGTTCGCGGTGGTCGCCGCCTGGATGTTCTCCGAAGGGCGGATGAAGCCCGCCTTTCCGGGGTTCCGCATCGCCATTGCACTGTACATCATGGTCGCCGGCCTGCTGGTGGTGCAGCCCGACGTGGGCCAGACCGTGGTCATCAGCGCCATGTGGGCGACGCAGTTCTTCCTGGCCGGGTTGAGCATGTTCTGGGTCATCCTGGTTGTCGCCCTGGGGCTGGCCGGTGTGGTCGGCGCATATTTCTTGTTCAGCCATGTGCAGAGCCGCGTGGACCGTTTCCTCAACCCGGAAAGCGGCGACACCTATCAGATCGACACCGCCTTGCAGGCCTTCCGCGACGGTGGCGTGTTCGGGCGCGGCCCTGGCGAAGGCACCGTCAAGGCCCAGCTTCCCGACGCCCACACCGACTTCATCTTCGCGGTGGCCGGCGAGGAGTTTGGCGTGCTGCTGTGCCTTTTGCTGGTCGGCATGTTCGCCTTCGTGGTGCTGCGCGGCATGGCCCGCACCCAGCACGAGGACAGCCTGTTCGTGGTCATCGCCACCGGCGGCCTGCTCGCCCAGGTGGGCCTTCAGGCGATCATCAACATGGCGTCCAGCCTGCACATGATGCCGACCAAGGGCATGACCCTGCCGTTCATCAGCTATGGCGGGTCGTCCTTGCTGGGCCTTGCGCTTGGCATGGGTATGGTGCTGGCCCTGACGCGCCGCCGGGCGCATGGGGGGGCGGCATGACCGATCTTCCCCTTATCATCCTGACCGCTGGCGGGACCGGGGGCCATGTGTTCCCGGCCGAGGCCCTGGCCGCTGAACTGTTGAACCGTGGCTATCGCCTTGCCCTGGTGACCGATGCGCGCGGCAACCGCTGGGGCGGCACGCTGGGCCAGATCGAGACCTATCCGGTGGCGGCCAGCCAGATGCTCGGCCGGGGCCTGTTCGGCAAGCTGCGCGGGGTGTTCACCCTGACGCGCGGCACCATGCAGGCCAAGGCCCTGTTCAAGCGCCTGCGTCCGGCCGTCGTGGTCGGCTTTGGCGGCTATGCCTCGGTGCCTGCGGTGGCGGCGGCGGTGACCTCGGGCGTGCCGACCATGCTGCACGAACAAAACGCCGTGCTGGGCCGGGCCAATCGCCTGTTCGCCGGCAAGGTCAGCCGCATCGCCACCAGCTACGAGACTGTCTCCCACCTGCCGGCCGGTACCGCCGTGGTGCGTACCGGGATGCCCGTGCGCCCCGCCATCCGCGCCCTGGCCGACGTGCCCTATGTGCCGCCATCCGAAGACGGGCCGCTGCGGGTGCTGGTGCTGGGCGGCAGCCAGGGGGCGCGGGTGTTCAGCGACGTCCTGCCGCACGCCTTCGCCGCCCTGCCCCAGGCTTTGCGCGACCGCCTGGAGATCACCCAGCAGGCCCGCCCCGAGGATGTCGAGCGCACCCACGACGCCTACAAGACCGCCGGCCTGAAAGCCGCCGTCCAATCCTTCTTCGACGACGTGCCCGAGCGGCTGGCCGCCTGCCATCTGCTGATCGGCCGCTCCGGCGCTTCGACCGTGGCCGAGGTCACGGTGGCGCGCCGCCCCTCGGTTCTGGTACCCTATCCGCACGCCGCCGACGATCACCAGACCGCCAACGCCCGCGCCGTAGAAGCGGCCGGCGGCGGGTGGTTGATGCCGCAGACCGCATTCAGCGCCGAGTCCATGACCGCCCTGTTATCCGACCTTCTGCCATCGGCCGAGCGCCTTAGCCGCGCCGCCGCCGACGCCCACGCCTTTTCCGTTCCCGACGCCTCGGTTCGCCTCGCCGATGCCGTCCTTGATTTGCTTCATGTGGAGTCCCGGCCATGAGAACGATCCCGCTCGACATCGGAGCCATCCACTTTGTCGGCATCGGCGGCATCGGCATGTCCGGCATCGCCGAGATCCTGCATAACCTGGGCTACAAGGTGCAGGGCTCCGACGTCGCCGAGAGCGCCAACGTGCAGCGCCTGCGCGCCATGGGCATCGAGGTCCACATCGGCCATGTGGCCGAGAACGTGGCCGATGCCAAGGTCGTGGTCGTGTCGTCGGCCATCCGCCCCGGCAACCCCGAGGTTGACGCCGCCCGCGCCAAGCTGGTCCCGGTCGTCCGCCGGGCCGAAATGCTGGCCGAACTGATGCGCCTGAAGTGGGCGGTCGCGGTCGGCGGCACCCATGGCAAGACCACCACGACCTCGTTGATCGCAGCCCTCCTTGAAGCCGCCGAACTGGATCCCACCGTCATCAACGGCGGCATCATCAACGCCTATGGCACCAACGCCCGGCTGGGCGACGGCCAGTGGATGGTGGTCGAGGCCGACGAGAGCGACGGCACCTTCACCAAGCTTCCGGCGACCATCGCCATCGTCACCAACATCGACGCCGAGCACATGGACCACTACGGCAGCTTCGACAAGCTGCGGGACGCGTTCCACACCTTCGTGACCAACATCCCGTTCTATGGCTTTGCCTGCCTGTGCATCGACCATCCCGAGGTACAGAGCCTGATCGCCCGCGTGACCGACCGCCGCATCGTGACCTATGGCCTGAACCCCCAGGCCGAGGTGCGCGGCGTCAACCTCGACATCGACGTGGACGGCGCGCGCTTCGACGTGGAAATCCAGGGCCGCGACGGCGACACCGGCCGCACCATCACCGGCATCCGCCTGCCGATGTTCGGCGAGCACAACGTGTCCAACGCCCTGGCGACCATCGCCGTGGGCGTGGAAATGGGCCTGTCCGACGATGTCATCCGCAAGGGCCTGTCGGGCTTCGGCGGGGTCAAGCGGCGCTTCACCAAGACCGGCGAGACTGGCGGCGTCACGGTCATCGACGACTACGGCCACCATCCGGTCGAGATCGCCGCCGTCCTGCGCGCCGCCCGCCATGCCAGCCGGGGCAACGTGGTCGCCGTGGTGCAGCCGCACCGCTATTCCCGCCTGAGCGACTTGTTCGAAGGCTTCTGCACCTGCTTCAACGATGCCGATCATGTGGTGGTGGCCGATGTCTATGCGGCCGGCGAATCCCCCATCGAGGGCATCAGCCGCGACAGTCTGGTGCAAGGCCTGCGCGATCACGGGCACCGCAACGTCCACGCGCTGGAAGGCCCGCAAAGCTTGGCGGCGCTGGTGCGCGACCTGACCAAGCCGGGCGACATGGTCGTCTGCCTGGGGGCCGGCAACATCACCGCGTGGGCCAACGCCCTGCCGGCCGAACTGGCAGCCCTGGAAACAGGTGGGGGGACATGATGGCCGCTGCGCTCCAGACCCCGGCTCGTTTGATCGACCGCCTGCCCGCCCTGCGCGGCCGGCTGACCGAGAACCATGACCTCGCCAAGGTCACATGGTTCCGGGTCGGCGGCCCGGCCGAGGTGCTGTTCAAGCCCGAGGACGAGGCCGACCTTGCCGCCCTGCTGGCTGGAAAGCCGTCCGACGTGCCGGTCACCGTGCTCGGCGTCGGGTCCAACCTGCTGGTGCGCGACGGCGGCGTGCCGGGCGTGGTGGTGCGACTCGGCCGGGCGTTTGCCGAAATCAGCGTTGACGGCACCCTCCTCACGGTCGGCGCCGGCGCGCTCGACGCCAACGTGGCCCAGGCGGCGCGCGACGCCGGGCTCGGCGGGCTGGAATTCCTGTGCGGCGTGCCGGGCACCATCGGCGGCGCCCTGCGTATGAACGCCGGAGCCTATGGCCGCGAGATCGCGGACGTGCTGGTGTCGGCCACCGTGATCGACGGCCAGGGAACCCTGCGCACGCTGGCGCCCGACGACATGGACCTGTCCTATCGCCATTGCGGCTTGCCCTCCGATTGGGTGTTCACGTCGGCGCTCCTTAGCGGTACGCCCGACGAATCCGTGCAGATCACCCGCCGAATGGACGATATTCGTACCCAGCGCGAGGACAGCCAGCCCATTCGATCCCGTACCGGCGGCTCCACCTTCGCAAATCCCGAAGGCCAAAAGGCGTGGGCGCTGATTGATGCGGCCGGGTGCCGGGGCCTGACCAGAGGCGGAGCGCAAGTGTCGGAAAAACACTGCAATTTCCTCATCAATACCGGGACGGCCACGGCCGCCGACCTGGAAGACCTGGGAGAGGAGGTGCGCCGCCGCGTCCTCGACACCTCCGGCGTGGACCTGCGCTGGGAAATCCGCCGCATCGGCGTGCGCATGGGAGAGCAGGCATGACCTACAGTATCGTCACCGCCGATCAGCCGCTGAACCACGCCGCGCTGGCCGAGGTCGCCGCCGCCAAGGCCGCCCGCAAGGCGCGCCGGGTCACCGTTCTGCTGGGCGGCATCTCGTCGGAACGCGAAGTCTCGCTGAAATCCGGCGCGGCGGCGTGCAAGGCGCTGGAGGCGGCCGGTTACGAGGTCAAGGCAATTGATGTAACGCGGGACATTTCGACCGTGGTCCTGGACCTCGCCCGCACGCGGCCCGACGTGGTGTTCAACGCGCTGCACGGCCGCTATGGCGAGGACGGCTGCATCCAGGGCATCCTCAACATCCTGGGCCTGCGCTACACCCATTCGGGTCTGCTGGCCTCGGCCATCGCCATGGACAAGCCGGCCGCCAAGCGCCTGTTCGCGGATGCCGGGCTGCACATCGCCGCCGACCGCGTGGTCAGCCGCGAGGAAATCCTTGCCGGTGACCCGCTGCCCCGCCCCTACGTGCTCAAGCCGCTGAACGAGGGCTCCTCGGTCGGCGTGGTGATCGTGCGCGAGGGCGGCAACGCCCATCCGTTCGAGAACCAAAGCTGGCCCTATGGCCCGACCGTCATGGCCGAAGCCTTCATCCCCGGCCGCGAGATGACCGTCGCGGTGATGGGCGACCACGCCCTGGCGGTCACCGAGATCGCCACCGACCACGCGTTCTACGACTACGACGCCAAGTATGCCCCCGGCGGGTCGGCCCATACCCTGCCCGCCCCGGTGGAGGCCACTCTTTATGCCGAGGCCCAGCGGGTGGCCATCGAGGCGCACCGCGCGCTCGGCTGCCGGGGCGTGTCGCGCACCGACCTGCGCTACGACGGCGAACGCCTCGTGGTGCTGGAAGTGAACACCCAGCCGGGAATGACGACCACCTCCCTGGTGCCCGAACAGGCCCAGTTGGCCGGCATTTCCTTCCCCGACCTGTGCACCTGGATGGTGGAGACGGCATCATGCGACGCCTGACGTTCCCCATGCCCCCCGGCCCCATTTCCGCCGGCACACCCACCGCCCGCGTCTTGCGCGCCGGGGCGGTGGGCGTGCTCGGCCTGGGCGTGGCGATCGGGACGGTGATGGCGGCGCGCTCCGAGGCCGTGGCGGGGGTCGTGACAGACGCCCTGCACGTCGCCGACCGGTCGGTCATCAACACCGGCGCGGCCGTCGGCCTGCGCGTGTCGCAAATAAAAGTGGACGGCCGCGCCAACACGCGGGGCGAGGACATCCTGGGCGCCATCGGCATGGCCTGGGGTCAGCCGCTGCTGGCCTTCGACCCGACCGCTGCCCGCGCACGCCTGGAAAGCCTGCCGTGGGTTCGGCAAGCCACCGTGGAGCGCCGCCTGCCGTCCACCATCTTCGTGCACCTGATCGAACGCACCCCCATCGCCGTGTGGCAGACCGCGGACGAGACATTCGCCCTGGTCGATGCCGATGGCGTGGCCATGGACGTCAATATTTCGGCATTCCCCGGCCTGCCGGTGATTGCCGGCGACGGCGCGCCCGAGGCCGCCGCCGACCTGTTCACCATGCTGTCGGCCGAACCCGACCTGAACGGCCGGGTCAAGGCCGCCGTGCGGGTTGGCAAACGGCGCTGGAATGTATGGCTGGACGCCATCGGCCCCGGCGGCATAGACATTCGCCTCCCGGAGTCCGGCGTGGTCGAGGCGCTGGCCCGGCTGACCGCGCTGGACCGCACCGAAGGACTGTTACGCCGTGACCTGGCGATGATCGACCTACGCCTGCCCGATCGCCTGATCGTGCGGGTGACCGAGACGGCGGACACGCCGGCCGTCGGGGCAAGCCAGCGGCGCACGCCGCAAGCCCTGCCCCTGCGCGGCCCGGCCCAGGACGCCTAGGCCGAGTAAACCGAATAAGACGCGTTAGAGGAAAGGATACAAACGGCCGTGGCCAAGAGCAGGCAAAAGAGCGGGGTTATCGCGGCGCTGGATGTGGGCACCTCAAAGGTGGCCTGCTTCATCGCCGTGCCTGAAACCGACGGCACCCTTCGGGTCGTCGGCGTCGGGCACCACCGCTCGCGTGGGATGCGCAACGGGCAGGTCGCCAACATGGCCGACCTGGAAGCCTCCGTGCGCTCCGCGGTCGATGCCGCCGAACAGATGGCCGGTCAGCGGGTGGACAGTGTGCTGCTGTCCATCACCGGCGGCTCTCTGGCCAGCCAGAACGTCGAAACCCAGGTCCCCGTCCACGGCCACCCGGTGCGCGACGTGGACGTGCGCCGCATCCTCGACCAGGGCCGCACCATCGCCGCCCGGCAGGAGCGCGAGATCCTGCACTGCATGCCGACCACCTATTCCATCGACGGCGGCGACGGCATCCTCGACCCGCGCGGCATGTTCGGCGAGATGCTGGGCGTGCGCATCCACATGGTGTCGGCTTCGACCGGGCCGCTGCGCAACCTTGCCACCGTCATCGACCGCTGCCACCTGGACGTCGAGACGCGGGTGGCCAGTCCCTATGCCTCGGCCCTGGCCTGCACCGTGGACGACGAGAAGGAAATGGGCGTGACGGTGCTCGACATGGGCGGCGGCACGACCTCCATCTCGGTGTTCGTGGACGGCCACCCGATGTTCGCCGACATCGTGCCGGTCGGCGGCAACCACGTCACCAACGACCTCGCCAAAGGGCTGTCCACCCCGGCCGCCCACGCCGAGCGCCTCAAGACCGTGTGGGGCACCGTTCTGCCGACGCCGTCCGATGCGCGCGAACTGCTCAAGGTGCCGCTGGTCGGCGAGGAAGAGGACACCGAAAGCCACGAGGTCCCGCGCGCCGAGATCGTGCGCATGATCCGTCCCCGGATCGAGGAGACCCTGGAAATGGTCCGTGCCCGCCTAGGCCAGGCCGGAATGCTCAACGCCGCCGGCCGCCGGGTCGTGCTGACCGGCGGGGCCAGCCAGTTGCAGGGCCTGCGCGAGATGGCGGAACTCATCCTCGACAAGCAGGTTCGCCTGGGCCGGCCGCGCCGCCTCAAAGGCCTGCCCGAAAGCGCCAGCGGCCCGGCGTTCGCCACCTGCGCCGGCCTGCTGCGCTACGCCATTCAGGATCACATCGCCCACACCGCCCACGGTGCCCGTCAGGCGCTGGTGCCGAGTGACGAAGGCGACGATGAAGACATCACCTCGAAGCCGGCCGGTCCCATGGGCCGCATGGTTTCCTGGCTGCGGGAGAACTTCTGATGCGCAGGATCCCCTCGCAGGCAATCACTCACCTGCTTCATTCCCCCAACCCCCCAAGGTACTTCCCCCCAAGACTATCCCCCCCAACACCACCGGGCGAAAGAGCCACCCCAAGCGGCCACGCTCCAACAAAAGCAACGACACCCACCCCCAATAAGGTCGCTCTACCGGCCAACCCCGAAGCGGTAAATCGGAGGCACGAGATTATGATTAACCTCAGCGTTCCCAACGAACTCGACCCGTCCATGAAACCTTGCATCACCGTCATCGGCGTCGGTGGCGCCGGCGGCAACGCCGTCAACAACATGATCGCCGACAATCTCCAGGGCGTCATTTTCATGGTCGCCAACACGGACGCGCAGGCGCTGTCGCTGGCGCGCACCGACCGCCGTATCCAGCTTGGCGCCGACACCACCCAGGGCCTGGGCGCAGGCGCCCGTCCCGAGGTCGGCCGCGCCGCAGCCGAGGAAACCTTTGAAGCCGTGGCCGAGCAGCTCAAGGGCTCGAACATGGTGTTCATCACCGCCGGCATGGGCGGCGGCACCGGCACCGGAGCCGCCCCGGTCATCGCCCGCGTGGCGCGCGAGATGGGCATCCTGACCGTCGGCGTCGTTACGAAGCCGTTCCAGTTCGAGGGCGCCCACCGCATGCGCCTGGCCGAAAGCGGCATCGAGGAACTCAGCCAGTACGTTGACACGCTCATTATCATCCCGAACCAGAACCTGTTCCGGGTGGCGAACGAAAAAACCACGTTCGCAGATGCGTTCAAGATGGCCGATGACGTGCTGAATGCCGGCGTCCGGTCGATCACCGACCTGATGATCATGCCCGGCCTGATCAACCTGGACTTCGCCGACGTTCGCACGGTGATGTCGGACATGGGCCGCGCCATGATGGGCACCGGTCAGGCGTCGGGCGACCGTCGCGCGCTGGACGCCGCCGAGGCGGCCATCGCCAACCCGCTGCTCGAAGACACCTGCATGAAGGGCGCCAAGGGCGTTCTCATCAACATCACCGGCGGCCCGGACGTCACCCTGTTCGAGGTCGATGAGGCGGCCAACCGCATCCGTGACGAGGTCGAAGGCGAAGCCCACATCATCTTCGGGTCGTGCTTCGACCAGGACATGGAAGGCAAGATGCGTGTCTCCGTGGTCGCCACCGGCATTTCCGGCGAAGCCAACGTCATGCCGCGCCCGGCCCAGCATCCCCAGCACGTCACCCACGCCCCGCGCGTGATGCCGGCTGCCGCCCCGGCTCCGGCTCCGGCCCGCACGGCGATGGTTGCCCAGGCTCCGGTCCAGGCGCCGGTCCAGGCTCAGGCTCCCAGCCAGCCGGTGTTCGACGAGGTCCGCGAGGCCGAGGTGGCCCAGCAGGCTCACGCCGCCGCCCACGCCGAAGCGCCGCGCATGACCGGAACCACCGGCCATGCCTATCGCGAGCAGTCCTATGCCTATGGCAGCGGCCCGCAGTCCGAGCCGACCCGTCAGCAGTACGCCGTGGAACAGCCGGCGACCAAGCCCCAGGACAGCTTCATTCCCGCGCCGCCGGTTGGCCGCGAGGGTCAGGTTCTGGGTGAAATGCCGTCGGCACGTCCGGCGTTCTCGGCCCAGCGTACCGAGGCCCGTCCGGCCGCACAGCGCCCGGCGGCCCCGGCCCCGCAGCAACCCGCCGTCCGTGGCGAGCCCAAGCCGACCGGCATCAAGGCCATGTTTTCGCGCCTGAAGCACCAGGCGATGGCCGAGGAAATCCCGGTCGAGGAAAAGCTCGAAACCCATCCGCGCGCGGCCGCCCCGGCGCCGGACCTGACCGCCACCCCGGCCGACCGCCCGCCGCAGAGCCACGACGAAGGGGATGAACTGGAGATCCCGGCGTTCCTCCGCCGGCAGGCCAACTAAACCCTGACCACCATCAGGGACGTCACTGACTGAGATACCGCGACGACACTTGGGGGAATGGACCGGACTCCGCGCCGTCCGTTCCCCCACCTTTCGCCTCCTCCCCCCCTTTTTGCCTGTGCGCACGTTGCCTATACGCACGTCGCCTGTATGAACGTCGTTCATTTGCACGTCGCCTATAGGCATGTCATCTGCATGCACATCGGGCAACGTCTTGAACTGCTTCGGGTTTCCAGACCTTTGCGTAACATTCGGTAACAATGAGTGATTTGAGGCCTTGGGCTGGGCCTGCTATCTCATGACTATCGCACCGCAGCGAAAATCACAGGTCGGGGATAGAGAATGGTATTCGAGGATCACGCCAGCACCACGGACTGTGCGTTCGAGACCGAGCAAGCCGTTCCCGCCCAGCGCGCCAGTTGGTCCTTCCGCTCCGCCCGTCCGGCGGCCGCCAACGCCACGCCCGTACAGAGCCCTCGCCAGACCCTGAAGAATTCCATCTCGTGCACCGGCATCGGACTGCACACCGGTTTCCGCGTTTCCATGACCCTGCATCCGGCGGCACCCGGCAGCGGAGTCGTGTTCCGGCGCAGCGGCCCGCATGGCGTCGCCCTCATTCCGGCCCTGTGGACCCACGTCAAGGACAGCCGCCAGTGCACCGTCGTCGGCAACGATGATGGCGTGACCGTGGCCACCATCGAACACCTGATGGCCGCCGTCTCGGCCATGAACATCGATGACTTGCTGATCGACATCAACGGCCCGGAAGTGCCGGCCATGGACGGCAGCGCCGCGCCCTTCGTGTTCCTGATCGAGTGCGCCGGCGTCACTGCCCATTTGCCCAGCCAGCCGGCTGCCGCACCGCGCACCGCCATCCGCATCCTGGAGACCGTCACGGTCAGCCACAATGGCGCCGAGGCGACCTTGGCCCCGACCTCCGGCAACGGCCTCAACGTGGCGTTCGAGATCGAGTTCGCCGCCGCCGCCATCGGCCGTCAGTCAACCTCGGTCCAGGTCTCCCCGGCCGTGTTCAAGAATCAGGTCAGCCGGGCCCGCACCTTCGGGCTGATCGACGACCTGCCCAAGATGCGCGCCGCCGGCCTTGCCCGTGGCGGGTCGCTGGAAAACGCCGTGGTGGTCAACGGCGCCGACGTCCTCAACGAGGGCGGCCTGCGCTATCCCGACGAGTTCGTGCGCCACAAGGTGCTCGACGCGGTAGGCGACTTGGCCCTGGCCGGGCGCCCGATCATCGGCGCCTATCACGGCACGCGGTCCAGCCACGCCCTCAACACCGCCTTGCTCCAGGCCCTGTTCGCCAAGCCCTCGGCCTGGGTCGCGGTTGATGCGGCGACCGGCCTGCCGCTGGCCGATCAGCCCATGGCGGCCGAGCCCCTGCGCGCCATCGCCTGATGCCCCATTGGTTAACCCCGTTGGCTGGAAGTTGCACCGACCTTCGGGCACCCTGTGCGGGTTCCTCTTGCCGCGCGGCGTTATCGGCGTGATAGTGTGCGCACGGTACGGACTGGATGATGACCTGATCCCGATGATGTTGCGACACGCCTCTCGACCTGCACCGGCCCGCCTCTTGGCGCGCTCCCCGTTCACCGCGCCCGTGGCCATGGCCCTGGGGGCGGCGCTTCTGCTTGGCGCCTGTGCTGGCGAGAAGGAGGACGTGTACGTCGAGCGTCCCGTCGCCGACCTTTACAACAAGGCCGTCGATGATCTGGAGGACGAGAACTACGCCGCCGCAGCCAAGGCGTTTGACGAAGTGGAACGTCAGCACCCCTATTCGACCTGGGCGACCAAGGCGCAGCTCATGGCGGCGTACTCGCACTACGAAAACGAACGCTATGACGACGCCATCATCGCCCTCGACCGCTTCATCCAGTTGCATCCCGGCAACGCGGACGTGCCCTACGCCTATTACCTCAAGGCGCTGAGCTACTACGAACAGATTTCCGACGTGGGCCGCGACCAGAAGATGACCAATCTGGCGACGTCCTCGTTGCAGGACGTGGTGACTCGTTTCCCCGACACCACCTACGCCCGTGACGCCCGCCTGAAGATCGACCTGACGCTCGACCATCTGGCTGGCAAGGAAATGGAAGTCGGGCGCTGGTATCAAAAGCAGAAGCACCACTTGGCGGCCATCAACCGCTTTCGCGTGGTGGTGGACGAGTACCAACAGACCACCCACGTCCCCGAAGCGTTGTATCGTCTGGCCGAGACCTACACGTTGCTGGGCCTGAACGCCGAAGCTGAAAAGGCCGCCTCCGTGCTGGGCTACAACTATCCGGGCAGCGAGTGGTATGAAAACGCCTATGCCCTGGTCGCCAAGGGTGCCACCAATCCCGAAGCCGTGCGCGTCGGTGAAGACGGCAGCGAAGACGGCTGGTTCTCGCGCATGACCCGGTGGTTCTAAGCGGACACCGCAACGGAAGCACGAAAGACGCCTCATGCTGGTGCGCCTGTCCATCCGGGACGTGGTCCTGATCGAACGCCTGGACCTGGCTTTTGCGGCCGGCCTGGGCGTGCTCACCGGCGAAACCGGCGCCGGCAAGTCCATCCTGCTCGACAGCCTGGGCCTCGCGCTCGGCGAACGGGCCGATTCGGGGTTGGTCCGCCACGGCGCCGACCAGCTTTCCGTAACCGCGCAGTTCGACCTGTCCCCGGCCCACCCCTCCCACGCCATCCTGCGCGACCAGGGACTCGACGACGGCGAGGACATGCTGGTCCTGCGCCGCGTGGTGACCCGCGACGGCCGCTCCCGCGCCTTCGTCAACGACCAGCCGGCCAGCGTCGGCCTGTTGCGCCGCCTGGGCGAAACGGTGGTGGAGGTGCATGGCCAGTTCGAGAGCCACGGCCTGATGAACGCCGCCACCCACCGGGGCGTGCTCGACGCCTTCGGGGCGGCCGACAAGGCCCTGACCGCCTGCCGCACCGCCTGGGACACCTTCCGTGCCGCCACCGCCGCCCGCAAGGCGGCCGAGGACGACCTGACCCGCGCGCGGGCCGAGGAAGCCACCCTGCGCCATGCTGAGGAAGAACTCTCCGCCCTGGACCCGCGCCCCGGCGAGGAAGCCGAACTGGCCGAACGCCGCGCCGCCCTGATGAACGGCGAAAAGCTGGCCGAAGGCATGGCCGCCGCCCTGGCCGCCCTTGGGGACCACGGCTCGGTCGAGGCCATGCTGCGCACAGCCCAGCGCCACCTGGACCGCATCGCCGCCATGGCCCCCAGCGTCAGCCCGATCATCGAGGCCCTGGAGCGCGCCGCCATCGAAGCGGCCGAGGCCCACAACCAGCTCGACAAAGCAGCCGCTGACATCGACCTCGACCCGCGCCATCTGGAAGTAACGGAAGAACGCCTGTTCGCCCTGCGCGCCCTGGCCCGCAAGCACGGCGTGGAGGCCGACGCCCTGGCCGACGTGCTGGCCGAACTGCGCCGCCGCCTGCACGCCCTGGACGACGGCGGGGCCGATCTGGTGGCCCTGGCCAAGCGGGAGCAGGCCGCCCGCACCGCCTATCTGGAAACCGCCCGCGCCCTGTCCAAGGTGCGCGCCAAGGCCGCCAAGGCCCTGGATGCCGAGGTCAAGGCCGAGTTGGCCCCCCTGCGCCTCGCCAAGGCCACCTTCATCACCACACTGGACGAGGCGCCCGAAGACGCTTGGGGTCCCGAGGGGCTGGATCGCGTCGCCTTTGCCGTCGCCACCAATCCCGGCACGCCCCCCGCGCCCATCGGCAAGGTCGCCTCGGGCGGTGAACTGGCGCGCTTCATGCTGGCGCTCAAGGTCGTGCTGGCCCGCGTCTCCCCGGTGCCAACCCTGGTGTTCGACGAAGTTGACGCCGGCATCGGAGGAGCCACCGCCTCGGCCGTGGGCGAACGGCTGGCGCGGCTGGCAACCGACATGCAGGTCCTGGTCGTCACCCACTCCCCGCAGGTCGCCGCCAAGGGCAACCACCATTGGCACGTCTCCAAGACCACCGGCAAGGGCGCCACGCAGACCACCGTCGCCGCCCTGACCGGCGATGCCCGGCGCGAGGAGATCGCCCGCATGCTGGCCGGTGAAACCGTGACCGACCAGGCTCGTGCCGCCGCTGACAGCCTGATCGGGGCATAGCATGACCGACGTTGCCGCCCTGACCCGCGAGGAGGCCGCCGCCGAACTCGACCGTCTGGCCCGCGAGATCGCCCACCACGACCGCCTATATCACCAGCAGGACGCGCCGGAAATCAGCGACGCCGAGTATGACGCCCTCAAGCGCCGCAACGACGCCATTGAGGCGCGGTTCCCGGACTTGGTGCGGCCCGACAGCCCAACCCACAAAGTCGGTGCGCCCGCCGCCGCCGGGTTCGGCAAGGTGCGGCACGCCATCCCCATGCTGTCGCTCGACAACGCCTTTGCCGACGAGGACGTGCACGACTTCGTAGCCCGCGTCCGCCGTTTCTTGAAGCTGGGCGAAGACGGCGCCGTCGAGATCGTGGCCGAACCCAAGATCGACGGCCTGTCCTTCTCCGCCCGTTATGAAAATGGCCGGTTCGTCCAGGCCGCCACGCGCGGCGACGGGGCCGAGGGCGAGGATATCACCGCCAACCTGCGCACCCTCAAGGACCTGCCCGACCGCCTGCACGCCCTGTTCCCGCCCGAGGTGCTGGAGGTGCGCGGCGAGGTGTACATGAGCCGCGCCGACTTCCTGGCCCTGAACGAGCGTCAGGCCGAACGCGGCGGTAAGACCTTTGCCAACCCGCGCAACGCCGCCGCCGGGTCCCTGCGCCAGCTTGATCCCAAGATCACCGCCCAGCGGCCACTGAGCCTGTTCTGCTACGCCTGGGGCGAGGTCAAGGGGTACGAGGCCGCGACCCACTGGGACTTCCTGGAGCAGCTCCGGGACTGGGGCTTTCCGGTCAACCCGGAACGCAAGTTGTGCAAGGGCGCCGACGCCGTGCTGGCGTTTTACCGCGACATTGGCGAGCGCCGGGCGCAACTTCCCTATGACATTGACGGCATCGTCTACAAGCTCAACCGGGTCGATTGGCAGAAGCGCCTGGGCTTCGTGTCGCGCGCCCCGCGCTGGGCCATCGCCCACAAGTTCCCGGCCGAACAGGCCATGACCGTGCTCACCCGCATCACCATCCAGGTCGGGCGAACCGGCGTCCTCACCCCCGTCGCCAACCTGGAGCCGGTCACTGTGGGTGGTGTGATGGTCGGGCGGGCCACCCTGCACAACGAAGACGAAATCGCCCGCCTCGACGTGCGCGACGGCGACACCGTCATCGTCCAGCGGGCCGGCGACGTCATCCCCCAGGTGGTCGGCGTGGTGCTGGAAAAACGCCCGGCCGACAGCGCGCCGTTCGCGTTTCCCCACACCTGCCCCACCTGCGGCTCGACCGCCGTGCGCGAGGACGGCGCGGTGGCGTGGCGCTGCACCGGCGGGCTGATCTGCCCCGATCAGGCGGTCGAGCGGCTGATCCACTTCGCATCCCGCAACGCCTTCGACATCGAGGGACTGGGCGACAAGAACATCCGCGCGTTCTATGAGGAGGGCCGCATCCGGGCGCCGCAGGACATCTTCCGCCTGCGCGACAAGGACACCGGCTCGCTGACACCGCTGCGCTCCAAGGAGGGCTGGGGGCCGGTGTCGGCCACCAAGCTGTATGACGCCATCGACGCCCGCCGCACCGTTCCGTTCGAGCGGTTCCTGTTTGCCCTGGGCATCCCCCAGGTCGGGCAGGCCACCGCCCGCCTCGTCGCCCAGCACTACGGCGACCTGCCGACCCTGCGGGCCGCCTTGTCGGCGGAAGACGTGGGGCCGGACTCCGATGCCTACAAGGACCTTATCAACGTTGAAACCATCGGCCCAGCCGTGGCCGACGAACTGATCGCCTTCTTCCGCGAGGACCACAACAAGCAGGTCCTCGACGCCCTGGCCGCTGACCTGACCATCGTGCCGTTCGAGCGCAAGGACGTTGCCGGGTCGCCCATCGCTGGCAAGACCATCGTGTTCACCGGCACGCTGGAACGCATGAGCCGGGGCGAAGCCAAGAACCGCGCCCAGGACATGGGCGCCAAGGTGGCCGGCACCGTCTCGGCCAAGACCGACCTCGTGGTGGCCGGACCGGGCGCCGGGTCAAAACTCAAGAAGGCTGAAGAACTCGGCGTTGCCGTGATGACCGAAGACGCCTTCTTCGACATGATCGGCGGCTGACGGAAAAGAGGGTGCTGCACACTCGGCAGCACCCCCATCCGTAGCGATGGACCCTATGCCCCGACCAACCCCAGCCCCAACGCATCGGCCACGCCTGCGGCGTAGTCGGGATGGATCTGGCGGAACAGATCGAGTTGCCGGCGCACGATCGCCTCGGGCACATCGCCCATGGTGGCGGCGATATTGCCATACAGGCGCGTCTTCTGGCCCTCGTCAAACAAGGACCACAGGGCGCGGGGCTGGCTGAAGTCATCATTGCCAACCCGGTGATCGTAACGCGCCGCATCGCCGGAAATGCGCAGCGGCGGTTCGGCGAACTGCGGGGCCTGGGCCGGGCCGTTGAACGAGTTCGGCTCGTAATAGGCATCCCCGTGCGGCATGTTCGGCGTGAACCGCATCGGCCCATCCTTGTGGTAGTGATGCACCGGGCAGCGCGGCGCGTTGACCGGCAGCGCCTCGTAGTGGGTGCCCAGGCGATAGCGGTGCGCGTCGGCATAAGACAGAATCCGCGCCTGCAGCATCTTGTCGGGCGAAAAACCGACGCCGGGAACGATGTTGGACGGTGAAAAGGCCGCCTGCTCGATCTCAGCAAAGTAGTTGTCGGCGTTGCGGTTCAGTTCCAACACCCCGACCTCGATCAACGGGTAGTCGCCGTGCGGCCATACCTTGGTCAAGTCGAACGGGTTGTAGGGCGTTTTGTCGGCGTCCATCTCCGGCATGACCTGCACGAACAGCGTCCAGCGCGGGAAGTTGCCCGCCTCAATGGTGCCGAACAAGTCCTCCTGGGTGGATTCACGGGTCCGCCCGACCACCTCGGCGGCCTCGTCGTTGGTCCAATGCCGATGGCCCTGCTGGGTCTTGAAGTGGAACTTGACCCAGAACCGCTCACCGGCAGCGTTGATGAAGCTGTAGGTGTGGGACCCATACCCGTTGATGTGCCGCACATCGGTCGGCAGGCCACGGTCGGAGAACAGGATCGTGACTTGATGCAGGCTTTCGGGGCTGAGGGACCAGAAATCCCACATGGCTGTCGGCGACCGCAGGTTCGTTCTGGGGTGGCGCTTCTGGGTGTGGATGAAGTCCGGGAACTTGTAGGGATCGCGTACAAAGAACACAGGCGTGTTGTTGCCAACGACGTCCCAGTTGCCCTCTTCGGTATAGAACTTCACGGCAAAGCCACGCACATCGCGTTCGGCATCCGCCGCGCCCATTTCACCGGCCACGGTGGAGAAACGGTGGATGTACTCCGTCTTCTTGCCGACCTCGGAAAAAATGCTGGCCCGCGTATACCGCGTGATGTCGTTGGTCACGGTGAAGGTCCCGTGGGCCCCCCACCCCTTGGCATGAACGACGCGTTCTGGAATACGCTCACGGTTCTGGTGGGCCAGCTTCTCGATGAGCTGGTAGTCCTGCATCAGGATCGGGCCACGCGGGCCGGCCGTCAGTGCGTTCTGATTGTCGGAAACCGGCGCACCAGCGGACGTTGTGAGGGTCGGGGGAGCGGACGGGTTTTTCGGGCTCATGCAAACCTCCATCGAGAAGCGAAAACTCACTTTCCCGATGATACGCGCCGAAACCCTACAAAGATAATGGGATAACGCGATGATTATGATCTGCTGCGCCGATCAATCACACCGCGACGGCAAACTCTTCATCAATATCAAAGTCCACCACGCTCCGGTCGAGCAAGGCGATCGGCTCATCGTCGGCGAAGGAGCGCAACCACGAGGAGTGGCGGTCGTTCTGGATGAGGGCGTTGATGGCGTCCAGCGCATCGGCCAGCATATCGCAGTGGGCCGTGCTGAGGGTGTTGGACATGCTGCGCAGGTAACTTACGTAGCGGATGAATTCGGCGCGCAAATGCAGCGACTTACCCAGAGGATGGGTGCCGCTGCGGGTCCAGTCGCGGGCCGAGGCGTGCAGTTCGTGCAACCGCTCGATGGCCATTTGAAGACCGATATGCTTCATGCGTCCACGCAGGACACGGACGCTGTCGTCCAGTTCGCGCACGGTCACCGGGGCCAGTTCCACGGACGGCACCGTCTCGGCCAGCGACACCAGATTGGAGAGGCGGTCCAGGTCATGGGCCAGGGCGTCACGCAAAGCGTCGCGCCGGCGTGCATCGTGGGCCGCCGACAGTGCAGCGCGACGCCGTTCCAGGCGCCGACCGATATCGTGCATGGCGTCGATCAGGGCCGTGGCCTGACGGTCGGCGGTGGCGGTCGAGCGCCGCATGGACATGACGGTCCTCCCCAAAACCTGCGCATTCTTTTTATGTGTATGAGTGTGACCTGATTCGCCCTCTTCAAAAAGAGGCAAATTGTGCCTACCGCCACAACTACAGGGGCGCTGTAACGACCTTTAACCATGTGAGGGTTTCGGCGTCCACCTGCGGCCCGATGGCGGCCTCGACCGTGGCATGGTAGCCGTTCAGCCACGCCACCTCGCCCGCATCAAGCAAGGCAACGTCGATCAGGCGGCAGTCGAAGGGGGCCAGGGTCAGGGTCTCAAACCCCAGAATGTCGCGCTCCCCGCCGACCGGGCGCGATACTTCACGCACCGCGACGAGATTTTCCAGACGGATGCCATAGGCACCGGTCTTGTAGTAGCCGGGCTCGTTGGACACCACCATGCCCGGCTTGAGTGCCACTGGATTACCGACCTTGGACACCCGTTGCGGTCCTTCGTGCACGGACAAATAACTGCCCACGCCGTGGCCGGTGCCGTGGTCATAGTCCACCCCGTCCGCCCACAGCGCGGCGCGGGCCAGAACGTCAAGCTGGCTGCCCGTGGTGCCGACCGGGAACACCGCGCGGGCCAGCGCGATGTGGCCCTTGAGGACCTGGGTATAGCGGCGGCGCATGTCCTCGGTCGGGGTGCCGATGGCGACGGTGCGGGTGACGTCGGTGGTGCCGTCCAGATACTGCGCGCCGCTATCGACCAGGAACAGTTCCCCAGCCCCCAGCGTACGGTCGCTGTGCGGGCTGACCCGATAGTGGACGATGGCGCCGTTGGGGCCGGACCCGGCGATGGTCGGGAAGCTGAGGCCCTTGAACAGCGGCCCCTCGGCCCGCAGCGCCTCCAGGTGGTCGGCGGCGGCCATTTCGGTGAGGTCCCCGGCTGGCGCCGTTGCGTCGAGCCATGCCAGAAACCGCGTCAGGGCGGCTCCGTCGCGGCGATGGGCGGCCCGCATTCCGGCCAGTTCCACGCTGTTTTTGCAGGCGCGCGGCAGGGCGCAGGGGTCGTCACCCCGCTTGACCACCGCCCCGGCGGCGCGCAGCCGGTCAAGCACCCACATGGGCGCCGAGGCATGGTCGAGCCGCACCACCTTGCCCTTCAGCCCGTCCAGCGCCGGGCCGAAATCGGCCAGCGGGCGGGCCCATACCGCCTTGCCCAGATGGTCGCGAGTGTCGGCTGACAGCTTGGCCGGGTCCATGAACAGGTCCACCGCCCCGTCGGCGGTCAGAATGGCAAAGCCGAGCGGCAAGGGCGTGAACGGCACGTCGCCGCCGCGCACGTTGAGCAGCCACGCAAGGCTTTCGGGGACCGACAGCACGCAGGCGTCCTGCCCGGCGTCGGCCAGTTCGGTTCCCAGGCGGTGGCGCTTGGCGGCGGCATCCTCGCCCGCGTAATCGAGGGGATGGGGCACCACGGGGGCCTGCGGCGGGGCCGGACGGTCGATCCACGCGGCGTCAACCGGGTTGGTGGCGACGGCAACCAGTTCCGCCCCGGCATCCGTGCAAACGGTTTGTAGCCGCGCCGCGCCATCGGGCGTGTGCAGCCAGGCGTCGTAGCCGACCCGCGCCCCACGGCGCAGGCTCTGGCCGAGCCAAACGTGCGGAGGAGTCTCGACCAGATGGCAGTGCTCATAGAGGTCGGGGCTGGTTTCCTGTTCCGCCTGAAGGGTATAGCGACCATCGACGAATAGCGCCGCGCGGTCCAGTGTGACCACCGCCGCCCCGGCCGACCCGGTGAACCCGGTCAGCCACGCCAGCCGGTCGGCGCTCGGCGGCACGTACTCGCCCTGATGCTCGTCGGCACGGGGGACCACGAAGGCCTCCAGGTCGCGCCGCCGCAGTTCGGCCCGCACGGCCTGCAATCGCCGCGCCTGCTCCGCCGCATCCATCGAATGTCCTCCCGACCAAAGTGTTCACGCCCCAAGGTAAGGGGTGCGTCGGGGAATTGCCACACCGCTCCATTCGGATTGCAGGAGGGGGGAGCGGCCCGCCCGTCCGGGCGGTACCGCCGCGCCTCCGATGGGCCTATCCTTCTGGCCAAGGGCCGAAATGGCGCACTCTCGGGGAGGACCTTTGTATGCATACCGTGACCGTGGCGCCGGACGTGGCACAGGCCGGAACGGTGACCCTGGGAATCCTTGAGGCCCGTGTCGTGGTGCGGGCCGACGACGCGGAACTGGCCGCCCTGCTCGCCACCGAGGCCGACCGCGCCGCCACCCGCCCGGTCGAGGACATTGCCGGCCTGCCTGCCGTGGCCGGAACGCGCAGCCTTTACAAGGCGCTCGGCAAGGACCCCGCGCGGTATCGCCCGGCGTCCGAGGCGCTGTTGCGCCGGTTGGCCCAGGGCAAGGGCCTGTACCGGGTCAACACCGTGGTCGATATCAACAACCTGATGTCCATCACCACCGGTCTGCCCGGCGGCACTTATGACGCCGCGCTGGTCCAGGGCGACGTAGTGCTGCGCCGAGGCAGTCCCGAAGACAGCTACGCCGGCATTGGGCGCGGGCCACTGAATCTGGACGGCCTGCCCATCCTGGCCGACGAGGTTGGCGCCTTTGGCAGCCCCACCAGCGATTCCGAACGCACCGCCATCACCCCCGAAACCCGCCGCCTGCTGATGATCCTGTTCGGCTTCGGCGAGGGCGTGGACGTCCAGGCCCCGCTCGGCCGCGCCGCCGAACTGCTGGCCCGCTTCGCCGTGGCCGACGACATGGAAACGCGGGTGCTGCGGGTGTAGAGAAAAAGGCGGGCTGCCGCCCCCTTCACGCCCTTTGGCCCGCTCGGGGTAAACCCCGAACCCCTTTTGTTTCTTCAAGAAAAACAAGGAGGTCTGGAGCTTACTCCAGCCGGGTTTCGGGCGGGAGCCCGTCCGCGTCAGCGGAACATCACTCCCCCGCCTTCCGCCCCTTCTTCAGCACCAGCGTGGACCACGGGGCCAGCCGAATGCGGCGTTCCAGGCGCAGGCCCTGCATCCGGTAGGCGGCCAGGACCATGTTTTCCTGGCGGTTGAGCAGACCGGCCAGGATGACGCGGCCGCCCGGCGCCACGGCGCGGGACAGGTCTCGGGCCATGGAACACAGCGGGCGGGCCAGGATGTTGGCGCAGATCACGTCATAGGGCGCGTCCTGCCACACCTTGCCGGTCTTGAACCCGTCGCCGGGGAAGCAGTGCATATAGTCGGCCAGCCCGTTACGAATGGCGTTGAAGCGGGTGACGCGGACGCTTTCCTCGTCGATGTCGGTGGCGACCACCTTGACCTTCCAGGTCCGCGCCATGGCCAAGGCCAGAATGCCCGACCCGGTCCCCATGTCCAACGCCCGGCCAAAGCCGACCCGCAGCGGATCGTTGCGCTTGGCGAGGCCGTCGAGGGCCAGCAGGCAGCCGTAGGTGCTCTGGTGCTCGCCCGATCCAAAGGCCGTGGCGGCATCGACCATCAACGGCAGTGCCCCATGCGGCACCTGTCCGTCGAAGTGGGAGCCGTGGACGAAGTACCGTCCGGCGCGGATCGGCGGGAACGTCTGAAGGTTTTCGGCCAGCCAGTTGCGGGCCGCCTCGTGCTCGATGGTGAGTTCGGGTTCGGGCAGTCCGGTGGCGGCTGCGGCCAGGGCCAGGGCCATCTTCATGTTGCTCATGTCGGGCTTGCCCGGCGAATAGGCGTCAACCTGCCACTGGCCGTGGTTCGGGCCGTCGTCCTCGATGAGAAAGCACAGGAAGGCTTCGCAATGCGGCTCCAGGGCCGTCTCGAAGGCCTCGACCGCGCCTGACGGGATGACGAAACGGACGCGCCAGACGTCCTGCGCCTTCTTGTGAGCCATGCTGCCGGTCCTTTCCGTGAAGCACTGAGGTGTGGGGAACGCTGCTATAAATCCGGCGCCCGTTTTAGCAGTCGCGCGGGCGCCTGTCATGCCGTTCTCGGTGTTCCTCTCGGTGGGCTGGCCAGTCCTGCGCCCACCCCTGCGCAAAACGAGATGCTGCACCGCAGTATATGCAGTTCCGGCGGCGCCCGGCGGGGTCTATATCAGCCGCTCTTCCTTAACTGCACAAGCACTGGCCCTCCCCCCATGCGTACCCTCCCCCTGCCTACCCCCACCGAAACCGCGCCGTTCCTCACGTCCCTCGACATCACGGCCATCGAACGCGAGGCGCACCGCCTGCGCGCCGAGGCCCTGGCCGGGCTGTTCCGCAGCCTGTTCCGCCGCATCGGCCGCCTGTTGCACATCGCGGGCACCCCGGCCCACGGCTGACCATCCCCATGCAAAAGGCCGCCGCCCCAATCCGGGACGGCGGCCTTTGTGCGTTGGTGGACCCTCAAACCGTCGCGTCGAAATCCACCGCGATGCGCTGTTCCCGCAGGGGCCGCACCACCGCGATGCTTTCCTGGTACAGCGGATGGGCCTTGTAGGTGTCCAGGGCGTCGTAGCTGTCGAACTCCCCATAGACGACCACGTCGATGTCCTGGGACAGGCCGTCGCGCTTGGAGTTGTAGGCCACCTCGAAGTGGCGCACGCCGGGGATGCCCTTGAGCAGGTCCAGGCCGGTCTTGACCCTTTCCACGTCGGCGGGGTCCTTGGCGCTGAACAGAACGATATGGCGGATCATGGTGCTTTCTAAACCTCGTCGGCTGGCTTGACGAACCCCGCCATTACCTTCTTTTGACCGGCCTTGTCGAAGGCAATCTGCAATTTGTCGTCCTCGGCGGCGATCACTTCGCCGTAGCCGAACTTCTGGTGGAACACCCGGTCGCCACGGGCAAAGCCGCTTTTCGAGGGTTCGCGCTTGGCGACCTGCCAGTTCTGACCGGCCTTTTCCTCGGCCTTGCGGCGTTCCCAGCCGGTGCCCTTTCCGGACGGTTTGCCCCATCCCCCGTTCCAGGTCGAATAGGATTCGGACATCCCGTGCGACCCGGCGGTGAGGCCCATTTCGCCATCCTCCTCCTTGAACTCGGCGGGGATTTCATCGACGAAGCGGGACTTCGGGTTGCTGTGCCACTGGTTGAACACCCGCCGCGACCCGGCGTAGCTGACGAACGCCCGGCGCCGCGCCCGCGTCAGGCCGACATAGGCCAGCCGGCGTTCCTCCTCCAACGCGCTCAGGCCGCCTTCCAGCGCCCGGCGGTGGGGGAACACCTGCTCCTCCCAGCCGGGCAGGAAGACGTGGTCGAACTCCAGGCCCTTGGCGGCGTGCAGGGTCATCAGGGTGATGGCGTCCTCGACACCGGCGCGGGTGTCGTTCTCCATGACCAAGGCGATGTGCTCCAGGAATTCCTGAAGGTCGGTGTAGTCCTCCAGGGCGCTGACCAGTTCCTGAAGGTTTTCCACGCGGCCCGGCGCCTCGGGCGCCTTGTCGGCCTTCCACATGGCCAGATAGCCCGACTCGTCCAGCACCGTCGCCACCAGCTCGGCCGGCGGCATGGTGGTCCGCAGGGTGGCCCAGCGGTCGATGTCCTCGACAAACGTGCGCAGGGAGTTGCGGGCGCGCGGCTTCAGCTCGTCGGTGTCGAGCACGGTGCGCGCCGCGTTGAGCAGGCTCATGCCTTGGGCGCGCGAGGCCAGATGCAGCACCTGGACCGAGGCATCGCCCAGCCCGCGCTTGGGCAGGTTGACGATGCGCTCGAACGCCAGGTCGTCGTCGGGCTGGCTGAGCAGGCGCACATAGGCAATGGCGTCGCGGATTTCGGCCCGCTCGTAGAACCGCAGGCCGCCGATCATGCGATAGGGCGTGCCGGTGGTGATGAAGCGTTCTTCGAACTCGCGGGTCTGGAACCCGGCGCGCACCAGGATCGCCATGTCCGACAGCCGGGCGCCGTTGCGTTGCAGGCTTTGGGCGGTATCCAGCACCCACCGCGCCTCGGCCTCGCCGTCCCACACGCCATGGATGGTGACCTTGTCGCCGGTTTCCTGGGACAGGCTGCCGGCCGCCCGCAGGTCCTTGCCCAGCCGCGTCGCATTGTTGCGGATAAGGCCGGAGGCAGCGCCTAGTATGGCGGGAGTAGAGCGGTAGTTACGTTCCAGGCGCACGATGTTGGCGCCAGGAAAATCATGCTCGAACCGCAGGATGTTTCCCACTTCTGCGCCGCGCCACGAATAGATGGACTGGTCGTCATCGCCCACGCAACAGATGTTCTTGTGCTGGCGGGCCAGCAGGCGCAGCCACAGGTATTGGCTGACGTTGGCGTCCTGGTACTCATCGACCAGGATGTAGCGGAAACGGGCCTGATATTCGGCCAGGATTCCCGGTTCCGCCTGGAAGATGGTCAGGACATGCAAGAGCAGGTCGCCGAAGTCGCAGGCGTTCACCTCGATCAGGCGCTTTTGATAGGCGCCGTACAGCTCCAGCGCCTTGCCGTCGGCGATGTCGCCAACCTCGTGCGGAGGCACGGCGTCGGGCGTCCAGCCGCGATCCTTCCACCGCTGGATGGCCCCCATGACAATGTTGGGCGGCCATTTCTTGGTGTCGATGTGGGCCAGTTCCATCAGGCCCTTGAGGACGCGGTTCTGGTCGTCGGTGTCAAGGATGGAGAACCCCGACCGCAGCCCCACCAGATCGCAATGCCGCCGCAGCATCTTGAGGCCGAGGGCGTGGAACGTGCCCAGCCACACCTGTTCGGATACCGGCCCGATCATGGCGCCCAGACGCTCGCGCATTTCCTTGGCGGCGCGGTTGGTGAAGGTCACCGCCAGCACGTTCCACGGCGGCGCAAGGCGCTGATAGAGGATGTGCGCAAGCCGCGTGGTCAGCACCCGCGTCTTGCCGGTGCCGGCCCCCGACAAGACCAGCAACGGCCCCTCGGTGGTCTTCACCGCGGCGGCCTGCTCGGGGTTGAGCCCGCTCAGCCACGGCGGCGGCGCCTGCGGGGCCACCGGCGCTGGCTCGAACGCGGGCTCGTCATTCAGTTCAAAAGGGTCGTCGATCATCGGCCGTACTATAGGGGCCGGGACGCGCCCCGGCCAACCCTAAATGTGGACATAAGGGGAACAATCCCCTGCCCCACCCTACCCCACCGCCCCCACCAGATGGGCAATCGCGCTGGAGGTCCGGCGGATCATGTGGTGCAGGCGCAGCAGGGGTTGGAAGATTTCCTCGTGTTCGCGTTCATAGCCCAGGGCGGCGTCGGACTTGTAGGTGGCCGTTTCGCCGAAGTCCTCGGTGAGGGTCAGGGGGCGGACGCGCGGGAAGATGCGTTCCAGGTCGGCCACCGCGCCCTCGACATCCAGTTGCATGATCTGGGCGACCAGACGGCGGTGGCTGATGCCGTTCTGGTCGGAGAACCGGGGCACCCTGGCGGCCAGCGCGTACAGGTGCTGAATGAGCGCGATGCGCAGGGCGTGGAGCAGTTGCAGGTCGTCGCGGGTGTCCTGGTCGATGACCACGCGCGGCGCCGTCTCGCCGGGTTCGACGCCGCAGAAGGCCAGATGGCGCTGGACGTCCATGAACTCCTTTTGCAGGTCGCGCAGCACGCGGACCAGACGGTCGTGGACGCCGATACGGTCGAGGTGCTCGGACACCTCGCGCAGCAGGGCGGCCCGGCCGGGATCAGAGGTCTTGGCCGCACGGTGCAGCCACAGGCCGGGATCCAAGCTGTCCACATAGGCCCGCAGCACGCCGACGTCGCTGAACTCCATGGCGTACTGGACCATGCCGACCAGCGACCGGAAACGGTCGGACCGCGTATAGAGGGCGTGGAAATGCTCCGGGTCCTTGGAGATCGCCTGCCCGAAACCGCCCACCGTGTTGGCCAGGAACCCCAGTTGCTGGAGAATGGCGTTCTGCGGAATGGCCCTCATGCGCGACGGATGGGACAACTGGGCGGGGCCGCTGCTCGCCCCCTCGCGCTTGACGGCGCGCGACCCGGTCGGATGCAGCATATTCACCCCAAAGGCGCCGAGCAACGCGGCATAGTTGGGGTCGTCCATGATGCGGGCGTTGAACATGCGGACGGCGGTAAAGAACTCATCGACCCAGTCGGCGTCGGCATAAAACGGGTCGCCCGCCGCGTCGTCCACCGGCGCGACGGCGTAGTCGAGGACGCCGGTCAAGGTGGCCAGGGCCGCCGGACGGGACAGGAACGGAATCCACCCGTCGCCACCCTGGAAGCTGACTTCCTCCTTGAGCGCCACACCGGCCGCCATCAACCGGCGACGGCTTTCCGGCGGGGCGAGGTAGCGCAGGCGGCTTGCCAGGTTGGCCGGATGGGCGCCACGCCCGATGCTTTCGCCGTGGGTGTTGAACACCACCACCGTGAGGCCCTCCAGGCCATGGCGCTGCAACAGGTCGGCCAGACGCAGGCGCAATTGCTCGATGGCGTGCCCGGCCGCCGTCTGGCCCAGGTAACGCCCAGAGTCGGAAAAGCCGGTCTGGATGCACAGCCGGCCCCGGCGGCGCAAATAGGTGCGGTAGTGCGGGCTGCCCAGGGCCTCGTCCAGAAGAACGATGCCGTGTTCCAGCGCGTCGGCCGTCTCGAACAGCGGCGAGATATCGACGATATGGTCCACCCCGAACAGGCGGGCAAAGTACAGTGCGGTCAGCAGGGTCGCCCCGGTCTCGCACTCGGCGATCAGGAAGCGCACCGGGGTGGTGCCGTCCAGGTACTTGACCATCTGGGCGATGATCATGGTCAGGCGCTTGGCTGACGTCCGTTCGGCCAGCACATTGCCGAAGTTGATGGTCTGCGGCTCCACGGTCTCAAGCAGGCGGTCGAGCGCGGCCACATAGGACCGCCGGTGGGTCGGCGCGTTGGGCGGCACCTCCATGGCAATCGACTTGCGCACCGCGTTATGAAGCTGCATGGCGTTCAGGCGCACATGAATATGCGCCATGCCCAAGCCCATGTTGGAGATTTCCGCCCGCAGGACGCACAGGTCGCGCGCCAGTTCGGGCGATTCCACCGCCTCCAGCGCCGAGTCAAGAACGGACACCAGCGGCGCCGTGTCGGTCAGGCGGCGGGCGCGGCCCTCGTGCATCCGCTTGGCCATCAGGCGGATGCGTTCCACATCCATCACGCCGCGTGCCGATGCCGATTGCAGCACGGCAATCTCGTCCTCGACCTCCTCGGCGGCCTCCTCCAGGCGTCCGGCCAGATGGTCCAGCGCCCGCTGCAAGGTGTTGCAAGCGCCATCGGGGCCGGTGCACAGGGTGACGATATGTTCCAGGCGGCGGCGGTAACGGGCCAGTTGCAGGGCCTGTTCGCGCAGGCGCAAGGTGAAGGTGTCCGACCACAAAATGTCGGACCGACCGTCCATGTCGTAGCCGACCCAGGTCGCCAGGGTGATGAGGCGCGGCGTCAGGCGGCGCCAGTCGTCGGGATACAATTCGGCGGCGACGGCGAACACCACCTCGTAAACCCGGCGCAGGGCGTCCTGGGCGTTGGCGAGAACATCGGTGACGATGCGGTGTTCGGTGGCGAGGTCGATGCCCCGGTCGGGCCGGTGCTCGCTGTCGGCGGCCAGTTCGAACAACAGCGCGCGACCCTGGGCGGTCAGTGGGCGCCCCTCGCCATCGGCGTTGCACCCCAGGTCGGCCAGGGCGCGCATGAGGGGCTGGGACAGGCCGAAGGTCGGGTGGGCGGTCATGACGATGCCGAACGCCTCGGCCTCGACACGGGCGCGAAAGTCGGCAAAGGGCAACCGCCCATCCTCCGCAATGCGCCGCACCAGGGTTTCCAGGGCCGGTTCGGGGGCACAGGTGTCAACCTCGCCCAGCCACGTCCCCATGCGCTCGGCCCGGCCGGCGAAGGCCTCGACCGTGATGCGCTGGATAAGCTGCTCCAGGCCGCTCCACGTCACGTCGCCGCGTTGCAGGCAGCGCCCGATCTCCAGGGCCAGAAGCTGAACCGGGTTGGCATAAGGATCGCGCGCATGGCGGACGCGCAGGGTCTCCAGCAGGCTGCGGAAGCGGTCGTGCAGGGCGGCATGGTCAACCCACGCCTCGGTCTGGATGGCCCCGCCGGCCGGAACCAGCGGCCGCTCCCGCCGGTTCAGCAGGGCGCGGACTTCCTCGCGTGCCCCCTTGCGCGCCTTGGTCTGGTTGGCGGCGGGGGCGGTCGGGGCGGCGGAATGGGCTCGGGGGGACGACATGGCGGTCCTTCCACAATAGGCGCAGGCCAGACGCGGGTTCCAGAGGAGTGCAGTCAACCCCATTGCGCGCCGCACCACAACTATCCCCCTGGGTGGGGCGCTCTGGGTAGGACGATAGCATGACCGTTTTGTGCAGTGCAGCAAAAAGGCCGTTGACACAATCGCAAAAAGAGCTATCTTAAGCTCATGTTGCAGTGCAGCAAAGCGCAGGGCCCCACCCCAGGACGCCGCGCCGCACGGAACAGAACCCTAAACTGGAGTGGCGCTCGGCGAACCGGGTCTTTGCCGCTCCCCCGCAAAGATCAAGGAGAGCCAGCCATGTTCAAGACCTACGAAGACGTCATCAGCTTCAACCAGGCTAACATCGACGCCCTGGTCCACAGCGCCACCACCCTGACCACCGGCACCGAGCAGGTCACCAAGGAAGCCTTCAGCTACATGAGCAAGGCCTTCGAGACCAGCATCGAGAACGCCAAGACCCTGGCCGCCTGCAAGACCGCTGCGGAAGCCCTGCAGCTCCAGCAGAAGATGGCCCAGGAAGCCCTTGACGCCGCCGTGGCCGAGACCACCCGCCTTTCCGAGATGAGCACCGTGGTGTCCAAGAGCGCCATCGAGCCCATCCAGAAGCTCTACAAGGGTGCCTTTGACAGCGTCAAGGCTGCCAAGGCCGCCTGATCCAGGTTTCCTCCCCGGTTGGCTTTCGAGCCGAACGGTCCCAACTTGCCCGGTATCGAAAGATGCCGGGCATTTTTCTTTCTTTGGCTCTTCAAAAACTTCCGGAGATGCGGATTAAGATTTGAACCACAGAGACACAGAAACCTCTGTGCCTCCTTCTCTGTATCCTCTATATCGCCCCTTCTTCTTGGAGAGCCCCCACCAATGCCCCAGAATGACATCAAGATCGGCGTGTCCACCTGCCTGCTGGGCGAGGAGGTGCGGTTTGATTCCGGGCACAAACGGGACCGCTTCGTGGTTGATGAGTTGGGCCGCTACGTCACGTTCATGGCGGTCTGCCCCGAGGTCGGCATCGGCATGTCCATCCCGCGCGAGGCCATACGCCTTGTCCGACACGGCGACGAAATCCGCCTGCGCGGCACCCGGTCGGACACCGACCACACCGACGCCATGCTGGCCTATGCCGAGGCCACCGTCGCCCCGCTGATCGAGGCCGGCATCTGCGGCTACATCTTCAAGAAGGGCAGCCCGTCGTGCGGGCTGTTCCGGGTCAAGGTCTATGCGGAAAACGGGATGCCCAGCCACGACGGCCGGGGCCTATATGCCCGCGTGCTGACCGCGCACCTGCCCGACCTGCCGATGGAGGAGGAAGGCCGGCTGTTCGACCCCACCCTGCGGGAAAACTTCGTCACCCGGCTGTTCGCCTACCGCCGCCTGAAGACGCTGTTCGAGGGCGCCTGGACCATCGGCACCCTGGTCGCCTTCCACACGGCAGAGAAAATGCTGCTGCTGGCCCACCACCCGCAGACCTACGAAGCCCTGGGCCGTCTGGTGGCCGAGGCCAAGAATCACCACAGAACCGAACTGGCAGCCGAATACCGGACAACGTTCCTGGCGGGCCTTGCCCACCACGCCACGCCCCAGCGCACCACCAACGTGTTGCAGCATATGATGGGGTACTTCAAGGACCACCTGGACGCCGACGAGAAGGCCGAACTATCAGCCCTCATCGACGACTACCACCGTGAACTGATCCCGCTGATCGTGCCGGTCACCCTGCTGCGCCACTATGTGCGCAAGTATGGCGTGGAGTACTTGGCGGCACAGACCTTCCTCGCCCCCCACCCCAAGGAACTGATGCTGCGCAACCATGTGTGAGGATTATTGCTGACCGGCGGGCGTCTCCGGCGCCGGGGCCACGGGTGCCTGAACCTCGGGAGCGGGCACCTGCTCCTCCACCGGCGTCGGCGGCGGGGCGCCTTCAAGCTGCGTGGCGACGGGGGGCGCGGCCGGTTCGGTCAGGCGCACGGCCCAGGCGGCGCCGTCGGGGCTGCCGTCGGCGGTGAGTTCGGCGATCACCCGCTCGTAGCCGGCGGTGGTCTTCAGGTTGACCTGGCAGTCACGACGCAGCATCGGGCCGCCGTCCAGACCCTGCTGGCGGCCAACCTCCTGGATGCTGACGATGGTGACGTCGCCGGTGTCGGCCTGACTCTTGAGGTAGGCGGCAACCCCCTGCTCCACCTCGACGCTGCTGCATTCGGGCAATTCGGCGCTGGTGCGCAGCGGCGCGTTGGGCGAGAACACCCCGGTCGCGAAGACGATGAGGAGGACCAGCGCAAGCGCCACCACTCCGATCAGAATGGCCGACCAGCGGCTTGTGCTCCGCCTGCTTTGCTTGTCCATGAGATTCCCCTGCAGTGTCGCCCGGCTGTAACGCTTGCCGGCCCCCTAAGGCTCAGATGGGATGGGCTCAGATCCCGCCGCCAGCGTCGATTTCGCCGGTGCGTCGTTCGACCTCACGCAACAGGGCGTGCAGCGGTGCTTCGCGCACGCCATGGCGTTCGAGTTCACGCACTGTATTGATAAGATAATCGCGGTTCAACCCACCACAGCCCTGGGCGCGCATGATGACCTCGGCCGCCTCGGACACGGGCAGGTCACCGGCGTAGTGGCGGTGGGCGCGGTCGGCGACGAAGGTGTAGGCCTCGCAGGTGCGCCCGTCGCGCAGGGTCAGGGACACCGTGGCCTCCACATAGGCATAGCCACACAATTCGCGTTCCCGCAGGTAGTCGCGCACCTCCGGGGCCTCTCCGGCGGCCACCTCGAAGGCCATGCCCTGGCACTGTCCGCTGCCCGGATTGAGGCCGAGCACTAGGCCCGGCTGCTCCGGGGTGCCGCGATAGTGGCGCGACCAGACGCAAAAGCTGCGGTGATGCCCTTCAAGGACAGCCGGAGCGGAGTCGGTGAACCGAAATCCGGGATTCCACATAAGGGAGCCGTACCCGAACACCCAGAATGTTGACATTTATCCTCCACGAGCGCGATGCAGTGCGATATTTTTTGCTCAATCGGGGGGAGGCGGTGCAGAATCGTTGACCACTACCCCCCTTCTCCGGTTATTTAGTTCTCTTCTAATATAGGACCGGACACATCATGCGCGTCGTTCTTGCCGACGATCACTCCATCATCCGCGCCGCCCTGCTCCATGTCATCCATGACATCGACGCGCAGGCCAGCGTGACGGAAGCCTGTTCGTTCGACGAACTGGAGACGGTCCTGGCGACCTTCGACGGCGCGCCGCCCGATCTGGTGGTTTTGGACCTTAACATGCCCGGTTTCAAGGGGCGCGAGCAGGTCCGCAGGACGGTCGAGGCCGTCAGCCCGCATCCGGTCGTGGTATTTTCCATGATGGAGGACCCGGCGGAAATGCGCGCCGTCCTCAACGAAGGCATCCGCGCCTTCATCCCCAAGTCCACGCAACACGGCGTGCTCGGCGGCATCATGCGCATCGTGCTGGCTGGCGGCACCTATGTCCCGCCACAACTGGGCATGGCCGACGTCGGCGGGTCCACCCCGGCAGCCGGCGGCGACAGTGCGCTGCCGACTCCCTTGCGGAGCCTGACCACCCGCCAGCGCCAAGTCATGGAACTGCTCGGCGAAGGGCTGTCCAACAACGACATTTGCGGCCGTCTGGGCCTCAACCTCAGCACCGTGAAGGCCCATGTCTCGGGCGTGCTGCGCGCCCTGGGTGCCGAAAGCCGCACCCAGGCCGCCCTGCGCATCCGCGAACTTTTGGGCAAGGGCTGAACGCCCTACCCCTTTGGCGGCGCCGGAGGTTCGTTCGGTGACGCCAGGGGCTCGGCGGGGATGCCGTTTTCGCGGTCCCCGTAGGCCAGATCATCGTGGTGGGCCTCACGCAGGCCGGACGGGTCCTGGTGGATGATGACGTCGGCGTTGGGGAACGCCTTGCGAATGTCGCGCTCGACCCGATCAGCCACGGCGTGGGCCTTAAGCAGGGTAAAGCCCCGGTCCATTTCCAGGTGCAACTGGATGAAGCTCATGGTCCCGGCGGATCGCGTGCGCAGGTCGTGCACGTCATCGACGCGGGGATGACCGCGCGCGATATCGAGGATTTTCTGGCGGTCGGCTTCCTCGAACTCACGGTCCATCAGCAGGTCCAGGCTTTCCCGCGCGATCTTCCAGGCGTTGAACAGCAGAAACGCGGCGATGGCCAGCCCGAACAGCGGGTCGGCGTAGATCCACCCAAGGTACATGCTGAGCAGAATCGACACGATGACGCTGAAGTTGATAAGCACGTCCCCGGCATAGTGCAGCGAATCGGCCGTGATCGCCACCGACTTGGTGTGCCGGATGACATAGCGCTGATAGGCGACCAGGGCTATCGTCACCACGACCGAGAACACCATCACGCCGATACCGACCATGCCCTGTTTGACCGGCACCGGACTGACCAGCCGCGACACCGCCTCAATGGTCAGCAACAGGCCCGACCCGGTGACAAAAGCCGCCTGGGCGAGCCCGGCCAGGGGCTCTGCCTTGCCATGACCGAAGCGGTGCTCGGCGTCGGCCGGCTGCAAGGCTTGGCGCACGGCGAACAGGTTGACCAGCGAGGCCACCCCGTCGAGCATCGAATCGACCAGGCTGGACAGCATGGCGACACTGTCGGTCATCAGCCACGCAACGACCTTCACCGACACCAGCACAGCCGCTGCCAGAACCGCCATGTAGGTGGCCCAGCGCATCAGGCCGTGGCCGTTGCTGGCCGCCGCCCCCTCCAGGCCTTTGATTGCAGGTTGGGGCAAGGTGGGCGCCTCGGTATTCTTGTGATCCGCCGTCATGGGTACAGACGCTCCGTACGCCAGCCTTCCGCGCTGCGCTGGTAGACCAATCGGTCATGCAGGCGGAAGGGGCGATCCCTCCAGAACTCGAGTCGGTCAGGCACCACGCGGAAACCTGACCAGTGCTCCGGCCGAGGCACCTCGCCCAGGCCAAACTTGGCGGCGTACTTGGCGATGCGGGCTTCCAGCTCGAACCGGCCCTCCAGCGGGCGCGACTGCTGCGAGGCCCAGGCGCCAATGCGCGAATCGCGCGGCCGCGAGGCGTAGTAGGCGTCGGCCTCGGCATCCGGGACCAGCCCTGCATGGCCTTCCACCCTGACCTGAACGCGCAGGGACTTCCAATGGAAGCACAGCGCCGCCCACGGGTTGGCCCGCAGTTCCCCGCCCTTGCGGCTTTCGAGGTTGGTGTAGAACACAAAACCGCGCGCCGCGAACGGCACTTCCGGCCCGTCCAGGCCCTTGAGCAGCACCATGCGCGAACTGGGCCGCCCCTCGGCCGTGCAGGTCGACAAGGACATGGCATTGGGATCGTTAGGCTCGGCCCCTTCCGCCGCCGTCATCCACAGGGCGAAAAGATCGAACGGGTCGGCATCCTGATCAAGCGGAGTAGCGTTCATGCTTTAGCGAATCCCTGATGGCGGCGTGCGGCCCCAAAATAGGACGCCCGCGCCCTAAACGCCATGATTTAGCCACCTTCAACCACCATGGTTGAGGCTCCAGAGGGATATAAGGCCAAAAGAATATAGGGATGACCTTGGCCCGCCCACAACCAATCAAGAGAACATCGAGGATGCCCATGAACAGCACGCGTTCCTTCAAGATGGCAGCGGTCGGCCTGGGCCTTGCGGCAATGACCACGCTGGGGGCCTGCGAAAGCATCCAGGGCGCCCCAAAGGCCACCGCCGGCACCGTCCTGGGCGGCATCGGCGGCGCCGTCATCGGGTCGCAGTTCGGCGGGGGCTCCGGCCAGATTGCCGCCACTGCCGCCGGCACCCTGTTGGGCGCCTTCGTGGGCTCCGAGATCGGCAAGTCGCTGGACCGCGCCGACCGCGATGCCATTTCCACGGCCCAGCAACAGGCCTACGCCGCCCCGGTCGGTCAAACCATCGCCTGGAACAACCCCGACAGCGGCAATCGCGGCACCATCACCCCGGTGCGCGATGGCTATGCGCAGAGCGGCAGCTATTGCCGAGAGTACCGCACCACTGTAACCATTGACGGCCGCCGCGAGGAAGCCCTCGGCACGGCCTGTCAGCAGCCCGACGGCACCTGGCGCGTCGTCAACTGAGGATTAGTCGATCAAGGCTTGCCGAACGTTCCGGCAGAGCAGAGATACTGGCGGCACCCTGGACATTTCCGGGGTGCCGTTTTCATTTGAGGAGTAGTCCTGGTGACAAGAGGATTCGGCGATGCGTGACCCATACGAAGTCCTGGGCGTGAGCCGCGCGGCCACGGCGGATGAGGTCAAGATCGCCTACCGCAAGAAGGCGCGGACCCTGCACCCCGACGTCAACCCCAACAATCCCCGCGCCGAGGAAAGCTTCAAGGAAGTCACCGCGGCCTATGACATGCTGTCCGATCCGGTGCGGCGCAAGCGCTATGACCGGGGCGAGATCAACGCCGAGGGCCAGGAACGCGCCCACCCGCGCGGGCGGCCCCATGGCGGATCGGGTGGCGGGGCAAGGCCTGGCGCCGCCGGCGGTGGCCGGGCATGGAACTTCGACTCGGTGTTTGGCGACGATGACCTGTTCTCGGACATCTTCGCCCGCGCCAGCAAGGGGCCGGGCGGCCGCCAGAACACCGCCCCGCGCAAGGGCGCCGATGCCAACTACCGCCTGCATGTGACGTTCGAGGAAGCCGCGCTCGGCACGTCGCGCACCGTGTCGCTGACCAACGGCAAGCGCCTGACGGTCAAGGTCCCGCCCGGCACCGACGACGCCGCCGTCCTGCGCCTGAAGGGCCAGGGTGGCCCCGGCGCCAGCGGCGGTCCCGACGGCGATGCTCTGGTCGAGATCAAGGTCAAGCCGCACCCGGTGCTGCGCCGCGAGGGCACGGCGGTGGTGGCCGACATCCCGGTGACCCTCCAGGAAGCCGTCCTCGGCGCCAAGATCGAGGTCCCGACAGTGGCCGGCAAGGTCCGCGTCACGGTGCCCCAGGGGTCCAACGGCGGCACCGTCCTGCGCCTGCCCGGCAAGGGCATCCCCGGCGCCGACGGCACGGCCGGCGATCAACTCGTCCGCCTGCGCCTGGTCCTGGAGGACCCGACCGACGCCAAACTGGAAACCTTCGTCAAGAAATGGAAGCCCAACGGCCCCAACCCGCGCGCCAAGCTGGACCTGGAATAGGGGCCGCGTGCTTTTGGTTAAAACACCTTTCTACCGTAGGGAAGCAGCGCAGTATCCATCAAGAAAGGCTTCATACCGTCCGCCCTTTGAACTGCCTCACCGGACAAAGGTGGGCTGCCGCCCACGCCCGCTCGGGGTGAACCCCGAACCCCTTTTATTTTTAATAAAAACAAGGTGGTCCAGAGCATCGCTCCGGGTGGGTACGGGTGGCAGCCCATCCGCGAGAGCGGAACAGAAAGTCGGTTCATGGAGCGACCGGTATCACCCCCGCAACCCCGGTGCCTCCTGCCCCGTCCGTGCCACGTATTCCGTATACCCGCCCCCATACTGGTGAATCCCCTCCGGGGTCAGTTCCAGGACGCGGTTACTCAACGTCGCCAGGAAGTGCCGGTCGTGCGACACGAACAGCATGGTGCCCTCGTACCCGGCGAGGGCTGCGATCAGCATTTCCTTGGTATCGACGTCCAAGTGGTTGGTGGGTTCATCGAGGACCAGGAAGTTCGGCGGGTTGAACAGCATCATTGCCATGACCAGCCGGGCCTTTTCGCCGCCGGACAGGACGCGGCATTTCTTTTCCACGTCGTCGCCGGAGAACCCGAAGCAGCCGGCCAGGGTCCACAGGGAGCCCTGGTTGGCCTGGGGGAAGCGGTCTTCCAGGGACTCGAACACCGTGTGGTCGCCGTCGAGCAGGTCCATGGCGTGCTGGGAGAAGTACCCCATCTTGACGCTGCCGCCGACGACCACGGTTCCGGCGTCCGGTTCGGTGGTGCCGGCGATCAGTTTCAGCAGCGTTGACTTGCCCGCGCCGTTGACGCCCATGACGCACCAGCGTTCCTTGCGGCGGATGGTGAGGTCGAGGCCCTGGTAGATGGGCCGGTCGCCGTAGCCCTTGTGAACGTCCTTCAGGACCGCCACATCCTCGCCCGAGCGCGGGGCGGTGGGGAAGTCGAAGGTCACGACCTGGCGGCGCTTGGGCGGCTCGAACCGCTCGATCTTGTCCAGTTTCTTGACCCGGCTTTGAACTTGGCTGGCGTGCGAGGCGCGGGCCTTGAACCGTTCGATGAACTTCAGTTCCTTGGCGAGCATGGCTTGCTGGCGCTCGAACTGCGCCTGTTGCTGCTTTTCGTTCAGGGCGCGTTGCTGTTCATAGAACCCGTAGTCGCCGGAGTAGCTGGTCAGCGACCCGCCGTCGATCTCGATGATCTTGGTGACGATGCGGTTCATAAACTCGCGGTCGTGGGAGGTCATGAACAGGGCGCCGTCGTAGCCCTTGAGGAACCCCTCCAGCCAGATCAGGCTTTCCAGGTCCAGGTGGTTGCTCGGCTCGTCGAGCAGCATGGCGTCAGGCCGCATGAGCAGGATGCGGGCCAGGGCCACGCGCATCTTCCAGCCGCCCGACAGCGCGCCCACGTCGCCGTCCATCATGTCCTGGCTGAAACTCAGCCCGGCGAGGACTTCGCGCGCCCGGCCCTCCAGTTCATAGCCGCCGAGTTCCTCGAACCGCGCCTGCACCTCGCCGAACCGTTCGAGGATGGCGTCCATGTCGTCGGCCCGGTCGGGGTCGCACATGGCCGCTTCAAGCTCGGCCAGTTCCGCGGCGACCGTGCTGACCGGCCCGGCGCCGTCCATCACCTCGGCCACGGCACTGCGGCCGGACATTTCGCCGACATCCTGGTTGAAGTAGCCGATGGTGACCTGCTTTTCGACCGCCACCTGGCCCTCGTCGGGTGCCTCCTCGCCGGTAATCATCCGGAACAGGGTGGTCTTGCCCGCCCCGTTGGGACCGACGAGGCCGATTTTCTCACCCCTGTTGAGGGCTGCGGACGCCTCGAAGAACAGGATGCGATGGCCATTTTTCTTGGTGATGGTGTCGAAACGGATCATGTGCGGCTGGACTCCCGTGGCGCGGTTGGCCCCTTATGCCACAGGATGTGCGCTACGAAAGAGTCTTGATCGGCAGGACGACCGATACGGAAAGGGGCACCCACCGGGCGCCCCTCGTTGCCGTGCTGGACGGAAAAGCCGCTTAGTTGGATTTTTCCTCATACTTCGGCAGTTCGGCGACCTCCTCCTTCTGCATGGTCGCTTCGATGTCGCCCTCCTGGGTCATGGTGACGCGCTGCCAGTCGAGTTCGACCTTCTCGCCCCCTTCGGCGTCCAATACCAGCTTGGCGACCTGACCCTGACTGTCGATCAGCACGTTGCTGATTTCACCCAGTTCGTCGCCCTGGGCGTTCTGGAGCTTCTTGCCGATCACTTCATGGCCTTCGCCCGCCATGCCAGCGGCGGCGGTCTGGCCCGAGGTGGACAGGCTGCCCGAAGCCGAGGTGTCGGGGGTGCTCAAGGTACCGCCCGACGTGCTCGGGCTGGCGCTGGGGTCCGAGCCCGTGCCGGGGCTGGTCATGCTACCCGAGGAAGACGCCGGCGGCTCGGTGGTGGCACCCGGCGACGGGGTGGAACTCTGCGCCATGGCGACGCCGGGGAGGATAAGAGCGGCGCCAAGAGCGGCGGCATAAAGGGTCTTCATGGGGTCGTCTCCCGTTGTGAGGTTCGCTCACCAACACGCCAACGCGGGTGCAGGTTGCGGCTCCGCACTTTCGACCGCCCGCTGCGCCGGATGATGGGATTGGGGGCCGCTCAAATGGTCACTCCGGCCCTCCTGTCGCGTACGCTGCCGCGTTGCCCTATAGTCATCGTTGAACCCGTGCCGAGAGGGATTTGCCATGCGTTTCCTGGTTGCCATCGTTGTCACCGTGATGCTCGCCGCCTGCGGCCCGCGCCTGGTGCAGACCGACGTCACCCGCTTCACCGCAAGCCCCTCCGGCCCGGCGCCGGGAACCGTGACCATCGTGCCCACGCCCGACCAACGGGGCAGCCTGGAGTTCCAGTCCTATGCCGAGATGGTCGCCCAGGAGCTCAGCCAGCAAGGGTTCCAGCCGGTGCCCGCCGACACCGTCCCGCCACCGGCCTACGAGGTCCGCCTGGGGTGGGGCGTGAACGATCCGGTGACCGAGATCCACAGCTCTCCCGGCACGGTGTTCGGCGGCACGTCGGTGTTCGGGTCGCGCTCCGGCTTTGGCCTGGGGATCGGCATTCCGCTGGGGCACGACACCCGCATCGACAGCACCACGGCCTATCCAAAGTGGCTTCAGGTCAGGATGTGGGCGGCAGGCGGCGAAAGCGTGTTCGAGGGCCGGGCCGTGACCGAGGCCCTGGGCGCCAGCGTGCAGCCGGCCATGCCCTATCTGATCGAAGCGGTGTTCACCAACTTCCCCGGCCGGAGCGGCACCACCGAACGGGTACGCATCCCGCAACGCTGACGAACCCGGCGGGGCCTTGGGGCGTAGCTTTCACGCACCCCCGATCGGAGGACCTTGCCGTGAAACGCTTGCTCGCCCTGGGACTTGCCGCCGTCATCGCAGCCCCCGCCGGAGCGCAGGAGGACTTGGTATCGGCGTCGCGGATGATCGACATGCCGGTGATCGACGCCACCGGCAAGACCATCGGCCGCATCGTCAACTTCGCCATGGACCCCGACCACCAGCGGTTCGACGCCGCCGTGGTCGAGGCCCCCGGACTGGGCGAGGCGGCGCCCAGTCATCTGGTCATTCCATGGCAGGACATCACCCTGACCGCCGACCATATCCGGGTGCCGGTCGGCGACAGCGATGCCCAAACCTATGCCCCGTTCCAGCCCGATCCGGTCATCGCGGCCGACGAACGCCCGGACTCGCAGTTGGGCTGGCGACTGAGCAACCTCGTCGGTAACTACGCCGTGCTGCGCGGCGGGGTGGGTTATGGCGAGGTTCAGGACGTGCTGGTGGATGTTGGCACCGGGGCGCTCTCGACCCTCGTCGTCCAGCCTGCCGGGCGCTTCGGCACCGGGGAACCCGCAGCCTATCCCTTCGTGGCCGAGGCCTGGACCCCGGAAACCGGAACCTACGCCCTGCCCCACACCGCAGACGAAATCGCCGGTGCGCCGGAGTAAAATGAGAAAAAACGGGCTCTGCCCATGCCCGCCAGGAGGCGCGGCCTCCTGGACCTCAGGAGTTGGAGCAAAAGTAAGCCGCGCGCAGCGCATCAAACAACGGTTCTAATTGCCTGCGGCGCTCAGGAAAGAACGCTGCTCTGACCTCATGGGGTCAAGGGGCCGCTTGGCTCCTTGTGGGCATGGGCAGAGCCCATCCCTCCCTTACCCCGGTTCCACGCCCTCGATCTTGTCGACACGGTCGGGATAAAAGGCCAGGTAGGCGGCGATCGGCGCCACCACGGGGCATGGCTGTTCATAGCTCCACACGGCGTCCTCCTCCACGCGGCCTTCGACAGCGATGTGGTAGTACCTGGCCTCGCCCTTGAACGGGCAGTGCGTGCGGGTGTCGGACGCCCTGAGGACTTCGCTGCGCACGTCTTCGCGCGGGATGTAGGCGACCGGGGCATGATTGGCTTCCTCGACGATCATCGCCCGGCTGGTTTCGGCAATGACGTGGCCGCCGACGGTCACGCGGACGGGGCGTTCTGCCGGATGCACGGTTACGGGATGGTTGGCGGCGATGGGGTCGCGGCAGTCGGCCATTTCGGTTCTCCAGGAAGGGCACCAGATACGGAACGGGGGGTTTGGGACCGCCGTTGCCGCCTATGCCCTTCCGGTCCGCCACCCGGACACCTATGATAAAGGCCCGCGACCCAAAGTGCTGGATGCTCATGCCGCTGAACGATTGCTTTGCCGTATCCGACCGCCTCATGCCGCTGGCCGAGGCGCTGGAGTTCATCGCCGACCGGGTTTCCCCGGTGGTCGGGACCGAGGACCTGCCGGTCCTGGCCTGTCGGGGCCGGGTGCTGGCGGCCGACGTGGCGGCGCGGGCGACCCTGCCGCCGTTGCCGTGCAGTGCCATGGACGGCTTTGCGGTGCGCCACACCGACCTTGACCCCGCCGCGCCGACGACGCTGCCGGTGGCCGGGCGCATCGCCGCCGGGCATCCGCTGAGCGCCCCGCCGCCGCCCGGCAACGCGGTGGAGTTGTTCACCGGCGCGCCCTTGCCGGACGGCTTCGACACCGTGGCGATCATCGAGGATTGCATCGTCGGAGATGGGCTGGTGACCCTGCCGGCTGGCCTGAAACACGGCAACCACGTCCGCCCGGCTGGCGAGGATTACACCAAGGACGCCCGCGTGCTGACCGCCGGGCACCGCCTCAAGCCGCAGGACATCGCTTTGGCAGCCGGGGCCGGTCACGCCACGCTGACGGTGTTCCGGCCGTTGCGGGTCGGCGTGTTCTCGACCGGCGACGAGGTGGTCGAGCCGGGCGGCACCCTCGGCCCCGGCCAGATCTATGACAGCAACCGCCATGGCCAGATCGCCCTGGTCGAGGCGTTCGGCGGGGAGGCCACCGACCTCGGCCACCTGCCCGATGACGTGGACGCCATCGCCGCCGCCCTGGCCGAGGCTGCCCCGCGCTTTGATGCCCTGCTGACCTCGGGCGGGGTGTCCATGGGCGGCGAGGACCATGTGCGCCCGGCCGTGCTCAAGAACGGCGCGCTGCACCTGTGGCGGGTCAAGGTCAAGCCGGGCAAGCCCATCGCCCTCGGCCGCGTGGGGGAAACCGCCTTCATCGGCCTGCCCGGTTATCCGGTGTCGGCCCTGGTCATGCTGATGCTGATCGGCCGCCCGGTGCTCAAGCGGTTGATGGGGGCGACCGGCGATGCGCTGTTGCCCGCCCCGCTGCCGGTACGCGCTGGGTTCACCTTCAAGAAGAACCACGAGCGCCAGACCTTCCTGCGCGCCTGCCTCGTGCCCGGTGCCGACGGCGGGCTGGAGGCGGTGCCCTATCCGACCCAGCAATCGGGCGTGCTGGCCTCGCTCAGTGACAGCGACGGGCTGATCGACATTGCGGCCGACCGCCGCACGGTGGCGCCGGGCGACTGGCTGCCCTATTACAGTTATCAAGCCCTGCAATGGTGAAAGGACCCGACCCCATGGACCAGAAGACCCGCACCGAGATCGAAGCCGCCGCCTTCCGTGGCCTCGTCGCGCACCTGCAAAAGCGCACCGACGTGCAGAACATCGACCTGATGAACCTGGCCGGATTCTGCCGCAACTGCCTGTCCAAGTGGGTGCTGGCCGCCGCCAAGGAAAACGGCGCGGACATGACCTACGACGACGCGCTGGAAATGGTCTACGGCATGCCCTATGTCGAATGGAAGAAGCTCCACCAGACCCCGGCCAGCCCCGAACAACAGAAGATGTTCGAGGACACCAAGCCCCTCCACGCCGCGATCAGCGGCCACAACTAAAGGACCCCCGGATGAGCGAGCAGCCGCCGGTCACCTATGCCGCTTGGCAACCGGTCGATCCGACCCAGCACCTGACCGAGGACGACATCTCGCGCCTGGTCCACACGTTCTATGGCAAGATTCAGCAGCATGCGGACCTGGGGCCGGTGTTCGCCAGAGCCATTCCCGGCGACTGGGGGCCGCACCTGGACAAGATGGTGGACTTCTGGGCGTCCCTGATGCTGGGCGTGAAGCGGTACGACGGGCGCCCCCTGCCCGCCCACCTGAAGCTGCCCGACCTGCGCGACGAGCATTTTGGGCAGTGGCTGGTGCTGTTCCGCCAAACCTGCACCGAATTGTTCGAGCCCGCCATCGCCGGGCAGTTCATCGAGCGGGCCGAGCGCATCGCCCAGTCCTTCCGCTACGCCATGGAGTTCGCCCCCGACCGGGCGCGCGAGGCCCGTCCGCTGGTGGCCCACCCGCCGGAAGCCCCCCCCGACTCGGGGAAATAAGGAACTATCCCAGTTGGACAAGACCGCCGAAAAGGACCCCATCGAGGGGTCCTTTTCTGTATGTGCAGCGCAACATCAGACACCCACCTCTGCCTGCGAACGAACAGCCACACTCTACCAAATGAGCGGCGTTCAGACGATAACAGGCTAGAACGCACCGCAACATTCGCGCCTCCTTATATTATGGGTTGATCGGTATGGCTATTTTTCCCGTGCGAATAAAAGAAACATGGCATATTAGGGATGCTTCATTAAGGCGCGACGGTCCAAGATCGCGCAGGGGACGGACCAGAAAACAGAGCGCACGGCTGCGGAAATCCTGAACGGATCCAGGCCGGCGTCACAAGGGAGGAACTTCATGCTCACGCGCACCACCGCGCGCCGCATTGTTGCGGCGGCACCCGTCCTGGCGACCACGGCCATGGTTGCCGCGCTGACCGTCAGCGCACCGGCCGAAGCCACCAATGGTTACTTCTCCCACGGCCAGGGACCCAAGTCGCAGGGCATGGCCGGCGCCGGCACCGCGATGAGCAAGAGCCCCATCGCCTCGGTGGTCAACCCCGCACTGGCCGAAAACGTCGGCAACATGGCTGGCGCATGCGGCGAGATCTTCATGCCCGAACGCGACGCCACCATCGGCGGCACCAAGTACGAAAGCGACAATACGTTCTTCGTCATTCCCTGTGCCGGCGCCAACATGCGCGTTGATGACGTCAGCACCGTCGGCGTGGCGCTGATCGGCAACGGCGGCATGAACACCGATTACGACCCCATCCCGCAGTTCGGCACCTCGCGTGCCGGCGTTGATCTGGCACAGGGGATGCTGGGCATCAACTACGCCCGCGAAGTCGGCGGCGGCGTGACCCTGGGCATCATGCCGATGCTGGCCTTCCAGCGTTTCAAGGCGACCGGCCTGGAAAACTTCACGGGTCCCGCCGGCACGCCGTTCCAGCGCTCCGCCGCCCCCGATAGCGTGACCAATAACGGCTACGACACGTCGTGGGGCTACGGCGTGACCCTGGGCGCCCTGTGGAACGTCAATGACATGCTGTCCCTGGGCGCGTCGTACAAGTCGCGCACCTACATGAGCAAGTTCGACAAGTACAAGGGCCTGTTCGCCGAAGAGGGCGACTTTGACATTCCGGCCGCCGCCCGCCTGGGCGTGGCGATCAAGCCGGTGCCCGAAGTCACCGTAGCCCTGGATTACGAGCGCATCTTCTACGGCGATGTGGCCTCGATCTCCAACACCGGCGCGGCCGGCAGTGGCGGCTGCTTCACGGCCCCCACCGCCCTGCTCGGCACCGACCAGGGCTGCGGCTTTGGCTGGAACGACATGGACGTCTGGCGCATCGGCATCGAGTGGCAGGCCACCCCGAAACTGTCCCTGCGCACCGGCTACAGCATCAACAGCGGCTTTGCCGACAGCGAGGAAACCGCCTTCAACATCCTTGCCCCGGCAACCATCAAGCAGCACGCCAGCGTCGGCATGACCTATGTCTTCGATGAGACCTGGGCCGTGAGCGCGGCCTACACGCGCGGCTTCAGCGAAAGCCTTGAAGGCAACTCGCCGACCCTGGGCGGTACGCCCGTCAAGCTGCGCATGGACCAGCACATCGGATCGGTCGGCGTGTCCTACCGCTGGTAGGCGCCTGTTCCGAAATAGAAAACGGGCCGGCTCCACCAGGGGCCGGCCCGTTCCGTTTTCCGCTTCGCGGACGGGTTGCCACCCGTGCCCGCTCGGGGTGAACCCCGAACCCCTTTGTTTTCTTTAAGAAAAACAAGGAGGTCTGGAGCTTGCTCCAGATGGGCCCAGGCGATAAGCCCGTCCGCGTGAGCGGACCTTAGATCAGTTCACAAACCTCGCCAGTTCTACAGCAGAAAACGCGACCGGATGGTGCCGTTGATGGCCTCCAGGTCGTGGCGTACGCCCATGCCCTCTTGCAGGGACTGCTCGACATCGACCACCACATAGCCGAGTTCGGCGTCGGTGCGCAGGTACTGGCCGGTGATGTTCAGGCCGCGCTTGGAGAACACGTCGTTGATGCTGCTCAGCACGCCCGGCACGTTGTGGTGGATGTGCATGAACCGCGACCCGGCGCCCAGGTAGGGCAACTGGACCTCGGGGAAGTTCACGGCGCCCAGGGTGGAGCCGTTGTCCGAGTACTTGACCAGCTTTTCGGCCACTTCGATGCCGATGTTGGCCTGCGCCTCGACGGTCGAGCCGCCAATGTGGGGCGTCAGGATGACGTTCTTCAGGCCGCGCAGAGGGCTGATGAACTCGTCGTCGGCAGACGCCGGTTCCTTGGGGAACACGTCGATGGCGGCACCGGCCAGGTGGCCGCTCTTAATGGCGTCGGCCAGGGGCTCGATCACCACCACGTTGCCGCGCGCCGCATTCAGCAGGAAGGCGCCGGGCTTCATGCGCTTGATCTGGTCTTCGCCGATCATCCACTTGGTTTCCGGCGTGGCCGGGACGTGGAGGCTGACGAAATCCGACTCGGCCAGCAGTTCGTCCAGGCTTGCGAACGGCCGGGCGTTGCCCAGGGCGAGCTTTTCGACCACATCGTAATAACGCACCTGCATCCCGACCGACTCGGCGAGGATGGAAAGCTGCGTACCGATGTGGCCGTATCCGATGATGCCCAGCACCTTGCCGCGCACTTCGCAGGCGCCGTCCACCGTCTTTTGCCAGCCGCCGTCGTGGGTTGACCAGTTGCGCTGCGGAATGCCGCGCGCCAGCATGATGATCTGCCCCAGCGCCAGTTCGGCCACCGAACGGGTATTGGAATACGGCGCGTTGAACACCGGAACGCCCAGCGTCTTGGCGGCCATCAGGTCCACCTGGTTGGTGCCGATGCAGAAACAGCCGATGCTCATCAGCTTGCCTGCGGCGTCCAGGATGTCCTTGGTCAGCTTGGTCCGCGAGCGGATGCCGATCATGTGGACATCCGAAATGGCGCTTTTCAGTTCGTCGCCGTCGAGCGCACCCTTGAGGCGTTCAACCGACTGGTAGCCCTGATTTTCAAAGTACCGCACGGCGTTGTCGTGGATATTCTCAAGCAACAGGACCTTGATCTTGTCCTTGGGCATGGAAAGCTTGCTCACGGCTGGACCTTTCCCAAAACTGGAGCCAAAACTGGGAGACGGTGAATTAGCACACGGGCAGCCGTTTCAGCGAGCCCCAAGTGCATAAGATTTGTCTGATATGCGTTTTCCCCATCACACAGGAGCCCCTTATGAGCATCAGCGCCCGCCTCAACGACCTTGGCATCACCCTGCCCCAGGCCGCCGCCCCGGCCGGAAACTACGTCCCCTGGGTTCGCCAGGGCGACCTGGTGATCGTATCGGGCCAATTGCCCCTGCGCGACGGCAAGATTGTCACCACCGGACTGCTCGGCGCCTCGGTCAGCCTGGAGGACGGCGCCGCTGCCGCCCGGCTGTGCGCCATCAACCTGCTGGCCCAGGTCCAGGCGGCCTGCGACGGCGACCTTGAGCGCGTGGCCCAAGTGGTGCGCCTGGGTGGTTTTGTCGCCTGCACCGCCGACTTCACGGACCATCCCAAGGTCATCAACGGCGCGTCCGATCTGATGGTCGCCGTGCTTGGCGATGCCGGCCGCCACGCCCGCGCCGCCGTCGGTTGCCCGTCCCTACCCCTCAACGCCTGCGTTGAGGTCGAAGGCATGTTCGCGCTGCGGCCGTAATCCAAAGCAAGAATATCAAAGACCGGTTGCGCATGGCGGAGTAGCCTTGCAAGATGTAAGGCTAAATGGGGCGCCAGAGGGGAAACAAGACAATGAATTGGACTATCGGCCGTAAGCTCGCCGTCATTGGTGCGCTGGCCACCTCTGGAATCCTGGTCATCACCATCATCGGAGCGGTGTCCAGTTCCCGCCTATCCGATGCTCGGGAACAGGTAAACATCCGGGCCGGTCAGGTTTCGGACGCCGCCCATGCCGAGGCGGCCGTCCTCCAGATGATGCTGGGTGCCATGGATTCCATCGTCGACCGCGAGGAAGGCCGCATCCAGCCGGAACGCCTCCAGGCCATAGACGAAAGCCTGGAAGAGGCCCGGACCAAGGCCCGCCGCCTGATCGCCGCCGCCGACACGGCCGAGGAACGCCAGCTTGCGGAAGGTTTCCTGCCGCGCCTGAACGCGCTGGAAAAGGGCATCAAAGTCGATCTGCGCGGCCTGATCGAGGCGCGGGCCGACCTTGAAGCCTTCGACAGCATCGACAACATTCTCGACAGTTCCGGCGAGAGCCTGACCGAAGACCTGCGCGCCTATCAAGCCTCCCTCCAGAAGGAGATCGACCGAGCCCTGACCGAGCAAAACGGCATCGCCAGCATGGCGACCTGGGCGTCGATCATCTCCATGGTGGTCGGCATTGCCGTGCTGGGCGGTGCCATAACCATGCTGGCCCGCAGCATCACCCGGCCGGTCACCGCCATGACCGCCGCCATGCGCGCCCTGGCCGGCGGAGACACCAGCATCACCGTTCCGGCGACGGAGCGCCACGACGAGATCGGCGCCATGGCGGCTGCCGTGGAAGTCTTCCGCGAGAATCGCATCAAGGGCGACCGTATGGCCGCCGAACAAGAGGCCAAGCAAGCCGCCGAGACGGCGCGCACGGCCCGCATCGAATCGCTGGTTGCCGCCTTCGACGCTGACACGCGCGCCGCCCTTGGCGAAGTGACGGCGGCGGCACACCAGGTGGAAACCACGGCCGCCGGGCTTTCACAACGTGCCGACACGGCCAGCGAACAAAGCGCCGCCGTTGCTGCGGCGGCCGAGGAAGCCGCCGGCAACGTCCAGACCGTGGCCGCCGCGTCCGAAGAACTGTCCGCGTCCATCCACGAAATCGGCGGTCAGGTCCACCGGGCCCGAGACGTCGCCTCGTCAGCCGTCCAGGAAGCGCAGCAGACCTCGCAACTGGTCGGCGGCCTGCGACAGGCGGCCGAGGAGATCGGCGCCGTGGTGGCCCTGATCACCGACATCGCCAGCCAGACCAACCTGCTGGCCCTCAACGCCACCATCGAGGCCGCGCGCGCCGGGGACGCCGGCAAGGGGTTTGCCGTGGTTGCCAACGAGGTCAAGAACCTAGCCAGCCAGACCGCCCGCGCGACCGAGGAAATCGAGACCAAGATCCGCGAAGTGCAGGAGCACACCGAACAGGCCGTCGAGGGCATCGCCCGCATGAGCCGCACCATCGACGGGGTCAGCGAAATCACCAGCGCCATCGCCGCAGCGGTGGAGCAGCAGACGGCGGCGACCGGCGAAATCTCCCGCAACGTCCAACAAGCGGCAGCCGGCACCACCGAGGTCTCCAGCCACATTGTAGGAGTCGGCGAAGCCGTCGATCAGACCAGCCACAGTTCCCGCGACATGCTCAAGGTCTCCGACCGCCTGAACGATCAGGCCGACGTCCTGCGCGGCAAAGTGGAGGGGTTCCTGGCCTCTATTCGGGCGGCATGACGGTCAGGCCCGCCTGTGCTGGCTGACTGAAAAGAAAATTTCAGGCAAAGAAAAACGGCGGCCCGTGTGGGGCCGCCGTTTCCGTCTGTGTTGATGCACCAGCGTGTAGCTTGCTCAGCCACCCTGTCAAGGGTATGGCTCAGCCCCGGCGCTTCTCGTCACGAGCGCGGAAATAATCGTCAAGGTCGGCAGGTCCCAGCATGGCGAAGTCCCCTCAGTCGTGCGTTTAGGCCTGATGCGTCAGGCCGGTTTGCAGGTATGGGCGCGGTCCCTAACCTCCCCAGGAGGGCCGTACCTCGTTGGAGGATGTTGTCGCAAAATTGTAGTAGGCCGTCAAGGGGTTCACGAACGAAAATTTCCAAAATCAGCAATTTTTGATGCGACAGTTGCGCGAACATCCCAAAGCCTTGCCTCCACTGCGCCGCCCCCTCATGTTGGAAGCTGCATATTCCAGAGCAACGGACCCCACCATGCCAGACGGCGCCGACAGCCTGACCCTGACCGCCCACCCCGGCCTGGGCGCCTTTACGGCGGCCGAGTGGGACGCTTGCGCCGGAGCCGACAACCCGTTCGTCAGCCACGCCTTCCTCAGTGCGCTGGAGGACTCGCGGTCGGCCTGCGCGGGGGCCGGCTGGGCGCCGCAGCATCTGGCCCTGCGCGATCCGGCCGGGCGGCTGCTGGCCTGCGCGCCGCTGTATCTGAAAAGCCATTCCTATGGCGAATACGTGTTCGACTGGTCGTGGGCGCGGGCCTATGAACAAGCCGGCGGGCGGTACTATCCCAAGCTCCAGTGCGCCGTTCCGTTCACGCCGGTAACCGGGCCGCGCCTGCTGGTGAACCCTGATACAGGACATGATGCCAGCACCCTGCGCCGCACGCTGGCCGCCGGAATGGTGCAACTGGCCGAGCGGCACGGCGCGTCCTCCCTGCACATCACCTTCCCGACCGAGGAGGAGACCGAGACCTTGGCCGCCATGGGCTTCCTGTCCCGCGTCGGCCAGCAATACCATTGGGAAAACCGAGGCTATGCGACCTTTGAGGACTTCCTCGCCACCCTGTCGTCCCGCAAGCGCAAGGTCATCCGCAAGGAACGCGAGCGCGCGAACAGCCAGGGCATCACCTTCCGCACCCTGAGCGGCGCCGACATCACGGCCGACCACTGGGACGCTTTTTACCGCTTCTACATGGCCACCGCCGACCGCAAGTGGGGCAATCCCTACCTGGAGCGCAGCTTCTTCACCCTGCTCGGCGAGCGGATGGGCGAGCGCGTGGTGCTGGTCATCGGCGAGGCCAATGGGCGGCCGGTCTGCGGGGCGCTGAACCTGCGCGGCGGCGACGCCCTGTATGGCCGCAACTGGGGCGCCCTGGGCGACTTCCGCTTTCTGCATTTCGAGGCCTGCTATTACCGCGCCATCGACTACGCCATCGCCCACGGCCTGCGCTGGGTCGAGGCTGGCGCGCAGGGCGAGCACAAGGTCAGCCGGGGCTATCTGCCGCGCGCCACATGGTCGGCCCACTGGATTGCCGATCCCGGCTTCCGCGAGGCGGTGGACCGCTTCCTGGAGCACGAACGCGCCATGATCGGGGCCGACATGGAGGCGGTGGCCGAAATGGGCCCCTACCGCAAGGAGGGCTGCTGATGGGACGGCTGATTGATCGTGTGCGTACGTTCTGGTTCGGCGACCCGCCCGGCGAGGAACATCCCTGGTGGTTCGAGCGCTCCGACGCCCTGGACGCCACCATCGCCGCCGAGTTCACGGTCGATGTCGAAGCCGCCGCGCGCGGCCAGCACGACGCCCTCCAGGATACGCCGGAAGGCGCCGTCACGCTGTGCATCCTGCTCGACCAATTCCCCCGCCACATCTGGCGCGGCACCCCGCGCGCCTTCGCCACCGACGCCCGCGCTTTGGCTGTCGCCCGCCACGCCGTCCACCGGGGGCTTGACCGGGCCTTGACGCCGCCACAACGGCTGTTCCTGTACTTGCCGTTCGAACACGCCGAGGACAGGGCCGCCCAGGATCAGGCCGTGGCCCTGATCGAGGCCACCGGCCACGCGCGCTGGATCGACTTCGCCGAACAGCACCGGGCGATCATCACCCGCTTCGGCCGCTTCCCCCACCGCAACGCCATCCTCGGCCGAGAGACGACGCTGGAGGAGGCGGAATTTTTACAGCAGCCGGGGTCGTCGTTTTAGGGGGTTGAAGGAAGTGAAGTGGGGGAACCACAGAGGACACTAAGGACACAGAGAAGTCACAGAGGTTTCGGTACAAATCACTGCGCGCAGCGCCTCAAATGCCTCGCGGGGAAAGACTGCCTGCGGCGCGGGTACACCGTCCTCTCTGTGTCCTCTGTGTCCTCTGTGGTAAATTCCTGCACTTGCCTCCTAATGCGACAGCAGCACCGGCACCTCGGCATGATCCAGAACGTGGCGGGTCACGCCGCCCAGGATGAGCTGGCGCAGGCGGGAATGGGTGTAGGCGCCCATCACCAACAGGTCGGCGCTGACGTCGTTGCAGGCTTTCAGCAAAGCGGCCCCGACGGCGGACCCCGACGGCACCACGCGGCGGATCTCGGCCGTCACGCCGTGCCACGCAAGATGATTTTCCAGGTCCTGGGCCGATGGCGTGCCTTCCTCCTCGTCCGCCACCAGGATGGTCACGGTACGCGCCTTGATGAGGAAGGGCAGCGCGGCGGCCACGGCGCGGGCGGCTTCGGCGCTGCCGTTCCAGGCGATGGCGCAGTTCTTGGCGATGCCGGTGACCGGATTGCGCGGAGCGACCAGCACGGGGCGACCGCTGTCCATCAAGGCTGCGTTGAGGGTGGCCTGAAGGGCCGGCTCCTCGTCGCCCTTGGGACGCCCGACGACAATCAGGTCGGCCATGCGGCCGCGCAGGGCGACCTTGTCGTCCTCCACGCCCTGTTCCTCCAGAAAGGCCACCGACATTTCCGGCGGGCCGGGCGGTTCGTCAGTGACCGGAATGGCATAGCGCCCGCACACCTGGTCGAACATCTGGCGGACGTCCCGTGCCCGCTCGGTGCCCTGACGTTCGCAGACGGACATCATTTCATCGACCATGGCGCCCGACATGGCCTCGCCGACCAGCGGCACGGCGGATGCGGGGTCGGGCCGCACATGCAGGACGCGGACGTGGCAATTATGGTCGCGCCCCACCACCAGAGCGGTTTCCATGGTGGCCAGTCCGGTTCCGGTATCGGGCACCACCGCAAGAATAGTCTTCAGGCCGGGCATCACCGCCTCCTACCGCTAAGGGGTTGTCTTTGCATGATTATGGACCTTTCCGGCGGGCGGGGAAAGGACTTCCCGGAGAATCAGCCGGAAACGAAGGGGCACCCCCTCGGGGACGCCAGGGCCAGGGCTTGGCCCGGACAGTATTTGGGCGGCACCTCATCAGGTGCCGCCCCATTTCCTTACGCCGCGGCGCCGCAGCACTTCTTGTATTTCTTACCCGAACCGCAGGTGCACGGGTCGTTACGGCCGACCTTCTGGACGCGCCGGGGGCGCGGGCCGAGGTTGCCGTTGTTGTACAGCCAGCGGCCATCGGTTTTCACGAAGTAGCTCGACTCGTGGTGAGCGCGTTCCTCGTCGCCGTAGCGGAAGTGGGCGACGAACTCGACCCAGCCGTCGGAGTCGGTTTCGCGGCCGTCTTCGGTGCTGCGGATCTCAAGCTTCAGCCATTCCGAATTGCGCGACCAGTCCTCGGCGTGTTCCGGCTCGTAGTCGGCCAGGGCCTGGGCGTCGAGCGTGCTGTGCAGGTACGGCAACGCCTGGGTGGCAAAGGCCGTATAGCGCGAGCGCATCAGCGCTTCGGCGGTTGGCGGCAGGGCGGCGCCGGTGATGAACGGCTCGCAGCATTCGGCGAACGAGCGGCCGGAACCGCAGGGGCAATCGGTGGTCACTTATCTTCCTCCTGGAGCAGGACCGCCTGGCGGCAGGCGCGGTCGGTGCGGTCCTTGGCAAACGAACTGTCGATGCGGGGCCATTCAAGCGGCCCGACCGGATAGGATAGCTGCGCCTTCAACACGTCCGGCGTGGCGTCGGAGGCGTTGCGGCGGCGCATCAGGATGCGCTGCTCGGCGATGACCGGGTCGGACTCCAGCCACAGGCCGATGAACGGCACCCCGGCGGCGTCGGCCACGGCCTTGATGGCGGCCCGCTCGGCGGGCTTGGAGAACACCGCGTCAGCGATCACCGGATAGCCGGTGGCCAGCACGTCGGCGGCCTCCTGGCACAAATTGGCGTAGGTGCGGTCGGAGGCTTCCGGGGTGTAGGCGGTCTTTTCCAGCGTGTCCCACGGCTTGCGCCCGGCCAGACGCTTGCGGATGACGTCGCTGCGCAGGACCAGCCCGCCCGGCGCCCCCAGGTACGGAGACAATTCGCGCGCCGCCCGCGACTTGCCGGACCCGGACAGGCCACCGATGGCCACCAGACGCGGCTTCGGCGGTTCCAGGTAGTCGGCCGCCTCCATCAGGTAGCGCCGCGCCTCGCCATGCAGAACCTCGGGATCCGGGGCGTGAACGGCGATGGCCGCCGTGACGTGGGCGCGGATCTGGGCGCGCAGAGACAGCATCAACGGCAGCAGGGGCAGGCCCAGGATGTCGTCGCGCAGTTCCATGTAGTGGTTGAACACCAGGCTCGCCGCCCGAGCCAACCCGGCATGGCGCAGGTCCATGAGCAGGAACGCCAAGTCGTACAGCACGTCGATGACGGCGAAGTCGTCGTTGAACTCGATGGCGTCGAACAGGGTCGGACGCCCCTCCGTCATGCAGATGTTACGCAGGTGCAGATCCCCGTGGCACCGCTTGACGAACCCCTGCTCGCGCCGCTGGTCTAAAAGGGCCGCATGGCGCTCGGCCTTGACTTGCGACCGTTCAAGCACCGAATCGACCGCCGCCGCATCGAACACCACCCCACGGAAAGCCTCAAAGGCCCGGCCGTTGCCCTCGATGGTGGACAGCAGGGCCGCCGCGCCGCCGAATCGGGGCTGATTGACCACCTCGGCGGCGTCGTGGAACCGGGCCACCGCCTCGGCCAGATCCAGCAGAACGTTGCGATCCAGCTTGCCAGCCGCCGCCAGATTGTCGAACTGGGTGACACGGTCGAAACGGCGCATGACCACCGCCCAATCCACGACCTCCCCTTCCCCGCCAACCGCCAGATGGCCGTCGTGCCACACCACCGGCTCGCAGCCCAGGTACAGGGTGGGCGCCGTGCGCCGGTTGATCTCGACCTCGCGGTGGCAGGCGTCCTTGCGCGCGGCCAGCGGCGCGAAGTCCAGGAACGGCAGCGTCACAGCCTTCTTGATCTTGACCACGCGATCCACGCCCTCAGGCAGGAAAATCGCCGAAATATGCGTGTCCACGCGCTCGACCGCCGTCACCCCCGGCCCATGGCTGGCCGGGTCGGCGAGGAAGGCGAAAACGTCGTCCTGGGAAATGCTGTCGTTCATGCTCATGCGCGCAAGCTAAACCAAACCCCCCGCCACGCCAAGCGGCGCAAGCGGGGGGATGGGGGGCGGCTGGCCCGAAAAAGACGGGCTGCCGCCCGTACCCGCTCGGGGAAACCCCGAACCCCTTTTCCTTTATCAAGAAAAACAAGGAGGTCTGGAGCTTGCTCCAGGCGGGCCAGGGCGGCAGCCCGGCCGCGTCAGCGGCAGTCTGGCGGCCTTACACAGTCTCAGGCGCCGGAGCGGGCTCCTTGACCGCCACCGGCGCCCCCGGTTCCTCATCGCCAAACCCCCGGCCGTCGTCGCGCAGCCAGACATACAGGGCCGGGATGACCAGCAGCGTGAGGGCGGTGGACGATGCCAGTCCGAACACCAGCGAGATCGCGAGGCCCTGGAAGATCGGGTCGGCCAGGATGAAGGCCGCCCCGATCATCGCGGCCAGCGCGGTCAGCAGGATTGGCTTGAAGCGGATGGCCCCGGCATCGAGCAGGACCTCCCGCAGGGTGACATCACGCTCGGCCCGCAGGTGATTGATGAAGTCCACCAGCAGGATGGAGTTGCGCACGATGATGCCGGCCAGAGCGATGAAGCCGATCATCGACGTGGCGGTGAACGGCGCGGCGAACGCCCAATGGCCCAGCACGATACCGATGAGGGTCAGCGGCACCGGCACCAGGATGACCAGCGGCACCTTAAACGAGCCGAACTGGCCGACCACCAGCAGATAGATGGCGAGAATGGCCACGCCGAACGCCGCCCCCATGTCGCGGAAGGTCACATAGGTGATCTCCCACTCGCCGTCCCACAGCAGAGTGACGCCCGACTCGTCGAACGGCTGGCCGGCATAGGACACGGTCAGCCCGCCCAGGTCGTCCCACTCCCCGGCTGCCGCTGCGACGTCCAGGCGGTCCTTGACGGCGGCCATGCCATAGATCGGCGCCTCGAACGCCCCGGCCAGTTCGCCGGTGACCATTTCGGCGAAGTGACCATCGCGGCGGAACACCGGGAAGGACTGCACTTCCGACGTCACGCGCAAGACGTCGCCCAGTTCCACCACGCCCTGACGGCCGGGGACCGGGGTGGACAGCAGGCGTTCGCCCGGCGTCAGGTCGGCCCGCGACAGGCGGACGGCGATCTCGATGGGGTCAACCCCGCCGCCCCGATGCGAATAGCCCACCGACACGCCGCCGAGCAGGGCGCCGAGGGTGTCGTAGACGGCCTCCTCCTCGACGCCGTGGAACTCCAGGGCTTCCTGGTCGATGGCAAAGCGCAGGCGTTCGGACGGGTTGCCGAAGCTGTCGTCCACGTCCACCACGAAGGGCACCGCCTCGAAAGCACCGCGCACGCGGCGGGCGGCCTCGCGGCGGGTTTCGGCGTCGGGGCCATAGATCTCGGCCAGCAGGGTGGACAGCACCGGCGGGCCGGGCGGCACCTCGACGACCTTGATCGCGGTTCCCTCGGGCACCGTCAGGTCGGCCAGCATCTCGCGGGCCTCCAGCGCGATGGCATGGCTGGCCCGGTCGCGCTCGTGCTTGGGGGCCAGGTTGACCTGAAGGTCGCCCAGTTCAGGACTCGCCCGCAGATAATAGTGGCGCACCAGACCGTTGAAGTTGAACGGCGCCGCCGTCCCGGCATAGGCCTGGATGGAGGTCAGTTCCGGCAGGGCCGACAAACGCGTCGCGGCGTCGACCAGCACCCGCTGGGTTTCCTCGACCGTCGAGCCCTCGGGCAGATCGACCACCACCTGGAACTCCGACTTGTTGTCGAAGGGCAGCAGCTTGACCGTGACGTCGTTGGTGTAGAACAGCACGCAGACGGCCAGCGTGGCGACGGTGACGGCGGCCAGCAGCACCTTGGCGCGGGTGCGCCCGGTCAGCAGCGGCCGGGCGACGCGGCGGTAAAAGGCGCCCAGGCGGCCCTCGTGGTCATGGTCGCCGCCCAGTTCCTGGCGGTCGGCCTTGCGGCCGGCCATGCGGTACAACAGCCACGGCGTGATGGTCACCGCGACGAAGAACGAGAACACCATGGCGGCCGAGGCATTGGCCGGAATGGGGCTCATGTACGGCCCCATCAGCCCGGACACGAACATCATGGGCAGCAGGGCGGCAACGATGGTCAGGGTGGCGATGATGGTCGGATTGCCGACCTCGGCCACGCCGGCGATGGCCTTTTGCAGCGCCGAGCGGTCGTCCTTCATGGCCCAGTGCCGGGCGATGTTCTCGACCACCACGATGGCGTCGTCGACCAGGATGCCGATGGAAAAGATCAGCGCGAACAGGCTGACGCGGTTGATGGTGTAGCCCATCAGGTGGGAGGCGAACAGGGTCAGCAGGATGGTCGTCGGGATGACCACGGCAACCACCAGCCCTTCGCGCCAGCCGATGGCCAGGGTGATGAGCAGGACGATGGACACCGTGGCAAGGGCCAGATGGAACAGCAGCTCGTCGGCCTTTTCCAGGGCTGTCTCGCCGTAGTTGCGGGTCACCTCCACTGCCACGTCGGCGGGGATCAGGCGGTCCTCAAGAGTGTGCAGACGTTCCAGGACCTGTTCGGCCACCAGGACCGCGTTGGCGCCTTTGCGTTTGGCAACGGCGATGGACACGGCGGGCACGACGCGCACGTCGTCGCCTTCCACGGCTTCAACATTCCACGCCCGCAGTTCGTCGGGCCGGGCGCCAACCACCACGTTGGCGACGTCCTTGACGTAGATCGGCCGCCCGTCGGAGGTGGTAATCAGCAGGTTGCCGATATCCCCGACGCCTTGCAAGGTCTGGCCCGCCACCACGGGCGCCGCCTGCCCCTCGGCCGACAGGCGGCCAAGCAGGAACGAGCGGTTGGCGTTTTCCACCTTCTCGACAAGCTGGTTAAGAGTGATGCCATACAGCGACAAGCGCTCGGGATCAGGCTCGACGCGGATTTGGTTGGGGCGGCCGCCAGCGATGAAGGTCAGGCCGACGTTCTCGACCTTGACCAGTTCGGGCAGCAGTTCGTCGGCCACCTTGTACAGGCCGTTGTCGTCCCAGCGGTCTTCCGACCCCGGCTTGGGGGTCAGGGTCAGCACCACGATGGGCACGTCGTTGATGCCCCGGCCGACGATCATCGGTTCGGGGATGCCGATGGGGATCTGGCTCATGTTGGCGCGGATGGTTTCGTGGACCCGCAGCATGGCGATGTCCTCGTCCACGCCAACCTCGAAGCGGGCGGTGACCATGACGCGATCGTCGCCGGTCTGCGAATAGACGTGTTCGACGTCGTCGATGCCCTTGACGATTTCCTCAAGCGGCTTGGTGACCAGTTCCACCGCGTCGGCGGCGCGCAGGCCATTGGCCTCGATCATGATGTCGATCATCGGCACCGAGATCTGAGGCTCCTCCTCGCGCGGCAACTGGACCAGGGCGATCAGCCCGACGGCCAGCGAAGCCAGCAGCAACAGCGGCGTCAGCGGCGAGGTGATGAAGGTCTTGGTAATGGTCCCGGAGATGCCAAGCTTCATTGCGCATCCCCCTTTAGGGCCTGAGGCTGGGGCATAACCACCGTGTCGCCGGGCCGTAGGCCGCTGAGGATTTCGATGCCGCCATCAACCCGATTGCCGGTCTGCACCACCACGTCACGGCCATTTTCCAGGGTCGCGTAGGTCACGCCAAAGCGGGTGGTCAGGTATTCGGTCGGCAGGACGATGGTCTCGCGGCTGCCGGTCGAAATGTAGACGATGGCCCGCTCGCCAATGAAATAGTCGCCCAGGCCTTCGACCTTCACGTCGGCCTCAACGCGGCCATTGCGCAGCAGGGGGTAGACCTTGACCACCTCGCCCTTGCGCATGGCGCCGCTCTGTTCCTGGGTCAGGCCCCGGTCGCCGACCAGCACCGTCTCGCCGAGTTCGATGAACCGGGCGTGGCGCTCAGGCACCTCCATGCGCAGCAGGTAGTCACCCGAGGCGATCAGGGCAATCGGCTCGCCGGGCATGACCACCGACCCGTTGATGACCAGCACATCAAGCACCCGACCTGAGGCCGGGGCCAGCACCTGGCCTTCGTCAGCCTGCTGCACGGCCACCGAGCGTTCGGCCTGCAAGGCATTGAGGTTGCGCTCAAGCACCTGCACCGCCGTGCGCGCCTGATCGAGGCGGGCCTGGGCAACCACGCCCTGGCGGAACAGTTGTTCGGAGCGGTTCAGTTCCGTTTGCGCCTGCCCAAGTTGCGCCTTTAGCGAATTGATGCGGGCGTCAATGGAGCGCAGCCCCAGCATCAGCTTGGGATCGCCGACAACGGCGATGACCTCGCCCTCCTCCACCGCTGCGCCGTCGTCCACCGTCAGGCTGCCGACCGTGCCGCCGATGCGGGCGCGGGCGTGCAGGGTGTCGGCCGCCTCGACGGTGGCGAACACCGCTTTGCGATCCTCGACCGCGCGGGGCTGTACCGCCAGAACGTCCGACTGGGCAAGGGACTCACCGCTTCCGAGCGACAGGATCAGCCCACCAAGGGCACCTGCCAGCGAAAACATTAGGGTTTTCGTAATTAAGCTCTTCATTATGCGCGGTCCTCTTGGCACACTTCGGGAACGGGGCGTCAGGATTAACGGCGTCAGGAACGCTGCACCCCTAAAATGGTGTTGACTATCATATTAGCAAGGGCTAATTTAGCAAGCATGAATATCGCAGACTTTCATGACAGCGCCAAAGAGGCGGCCGACCTGCTCAAGGCCTTGAGCAACGACCGGCGGTTGATGATTCTATGCCTGTTGTCCACGGGTGAGAAGACCGTGGGGGAACTGGAAAAGAGCGTCGGCCTCCGCCAATCGGCCCTGTCCCAGCACCTCGCCCGCTTGCGCCGGGATGGCTTGGTCAAGACCCGCCGCGAGTCGCAGAACATTTACTACGCGCTGGAGGGCGACAACGCCGTCCGCGTGATCGAAACCCTGGCCGGGCTTTACTGTCCGCTGGGAGAGGCGGAGCCCGCCGAAAAAGGGGCCGCCTGACGCACTTGCGACGCAAAACCAAAAAAACAGGCGTCGCACCGGGAACCGACAGGAGAGGAAACGACCAATGGCGCACATTGTCATCATGGGAGCCGGCATCGGCGGAGTTCCGATGGCCTACGAGATGCGGGAAGAAGCCCGCAAAGAAGACAAAATCACGGTGGTGAGCAACAACCCGCGCTTCCACTTCGTGCCGTCGAATCCGTGGGTCGCCGTCAACTGGCGCAAACGCGACGACATCGAGATCGAGCTGAAGCCCGTCCTCGCCAAAAAGAACATCGACTTCATCGACACCGGCGTGAAGCGCGTCCATCCTGAAAAGAGCCAGTTGGAACTCAACGACGGCTCCACCCTGGACTACGACTATCTGGTCATCGCCACCGGGCCGCACCTGGACTTTGACGCCATCGAAGGCCTCGGCCCGCACGGTGGCCACACCCAGTCGATCTGCCACGTCGAGCACGCAGCCAACGCGTCCAAGAACTGGGAGGCGTTCTGTGCCGACCCCGGCCCGGTCGTGGTCGGCGCGGTGCAGGGAGCGTCGTGCTACGGCCCGGCGTACGAGTTCGCCGCGATCATGGATACCGACCTGCGGCGCCGCAAGATCCGTGATCAGGTGCCAATCACTTACGTGACCGCCGAACCCTACATCGGCCATCTGGGCCTGGGCGGCGTCGGCGACTCCAAGGGCATGATGGAAAGCATCATGCGCAACCGGCATATCAATTGGATCACCAACGCCAAGGTGGACAAGGTCGAAGCCGGCCTGATGCACGTCACCGAGTTCAACGACGACGGCACCGAAAAGAAGAAGCACGAGCTGCCGTTCAAGTTCTCGATGATGCTGCCGGCGTTCCGGGGCATCGACGCGGTCATGGGCATCGAGGGGCTGACCAATCCGCGCGGCTTCATCACGGTGGACAAGCACCAGCGCAACGCCAAGTTCCCCAACGTGTTTGCCGTGGGCGTCTGCGTCGCCATTCCGCCGGTCGGCCCGACCCCGGTCCCGGTCGGCGTGCCCAAGACCGGCTACATGATCGAATCGATGGTGACCGCCACGGCGCACAACATCGGCAATCTGTTGCGCGACAAGCAGGCCGACCAGCAGGCCACCTGGAACGCCATCTGCCTTGCCGATTTCGGCGATTCGGGCGCGGCCTTCGTGGCCCTGCCGCAGATCCCGCCGCGCAACGTCAACTGGTTCTCCGAAGGCCGGTGGGTGCACCTCGCCAAGATCGCCTTCGAAAAGTATTTCCTGCGCAAGATCAAGAAGGGCACGTCCGAGCCCGTCTATGAAAAGTACGTGCTCAAGGCGCTCGGCATCACCAAACTCAAAGGCCAGGTGACGCCCAAGGTGCCCGCCGACGGGATCTGACGCAGGAGACTGACAACTGATTTAGGACCCAGGAGAAAACCATGTCCATCGACCGCATCGTTATGGCCTTCGCCGGCACCGTCATCCTCGCCACCCTGGCGGCGTACTTCTTCGCCGGCATCGAGTGGGCCCTGTACCTGACGGCCTTCGTCGGCCTCAACATGCTCCAGGCCGCCTTCACTGGGTTCTGCCCGCTCGCCATGATCCTCAAAAAGGTCGGCGCCAAGCCGGGCGTCGCGTTCTCCTGATCGCGGTCCGATCGGCACGGCAACAGACGGCGCGGCGGCCTATCGGCTCCGCGCCGTTTTTTTTTGTTTGGGTGAACGAAGTGAAGTGAAGCGGGGAAACACAGAGGACACAGAGAAGGCACAGAGGTCACAGAGAGAGCGGAGCCAGGACGCCGCAGGCGATAAATTCCCGACCCCGTTTTGATGCGCTGCGCGCGGCTATTTTCTCCTGTCCCTCCTCTTCTCTGTGTCCTCTGTGTACTCTGTGGTTAACCCCCTTCACTTACCCTTCGGCATTCGACGCTGACCACGCTGCCCCGGCCGGGCTGAGACCACAGGTGGACCGGGTGGCCGAGCAGGCGGCCTAGGCCGCGCACCACGGACAGACCAAGGCCCAGGCCCTCGCTGCGGTCGCGGGTGCCGGTGCCGACCTGCACGAAGGCCTCAAAAATACGCTCCTGGTCCTCGGGCGCGATGCCTTCGCCGCTGTCGGCCACCTGGATGAGGATGTGGTCGCCGCGCCTCCGGCAGCCGATCACCACGCCGCCCTCGGTGGTGTAGCGCAGGGCGTTGGAGATCAGGTTGCGCAGCACGCGCTCCAGAAGATGGGCGTCGCTGTCCACCCACAGCGCCGTCGGGACCACCGCCAGCCGCAGTTCCTTGGCCGCCGCCACCGGCCCGAAGTCGGCCGCCACGCCCAGCAACAGCGGCCCCACGGCGACCGGGCCGAACACCGGGGTCACCACCCCGGCCTCCAGCTTGGACACATCGAGGACCGAGCGCACCAGATGGCGCAACGACTGCTGGGTGCGGCCAAGGTCCTGCAACAGGGCCTGAGCACGCGGCGTGGTCGCCTCGCGCTCCAACAGCCCGGCGAACATTTCGGCCGCTTCGAGGGGTTGCAGCATGTCGTGCCCGGCAGCGGCCAAAAAATGCGACTTTGACCAATTGGCCTTTTCGGCTGCGGCGATGGCGGCGGTCAGGGCCTCGGTGCGCTCGGCCACACGGCGTTCCAGGGTGAGGTTGGCCTCGCGCAGGGATGCACCGGCCGCCTCCAGGGCCTGAAACTGGCTGCCCAGGCGGCCGATCATGGGCCGGAAGATGAACAGCGCCTCCAGCAGCAGGGTCAGCAGGGTCAGCGCCAGAACGGCGATTTCCAGGCGGCGCAACAGGGCCATGGCCGCTTCGCCATCATGCTGGTAGGCCAGGACCACGGCATCGAGCGCCTCCAGCAGCGGCCCCGGCCCCTCCCGCAGGACATGGCGGACGGCCGGATGGTCGGGGGTGAGCGTCCCCGGCGGCGCCTCCAGAACGGTGCGCACCGCTGCCGCATACTCCCGCACCCGCGCATCGAGCGACGGGGCGCCATCAAAATACAGGCTGCGCACCAGGGCACTGGTCGGGCCGGGAATGTCCTCCGGCCCGCCGCCAAGCGTCAGCCCGGCATGGGAGGCCTCGAACAGGTCCAGGGAGGTCCGCAACTGGTCCACACACAGGGCGCGCGGCACGATGCAATCGTCGGACGCCAGACGATGGACGTAAAGCGCAATACGCTGGGACAGCATACGCTGGCGGCCGCTGATATTGACCACCGACAGGGTCCTGTCGTGGGCCGCGATCAGGCCCTGAAACGACGTGAAGGCGGCAATCGCCAGCAAGGCAATGACACTCAGCGCCAGCACATAGCGGCGGGTCGTCCAGCCCATGCGGCGAGCGGTCGAGGGATCGGGGGAAAGGGTGGCGGGGCGCGGTTCAGTCATGCCCACATGCTACACAGGGACCGCCCCGTCGCGCCATGCCATCATCGTGGGTCACATGCGCATGATCTGGATGATGGCCGGGCCGATGATGGCCACGAACAGGGCCGGCAGGAAGAATACGATCATCGGCACGGTAAGCTGGGCCGGCAGGGAACCCGCCTTCTTCTCGGCCTTGGCCATGCGGTCGCTGCGGTTCTCGTCGGCCAGGACGCGCAGGGCCTGACTGACCGGGGTGCCGTACTTCTCCGACTGGATGAGCGTGGTGGCGAGCGAACGCGCCGCCTGCACCCCCGTTCGGTCGGACAGATTGGCGTAGGCCTTGCGCCGGTCCCCCAGGTAGGCCAGTTCGGCCGAGGTCAGACCCATTTCCTCGGCCATGATCGAGGAACTGTCGCCTATTTCCTCGGTCACGCGGGCGAAGGCCGCCTCGATGGACAGCCCCGACTCGGTACAGATGACCAGCAGGTCCAGGGTGTCTGGGAACACCAGGGTGATTTCCTCCTGGCGCTTCTGCGCGCGGTTCTTGACCAGGATGGCGGGCAGGTAGAACCCGGCGGCCAGGGCGAGCGCGATAATGCCCATCTTCTGACCGGCCGGGAACGCCTCCTTGGACAGCATGAAGAAGGCCAGCGCCGCAACGACCAGCCCCACTGTGGTCCCCAGGCGGATGAACAGGAACACCACCGGCGCGGACGGCGAGCGATACCCCGCCGCCTTGAGCCGCTGGCGCAGGTCTTTGGACGCCGCCATGTCCTGAAGGTTGACCTTTTCCAGGATGCCGCGCATCAACACGACGCTTTTCTTCTTTCCGCGCAGGGGCGAGCCGCGTTGCGCGCCGATGCGCTCGGACTGCTGGCGCGACAGTTCGGCGCGGCGCTGGGAAATGGCCTTCAGGCGGGCGCCGCGCTCGTCTCGGTGCAAGAACGGCAGGGCGATGGCAAGAACCGTGGCAAAGGCTGCTACGGCCGACAGCAGGGTCAGCAGAAGCTGCGGATCGATGAACCGGCTCATCATGCCTTCCCCTCCCCCCTAAATCTTGAAGTTGACCATCTTTGTCATCACCGCCACGCCCAGCGCCATCCACAGCAGGCCACACGCCAGGATGATGTTGCCGACGCGGTCGGTGAACAGCAGGCCGATGTATTCCGGGCTGAGCATGTAGACGAAGAAGGACACCAGGAACGGCAGAGACCCGATAATGGCGGCCGACGATCGCGCCTCGGACGACAGGGCGCGGACCTTGTCGCGCATCTTCTTGCGGTCACGCAGGACGGTGGACAGGCCCTCCAGCGTTTCGGCCAGATTGCCACCGGTCTGCTGCTGGATTTGCAGGACAATGGCGAAGAACCGGTATTCGGCGGTCGGCACCCGCTCCAGGCCGCGGCGCATCAGGTCGTCCAACGCCATGCCCAGCTTCTGGCCCTCGACCAGCAGGCGGAATTCCTCGCCCACCGGGTCGGGCAGTTCGCGGCCGATGATGGCCAGACACTCACCGATGGGCAGGCCCGACCGGATGCCGCGCACCAGCACGTCCACGGCGTTGGCGAATTCGGCGGTGAACTTCTTGCGTCGCCGCCCGGCCATGATCTTGAGCGCCAGGCGCGGCAGGCCGAACCCGGCAACCAGACCCAGCAGGCCCGACACCAATGGGCTCATGCCCAAGCCGAACAGGGCCACGCCGACCAAAGTTCCACAGATGAAGGCGGCCAGGGCAACCTTGCCGACCGACACATCCAGCCCGGCCTGCAACAGGTCGGCCTTGATCTGGTTGCGGCGCCGCGACCGCTTTTGCTTGGAGGTTTCGAGTTCCAGGAGCTTTTCCTGAATGCGGCGCTGGCGGGCGGCACCCGGATCGGCCCGCCCCGCCCCCTTACCCGCCCCGCCCTTGCCGGCCAAGCCCAGCATTTCCCGGCGCTTTTGCAGCCGCCGGGCATTACGTCCGCCGAACGCCACCAGGGCCGCCATCAGCAACATGAAGGCGGAAAACAGGACGGTGCCGGCGATCAGCATCACCAAGCCGGCATCGGGTCCTGTCGGGGCGGTCTCAACCATTGCCCAACTCCAGCGCCTCGGCCAGCTTGCCGTCCAGGCCGAAGTAGCGGGCCTTCTCCCAGAAGTGCGGCCGCAGCCCGGTGGACCGATGGCGGCCCAGCACACGACCATCGGGCGTCTCACCGGTATAGTCGAAGATCAGCAGATCCTGAAGGGTCACCACCTCGCCCTCCATGCCGATCACCTCGGTGATCTGCACGATCTTGCGCGAGCCGTCGCGCAGGCGAGAGGCTTGGACGATGATGTCGATGGAGGACGCGATCTGTTCGCGCACGGCACGGGCCGGCAGGGTGAAGCCGCCCATGGCAATCATGTTTTCCAGGCGGCCGATGCCCTCGCGCGGGGTGTTGGCGTGGACCGTGCCCATGGACCCGTCGTGGCCGGTATTCATGGCCTGGAGCAGGTCGAACGCCTCGGGACCGCGCACCTCGCCAACGATGATGCGTTCGGGCCGCATACGCAGGCAGTTCTTCACAAGGTCGCGCATGGTGATCTCGCCCACCCCTTCCAGGTTGGGCGGGCGGGTTTCCAGTCGGACCACATGGGGGTTGCGCAGTTGCAGTTCGGCAGCGTCCTCGCAGGTGATGACCCGTTCACCGTGCTCGACATAGTTGGTCAGGCAGTTGAGCAGGGTGGTCTTGCCCGACCCCGTGCCGCCCGAAATCAGGATGTTGCACCGGCTGGCCGCCGCCACCTGAAGCACCACCGCCCCGGCCGGACTGATCGAGCCGTAGTCGATCAGGTTCTGAAGGGTCAGCTTGTCCTTCTTGAACTTGCGGATGGTCAGGGCCGGGCCGTCAATGGCCAGCGGCGGCACGATGACGTTGACGCGCGAGCCATCGGACAGGCGGGCATCGCAGATCGGGCTGCTTTCATCGACCCGCCGGCCGACCGCCGAGACGATGCGCTGGCAGATGTTCATAAGCTGCGCGTTGTCGCGGAACTTGATGTCGGTCAGCTCGATCTTGCCGTTGACCTCGATGTAGACCTTGTCGAAGCCGTTGACCATGATGTCGGCGATGTCGTCACGGGCCAGCAGCGGTTCCAGCGGGCCAAGGCCGAGGACATCGTTGCAGATGTCGGTGATGACCTGCTTCTGTTCCTGGGCCGACAGCACGAAGCTGCGCATGGCGATGATCTCGGAGACGACGTCCGTGATCTCCTCGCGCACGGCGTCGGGCGTAAGCTGGCCAAGCTGGGCCAGATCGACGGCTTCCATCAGGCTGTTGAAGACCGAAACCTTGATCTCGTCCAGGCGGTCGTCGGCCGGGCCACGCAGCCGCGTGGCCTTGGGCTGGGCCGGCAGGGAAGCGGGCGTCGCCGCGCCCGTGGCAGTATCGAGCAAGGGCGCACGCGCAACCGTCGGCTCGGCGGCGGCCGGCGAAACCGGTATGGCCGGTCGGGGCGGGAGTGCTCCCCTGTCGCGCCGCCCAAACATGGTCAGGCCTTCCGGCTCGACAGGGAGAACCCGCCGAACAGCCCGGAAAGGGAGAACCCGCCGGCCTTTGCGCCAGCCTTGCCTTTGGCTTTGCCCTTGGCCTTGATGTCGGACCGCGACCGGCCGCTGACGATCCAGGCCAGTTCGGTGATCGCCTTGGCCGCCGCGCTGCCCGGCGCCGCCGTCACGACCGGCTCCCCGGTGTTCATGGCGGTGACGAAGGCGGCGGCGTCATAGGGGATGGACAGGGCCGGACGGCTGCCCAGGCTGTCCTCGAAATCCTTGGCCGCCAGTTCGCCCTTGCGGGCCGCGCCCTCGCGGTTGAACACCACGCGGGTCGGCGCCTGGATGCCGCGCGGCTCGGCCAGACGCTCCATCAGGTTGCGGGTGTCGCGCAGGTTGGCGAGGTCGGGATAGGCCACCAGGATCAGTTCGTTGGCGTCGAACAGCACCTCGCGCACCCACGGGGTCCACTGGTGCGGCAGGTCCACCACCACATAGGTTGCGTTGCGGCGCAGCAGGGTGAACAGGACGTCCAGCCCGGCCGCCGTAGGCTCGCCGGTGCCATCGCCGAGAACCGCCGGAGCGGCCAGCAGGCTGAGGTGTTCGTCCACCTTGACCATGAATCGGTCGAGCAGCAGGTCGTCCAAGCGATCAGGCTGGGCCAGCGCCTCCTGCACGGTCTGGCGTGGATTGAGGTTGAGGGCCAGGGCGTCGGTCCCGAACGACATGTCGAGATCAACCAGCAAGACGTCCTCCTCGGTTTCGCGGCCCAGGGCGATGGCGAGATTGGTGGCCACCGAACTGGCCCCCACCCCGCCCCGCGCGCCATAGACGGCGATGACCCGGCCGGTGTTCTCGCTGCCCTCGGCGCTGAAAATGCCGGCCGCCACGGCGGCCAGGCCTGTCGGATCGATCACCCCGATCATGTATTCGGAAACCCCCAGGCCGAGCAGCGCGCGGTACAGGGCGATGTCGTTGCTGCTGCCCAGGATGACCACGCGGGTCTGCGGCGCCACCGCCCCGGCCAAGGCGTCCAGCGCCTGCATCAGGTGATCGGGGCTCAGATGGCTTTCCAGAATCAGCAGGTCGGGGCTGCCGCTCATGGCGAGGTGCCGGGCCGCCGCTTCCAGGCCGCCGTCCTGAACCGTGACGGTGCAGCGGCGCAGGCGATGGTCGGTCGCCATGACGCGCACCGCATTGGCGCGTTCGTCGGTTTCCGTGAAGGCGACGATGGAGATGCGCATGGTCGTCCTCCCTCCCTAGCGCTCGACCTGAATGGTCGTCTGTTCGGTGGCTGGCGGCGGCGCGCCGATGCTTTCGCCGGAACGATACCGGCCCATGGTATCGACCATGCGCGGCGTGTCGGGAGCCCCGGTGACCGGGGCGCCCAGCAACTCGCCGGGGTCGCTCAGCATCATTCCGATGTTGCGCTGGGTGGCGCAGCCGAAGTCGGTGTGCGGCAGGTTGTCCGGGTTGTGACCGGCGGTGCCGCGCCAGTCCCCGCACTCCGGCACGACCGCCACATAGGCCTTGAAGAACACCTCGACGCTGGAGTCCCCAACGTCTTCGGCCGACACCGCGCGCCCGACCGAGGCCGGAATAAGGCGCTCCTTCAGCCACCCGGCCATGCGCTGCCCGGCGTCCGTCGCCCGGTTGTCGGCGGCCGATGGCAGGACAATGGTCATCGGACCCCGGCCGCGCCGATAGTATTCTTCGACGAACTGGGCCGGCAGCGGCTGGGCGGTGGTGGCGCGGGACAGCGGCACGGTCACCCGGAAGGTTTCCAATTGCGGCCGGATGACGTGGGTCTGGGCCGGCTCCGGCGCCGTCGAGGGGGGCGCACAGGCGGCCAGGACGATAACGATGGAGGCCGCCCCGAAGGTCGATAAGACCTGCTTGGTGATGATCCGCATGGTCCTTACTCCATGATGTAGCCCATGGGGCCGGCAATGGTCAGTGCCTCGCCGCGCACCGCACCGCCGTAACGGGCGTGCAGACGGCCAAGCAGATAGATGTCGAGGTCGCTGGACGGCACGAAGCCATCGGTCGGCAGGGCCAGGCCCTTGGCGAACTCGATCGGGCGGACGCGGAATGCCTGGACCACCACGACCAGTTCGGTGCGCTGGCTGCGGAATTCGTGACTGCGGAACAGGGCGCCGATGATGGGCAGGTCCATCAGGCCCGGCACGCCGGAAAACGAGTTGATCTCGTCGTTCTGCAACATACCGGCAATCATCAGGCTGCCGCCCGACGGCAGGGTGACAGTGCTGTCAGCCCGGCGCACGGACAGGCCCTTGATCGCCACTTCGCGCCCGGTGCCCCGAATGACGAACGGCAAAGCGTTCTCGTCGGACACCCGGCTGACCTCGGTCGCGATGCGCAGGGACAACTGGTTGTTGGCCAGCACCACCGGGGTAAAGCTCAGAGACACACCGAACTCACGGAAGGTCACGCGGACGTTGCCCTCGTCGTCCACATCGGACGGCACCGGCAGCAGACCGCCGGCCAGGAAGTTCGCGGTTTCGCCGGAAATCGCGGTCAGGTTCGGTTCGGCCAGAACCTTGATGAGGCCCTGACGCTCCAGCACGTCAAAGGCCATGTTATCGACCCCGACGGCGTTCATGGCGCCGGTCATGGCGCGCACGAACGGCTCGCCAGCCGGGAACGGCAGGTTTGTAATCACGTCGCTGCTGAGGATGTTGGCTGACAAGGCCTTCAGGGTGGTGCGCTGGACCTCGGCCACCTTGACCTGAAGCAGAACCTGCTGGTCGCCGATGATGCGCAGAGCGTTGATGACGCGGACATTGCTGCCCGCCTTGCTGCCGCCCTTGTTGGCGATGGCCTGGAAGGCTTCGGCCATCACGGCGGCATCTTCCTGGCGCGCGGCGGCGTCCGGGGCCTTACCACCGGCTTCGGTGGCCTCCAGCCCGCCGGGCATGCTGGTGCCGAGAAACTGCTCAACCACCGCCTGGGCGTCGGCGGCGTCGCGGGCGGAATGGACGGTGCCGCTCATCACCACGCTCTGGCCGACCGCACTTAATTCGATGTTGGCCTCGGGCAGCAAGCGGGCAAGGACGGTCTTGGCCGCCGTCAAGTCGGCCGACACCAGGATCTCGGCATTGAGCACGACATCGCCGTTGCGGCCGATGAAGAACACGTTGGTCGCTCCCGGCCCCCGCCCCAGGATGTAGACCTGACGCGGACCACGCACCAGCACATCCACCACCGCCGGGTTGGCGACGATGACGTCGGTGATCGGCGCGTTGAGCGGCACCGCCATGGTGCGCCCCACGGCCATCTCCAGCGGCGTCGCCGGGCCGACGTTGGCCCGCAGGTTGAGGGCGGCGGGGTTGCCCTCGCGCACCTGGACACCTTCCATTTCCATGCGGTCGAGGACCGGCGCGGCCAGAGCCGCAGACGGGACCAGCGGAGCCAGGGCAAGCAGCCCGGCCAGCAAGGCCCTTTTGAAATGCGCTTTCATTGTCCCATTTCCCCGTTACAGGCCCCCGTTACTGGCCATCGCCATCACTGGCCATCCACGGTCTGCACGCGGCTGACCCCGCCACGGAAGATCGACACCGACCACGTCGGTTTGGCCGCGGGCGCCACGCCGCTGGACTGCGGGGCGGCGCGCGTGCTGGCCGCCGCGTCGGACCGCCGCTCGGCCGAGGCCATGGCGCGGGCCAGCACCGGGCTGACCCCGACATCGCTCGACGAGGCGGAGACGTTTTCGACGGAATTGGCATCCAGGCTGCGCAGCGACAGGCTGAGCGACCCCATGTTGGCGGCCAGGGCCAGGACCTGCGCGTGCTCGGGCGTCACTTCCAGCGTGGCGGTCTTGCCCACCACGGCCTCGCCATCGGCATTCTTGGACACCGTCTGATCGACCGCCAGGACGCGGACGTTTTCCAGCACTGTTTCGGCGGCGTGCTTGACCACGCCGGCGTCACTGCCGAAGTCCTGCATGGTGCGCGGCAGGCTTCTGGTGATGTCGTGCGACAGGATGACGTCCACCTGATCGCCCGGCAGCACAAAGCCGCCAGCCCCGCTCTCGGCGGTGATGGCGACGGACATGGCGCGCATGCCGCTGTTGAGGGTGCCGGCCAGGAAACCGACCGTCTGGCGCTCGAACACCTTGGTGTCGGTCAGCGGCTCGCCGGCCGCGATGTGGCGGCGGGCCAGCCGCCCTTCGATGCGGGCGGCGGTGGTCGCGCGGGCGGCGCTGTCGTCGCGGCGCGGATCGGTCTTGATGTATTCCGGCCGCACCATGTCATCGGGCCACGGCTGCCAGCGCACCGCGCCAGGGCCGACCGCCTGACCAGGATCGATATCGGTCGCCGCCACCAGCACCATCAGGCCGGTGGCCGGCATCGGCTCGCCCAGGTCGGACGACACCATGGTGCGCGGCCCCGACATCATGCGGTTGGCGAAGAAGGCGGCTCCACCGGCAGCCAGGATGGCCACGGCAACCAGCGCGAAAATGGCACCTCGCATCTTTACCCCCCGGCCAGCAGCGCAGGCCGGAGCCCACGGTGCGGCCTTGTTCAGGAAACCGCCTGCCCCACGATCAGGGGCAGAACGATGAAATGGGCCACCACGCCGACCGCGATTGCCACGCCATACGGCATCCCGTGACGCCCCGAGACCAAGCGTTCCAGGCCGGCGTTGGCCTGCATCACGCGGGCCGGCAACAGGCGTCCGGCCAGCAGCGCCAGGGCCAGCAGGCCGCCGAAGCAGGCTATGAGCAACACAAGGTCGGCCAAGCCGCCAAAGCCGCTCCACAGGGCCGAGGCGCTCATCAACTTGACGTCGCCGCCGCCGAACACGTTGAAGTGGAACAACACCAGCCCCAAGACGAAGACCACCACAGCGGCCCCGATGTGCCCCGGCAGGTCGGCCGGTGCGCGGTACCCGGCCACCATCGCCACCGCAAAAGCGGCGAGGATCCCGAGTGAAATCCAGTTGGGAATGGTGAAGGAGGCGACGTCACGAACACCTCCGACCATCGCAAGGACCGCGAAGGTGACGACGCAAAGCCCTTGGATGACGACCGGGGCCGTTGGGGCATCGCCGCCGAACAAGACTGGCAGCACCGCATCCTCCCCCGCTCTGTACCCGGCCGATTGGCGCCCCGGACACTGCCAGGGCGCCTGGCCGTGACCCCCGTTACAGGGCGGCGCTCACTTCGCCGAACTTGGCCACCAGGTCGGTGCCGATCAGGCTGACCGCGCCGATGATGACGACGGCGATCAGGGCGGCGATCAGGCCGTATTCGATGGCGGTGGCACCGGACTCGTTGGAGCGGATCGCCTTGAGGGTCTGGATCATCTTGGTCATTGTCTTGTCCTCCAATGAGAAACGCGTTCTCGGTGTCGATCAGGGCGCGGACCGCTTTCGCATTGGGCCGACCACCCTGGGGAGCCAGGGCCTCAGGCCCGGATCAAATGCGCTTTAAAACGTTTCTAACCGTTTGAAGCGCCTTGTTTTCCGGGGGGCCTCGGACCCCCCTCATCCCTATGCACCGAGTATATCCAAACGATGTAAAAATCGTTTGTGTGCGGGGTTGTAACATTGTAATAAATTTGTGCTATTTCGTGAAATGGTTAAGGCTAGTTTAAAATTTCTCTTCACAATATGTGATGCGCGTCACACCCCCCGTGATCGTTCGCACACCATCAGTGACGATGCGCACAAAACCACGAGGTACTTATCTTGGGGACTCCCGTTCCGCGCCGTCGAGTCGTCGTTCTGGATGGCGACTTGACCCGGCGAAAAGACCTGATCGACACCCTGAGCCGCGACGGTCACGAGGTGATGGCGGCCGAAACCGCCACCGCCCTGCACCGTATTCTAAGCGAGCGGCCGGTTGACGCGGTGGTCCTTGACATGAGCCCGCCGGATGACAACGGTCTTGCCATCCTGCGCACCCTGCGGGCGGCGTCGCCGGTCGGGCTGATCGCGCTGTCGCACCACGACGACACGTTCGACCGCGTGATCGCGCTGGAGATGGGGGCCGACCATTACATGGTCCACCCGGTGGACCCGCGCGACCTGGCCGTGCGCCTGCGCAACCTGTTATGGCGGTGCGGCGGCAGCGGCAGCGCGTCCGGCCTCGGATCAACCGCCGGGGGGATGGCCAAGACTCAGTTCCGGTTCGGAGAATGGCTGTTCGACGTCCCCAAGCGCGTGCTGCGCTCGGCCGACAACGGCACCAGCACCCTGACCCGTCAGGAAACGGCGGTACTCCAGGCCCTGGTGTCACACCCTGGCAAGGTGCTCAGCCGTGACCAGTTGATGGACGCCGTGAACCGCGAGTGGAACCCCACCGACCGCACCATCGACGTCCTGATCGGCCGCCTGCGCCGCAAGATCGAACCCGACCCGGCCAAACCGGAATTGATCGTCACCATTTACGGTGAGGGATACCTGTTCACCGGAGCGGTGCTATAGAGGACGGCCCATGGCCCTCAAGAAACGGGTGGGATCCGGCCCACCCAAAACCCTTATTTCGGAAGCGGGTGGGGGAATACCCCACCCAATCGAGTGCCACCCTTCCCGCCTCCCTGGATGGGATTGCCCCCACCCTTAATAGTTTCACCCACCCCTCCGCAGGGTGTTCCGACGCTATCGGGGTTCAGGCAAAACAGTGTAACACGGCGGCCGGTTTGTGGCTGAGGCGCCCTGCACCCGCCAGATCAACAAAGAAACGTCCAAGCGGAGTACCAAAAAGATGGACCAGTCTAACCGCTATGCCAATCTTTCCCTGCGGGAAGAGGACCTGATCGCCGGCGGCAAGCATGTGCTGTGCGCCTATATCATGAAGCCCAAGGCGGGCTACGGATATCTGGAATCCGCCGCGCATTTCGCCGCCGAAAGCTCGACCGGCACCAACGTCGAGGTCTGCACCACCGACGACTTCACCCGCGGCGTCGATGCTCTTGTCTATGAAATCGACGAAGCCAACGAGCTGATGAAGATCGCCTATCCGGTCGATCTGTTCGACCGCAACATCATCGACGGCCGCGCCATGCTGGCCTCGTTCCTGACCCTGGCCATCGGCAACAACCAGGGCATGGGCGACATCGAATACGCCAAGATACACGATGTCTATTTTCCGCCCTGCTATCTGCGCCTGTTCGACGGCCCGGCCATGAACATCGTGGACATGTGGCGCGTTCTGGAGCGTCCGCTGGTAGACGGCGGCATGGTCGTCGGCACCATCATCAAGCCGAAGCTGGGCCTGCGCCCCGAGCCGTTCGCGGCGGCCTGCTACCAGTTCTGGCTGGGCGGCGACTTCATCAAGAACGACGAGCCGCAGGGCAACCAGGTGTTCGCTCCGCTGCGCACCATCATGCCGATGATCGCCGACTCCATGCGCCGCGCGCAGGACGAAACCGGCCAGGCCAAGCTGTTCTCGGCCAACATCACCGCCGACGATCCGGCGGAAATGTATGCCCGCGGCGAGTTCATCCTGGAAACCTTTGGTGAGTTCGCCGACCACGTCGCGTTCCTGGTCGATGGCTACGTTGCCGGGCCGACCGCCGTGACCGCCTGCCGCCGCCGCTTCCCGCAGCAGTTCCTGCACTACCACCGTGCCGGCCACGGCGCCGTGACCAGCCCGCAGTCCAAGCGCGGCTACACCGCCTTCGTGCACTGCAAGATGAGCCGCCTGTCGGGCGCCTCGGGCATCCACACCGGAACCATGGGCTACGGCAAGATGGAAGGTGACGCCGACGACAAGGCCATCGCCTACATGCTGGAGCAGGACGACGCTCAGGGCCCCTACTTCCGCCAGACATGGCAGGGCATGAAGGCGACCACGCCGATCATTTCCGGTGGCATGAACGCCCTGCGCCTGCCCGGCTTCTTTGACAACCTGGGCCACTCCAACGTCATCCAGACGTCAGGCGGCGGTGCCTTCGGCCACAAGGACGGCGGTGCGGCCGGTGCCAAGTCGCTGCGTCAGGCGAGCCTCGCCTGGCAGCAGGGCGTCGATCTGCTGGACTACGCCAAGGAGCACCCGGAACTCGCCGGGGCCTTTGAATCCTTCCCCAAGGATGCCGACGCGCTGTACCCCAACTGGCGCGAAAAGCTCAAGACCGTGGCCGCCTAACAGCGGTCCTACGGGGGGGAGGCCGCCCAGCCATCGCGCTTGGGGGAGCGCATGGCCGGGCGGCCGATCCCGTTTCCTGCTTTCGGTTTTCATAACGCACCGCCCTCCTCGCGATAAAAAGGGGCGGGCCCAAGGGAGGGTCGAATATGTCGATCAGACACCCCATCATTGCCGTGACCGGGTCCTCGGGCGCCGGCACCAGCACGGTCAAGGAAGCGTTTTCGCATATGTTCCGCCGCGAGGGCCTGAACCCCGCGATCATCGAGGGCGACAGCTTCCACCGTTACGACCGCGCCGAGATGAAGAAAAAGGTCGCCGAGGCCGAAAAGGAAAACTGCCGCGAGTTCAGCCATTTCGGTCCGCAGGCCAACCTTTTCCCGGCGCTTGAGAACCTGTTCAAGACCTATGGCGAGACCGGCCGCGGCCAGCGCCGCCTGTACCTGCACAACGAGGCCGAGGCCCAGCCCTACGCCGCGCTCGGCCTTCAGCCGGGGCAGTTCACGCCGTGGGAAGACATGCCCCAGGCCACCGACCTGCTGTTCTACGAAGGCCTGCACGGCTGCGTGGTGTCCGAGCCCGAACAGGAAGAGCAGTACAACGTCGCCCAGCACGTTGACCTGCGCATCGGCGTGGTCCCGGTCATCAACCTGGAATGGATCCAGAAGATCCACCGCGACACCAGTCAGCGCGGCTATTCGGAAAAGGCCGTGATGGACACCATCATGCGCCGCATGCACGACTACGTGCATCACATCCTGCCGCAGTTCAAGCTGACCGACATCAACTTCCAGCGCGTGCCGGTGGTCGATACGTCCGACCCCATCATTGCCCGCGACATTCCGTCGCCCGATGAAAGCCTGGTGGTCATCCGCTTCCGCAAGCCCGACCGCTTTGGGGTGGACTACCCGTACCTGTTGCAGATGATCCCCGGCTCCTTCATGTCCCGCCGCAACACCATCGTGGTGCCGGGCGGCAAGATGGGGTTTGCCATGGAGCTTATCCTGACCCCCATCCTGCGCCGCATCATGGACCAGAAGGCCAAGGCGGCCGAAAAGGAGCTGGCGTCGGTCTGACGGCCTCCGCGACAGCGCACTGACGCCCCAGGCCGGGAAAACAAAGCCGGGGACTATCCTCTCCCTGCCCTCCCCCTCGCGTTTCAGCGCGAGGGGGTTTTTGTTGGCACGCGTTCAGGTAACCAATTGTAAACCTGGCAGCATCGGGGGACGTGACGGGTTGCGGTTCCGGCCATTGGGGAACACTCTCGGGGCCTTGCCCATCCCTGGAGTATCCCCCTGGAGTGCCCGATGCAGGCCCATCTGTCTTCCGCCCTTGATGAAACCATGCTGCTGAGCCGGGTGTCCGGCAACCGGAGCCTGGCGGTCGGCCTGCTGCGTGAATTCTATGTCACCCATGCCGACGTCGTTCACCGCATCCGTGCCGCCATCGGGGCGCGGGCCGACGACGACGCGTTCCGGCTCCTGCACCGCACCGCCGGCACCGCCGCCAACCTGGGGCTCGCCCAACTTGCCGCCGTCGCCGCGCGGGCCGAGCGGGTGATCCATGACGCCCTGCGGCGCGGGACCACCATCGTCGGGCTCGACCTAGACGCGGTGGAGCGCTGCCTGAACGAAGCACTGGCCGAAATCCTGGCCGTGGAAGCGCGCTTGAACGACTCCCCCGGCGGCCGGCCGGTCGTGCCCCCTGGCGGCCAGCCGGTCGCGCCCATGGACGCCGAGCGCCTGGCCGGCCTGATGGCACGCCTGGCCGAGGACCTCCAGGCCGCCCGGCTTGAGGCCCTGGACCGCACCGCCATCCTGGCCTCCCACATGGGACCCGAGGCGGAACCCCTGTCGGCCGCCGTCGCACGACTGGACTTCGTCGAAGCGGCAGGCATACTGAGGGGTCTGCAACAGCGAGACGGAGACCCACGGTGACTGAGCAGCCCAGCGCGGGAACGCTGCTGATCGTCGATGATGAACCGAGCAATATCCAGATCCTCTTTGCCGCCCTGAAGGGTCAGGCCCAGGCGCGCTTCGCCACGACCGGCCAACAGGCCCTGACCCTGGCCCGCCAGCATCGGCCCGACGTGGTCCTGCTGGACATCTTCATGGCCGGCATGGACGGTTTCGCCGTCCTCGAAGCCCTGCGCGCCGACCCGGCCACCGCCGAGACGCTGGTCGTCATGGTGTCGGGCTCGGCCGACGAAGACCTGATCGCCCGCGCCATGACCGGCGGAGCCGATGACTTCCTGGTCAAGCCGTGCCCGGTGCCGCTGTTGCAGCGCCGCGTCGCCCTTCTGCTGGAACTGGCCACCCGCCGCCGCGCCGTGCCCGCCGCCACCCCCTCCAATGCTGCGGCCACCCTGCCTGAACACACCGGCCGCCAGAACGTCCTGGTGGTCGAGGACGGCGAGATCAACCGCGTCATCCTGTGGGAAATGCTGCGCGCCCACGACCACGACGTGACCATGGCGGTATCCGGCGAGGAAGGCCTGCAACTGTTGGCCGACCGGACATTTGACACCGTCCTTCTGGACATCCACCTGCCGGGCCTGGACGGCCTGGAGGTGGTCAGCCGGCTGCGCGCCCACGAAGACAAGACGCGCCGAAGCTGGGTGGTCGCGGTGACCGGCGACGCGGCCGGCGAAACAGTGTCCCAGTACCTGGCCGCCGGGTTCGACGCCGTGGTCCGCAAGCCGGTCGACCCGGCCGCCCTGGAGGCCGCCCTGCGCCGCCGCCCTCTGGCCCTGGACGCCTCGCCGCTGGTGGCCGAGGCGCCGCTGCCCGCCCTGCTGGTCGATCACGACCGCGTGGTCATCCTGCTGCGCACCTACAAGGGAGCGCGTCTGGCCGCCCTGTTCGGCCTGTTCGAGCGCGAGACGGCCGGATACCTGTCGTCCATGCGCGCCGCCCTCGACAGCGGCGATATGGCCGGCGTGGCGGCCATCGCCCACCGCCTGAAAAGCGCCCTCGGTCACTTTGCCTGCGTGCGGGCCGCCGCCGTGGCCGACCGCATCGCCCACGGCCACGCGCCCCTGCCCGCCCAACGCGCCGCTGACGTGGCGGCCCTGGAAAGCCTGCTGCCGGAAACCCGCCGAGCCTTGCGCGGCGCCCTGGACTTGGCTGAAACTGTTCCGGCCTGACAAGGGAGACGCGGCCCATGTGCAACGCCCTCAGCCCGGAACGCGCCGTCCTGTGGGCGGTACTGCACGATGCCGCCGTGCATCGGCGGGTCGGGGAGCGGCTGCACGACGGCCTGTTCACCACCGCCTTTCACCGCGCCTGCTTCACCGCCTGCCGAACCTTGCGCGCAGCCGGAGCCGGACGGCTGGAGGAAACCGCCGTGTGCGCCGCACCGGGCACGGCCTTTTCCGACAGCGAACGCCGTGCCCTGGCCCGCATGTTGCGCGTGGAGCCCCCGGCGCGGGTCCGCGACAACGTCGATGATCTGGTCGCTGCCCTCGACGACCGCGCCCACGGAAGGGTGGTCAACCTGCTGCGCCTCGTCAATTAGCGCGGCTCGTCCGCGTCAGAGGAAGACCCGCGTCCTTATATAGCTTGCACAGGCCGCCCCCGGTACGGTAACGGGAGAGCCTAGCTTTCATCAGGACCGACGATGCCCCTCGATTCCTCTGCCGCGCTGGTGCTGTTTTCCGGCGGTCAGGACTCCGCGACCTGCCTGGCCTGGGCGCTTGACCGCTTTGCGCGGGTCGAGACCATTGGCTTTGACTACCGCCAGCGCCACGCCGTGGAACTGACCGTGCGCGATCAGTTCCGCCGCCATCTGACCGAGGCCTTCCCGGCTTGGGGCGCTCGCCTGGGCGAGGATCGGGTGCTCGATGTGCGGAGCCTGGCCGACATCGGGCAGACCGCCATGACCGAAGCCGTGACCATCGAAATGGGCGAGGCCGGGTTGCCGACCACCTTCGTGCCGGGCCGCAACCTACTGTTCCTGACCTATGCGGCGGCGGTGGCCTACCGGCGCGGCATCCGCACCATCGTGACCGGGGTGTGCGAAACGGACTTTTCGGGCTATCCCGACTGCCGCGACGACACCATCAAGGCTCTTCAGGTGGCGATCAACCTGGGCACGGACAGCCGGTTCGTGCTGGAAACCCCGTTGATGTGGGTGGACAAGGCCGGCACCTGGGCGCTGGCCGAAAGGCTGGGCGGCGCGGCGCTGGTCGATCTGGTGACCGAGCATACCCATACCTGCTACCTCGGCGACCGCGCCACGCGCCACGCCTGGGGTTACGGCTGCGGAACCTGCCCGGCGTGCCAGTTGCGCGCCACCGGCTGGGCGCGGTGGTCAGCATGACCTATGCGGTCAAGGAGATCTTCCACACCCTGCAAGGCGAAGGCGCCCAAACCGGCCGCGCCGCCGTGTTCTGTCGTTTCGCCGGCTGCAACCTGTGGAGCGGCCGCGAAGAAGACCGGGCCGAGGCCGCCTGCCGCTTCTGCGACACCGATTTCGTCGGTGTGGACGGCCCCGGCGGCGGCAAGTTCGCAACGCCCGACGCCCTGGCCGACGCCGTCCGCGTCTGCTGGGACGCCGCCGTGACTGAGGGCGAGGGCGGGGGCGGCGTGCCCTATGTGGTCTGCACCGGGGGCGAGCCGCTGCTGCAACTCGACACACCGCTGATCGACGCCCTGCACGCCCGTGGCTTTGAGATCGCCGTCGAGACCAACGGCACCCAGGCCGCCCCATCCAGCCTCGACTGGATCTGCGTCAGTCCCAAGGCCGGCACCGATATGGTCCAGACCACGGGGTCCGAACTGAAGGTGGTGTGGCCGCAACCGGGGTTGGATCTCGCGGCGTTGGAGCGCCTGGACTTCGCCCACCGCTTCCTGCAACCGATGGACGGGCCGGAACAGGCGGCCAATATTGCCCTCTGTGCCGCACACTGCCAGACCCACCCACGCTGGCGGCTGAGCCTGCAAACCCACAAGCTGATCGGCATTCCATGAGCAGTCATTACGTCGTCACGCGGCGCATCGGCATCGACGCCGGCCACCGCATCCGCCTGCACGGGTCCAAGTGCCGCCATGTCCACGGCCACCGCTACGAGGTGGAGGCCACCTGCCGGGCCGACCACCTGCACCGCGAGGGCGAGCAGACCGGCATGGTCCTGGACTTCGGCTTCCTCAAGGAGGAAATGCTGCGGGTGATCGACGCGCCATGCGACCACGGCTTCATCGCCGAACTGGCCGACGAAGGCGTGCTGGAGATGTTCAGCCCGCCAGAGATGGCGTTTGGCGACTGGCTCACGGACATCCAGGCCGCCGTCGCCGCCGATGGCTTCGCCGCCGTCACCGACTGCCGCCTGGACTCAAAGCTGTACGTGGTGCCGTTCCCGCCGACCGCCGAAGCGCTCGCCCGCCATTGGTTCGAGCGCCTCGCCCCACTGGTCCGGCAGCGGTCGGACGGCGTTGGGGACCTGATGCGCCTGCGCGTGTGGGAAACCCCCAACTGCTGGGCCGAGTGGGGTGTTTAGCCGAGTGGGGTATATAGTTTATCAGGCCGCTCAAACGTCCCGCCGCCAGTCCACCCGCAGGAAGTAGTCCTCCGGCGCGTAGTGGAACGAAAGTCTGCCGTCGTAAGCCTTGGCAAGGGCTTCGCCGATGCGTCGTGGCAAATGGATGTCGGTCGTACTCACTTCAAGGGTATTGCCCTCCTCGCGCACCGACATGATGCGGTTCAGCGGGTGGGTGCTGCGCTCGTTTTCCTCGCATCGCCGGACCAGCCCGACGATCTCTTCCTTATGCTCGGGGACGAACCACCCTTCGATGGTGAGCAGACCAGCCGGAGCGGCATCGCGCACGCGTCGGCAGGCGGGGCACAACTCAGCCCGCGCGTCCTGGAGCGAATCGTCTGCCCACTGCCAGCGGCCTTTGTGCCAAGCCACTTTGCAGGCCGGGCAACGGGCCGGCTCGGTCGGCTTTTCGCGGGCCCGATAAGGGTCGTGGACCCGTTCCCGAACCAAGCGGTCGCGGCGCTGCGGACGGCCCATTCTGCTGATGGTCTTCATGGCACCCTCCTTTGGATGACCCTCCATTATACCGCACCCAAGGATGAAGCTGGACGGTGCAAGGGGCTGAACTCGGCGTAGCCGGCCCTACCCCTTTTGCCGGTGGTCAAACAGGCTCCCCCCTACTCCTAAAGGCGTGGTACAGTCCCGGCATATTTATCCAGGAGGGGAATCAGGGATGCGCGGAGTTTTCGGGATGCTTGCGGCTGGCCTGATGCTGGTCGGCGCATCGGGTGTTCAGGCCGGCCCGATACTGGACGAGGTCAAGGCACGCGGGTCGGTGCGCTGCGGCGTCAACGAACTGGGCAAGGCACTCGGCACCCTGAGCCCGGAGGGCCAGTGGGTCGGGTTTTATCCCGAATTCTGCCGGGCCGTCGCCGCCGCCGTGACCGGCGACAAGGATTCCGTGGACTTTGTGATGGTCTCTACGATCGACCGCTTCAACGCGGTGCGCTCGGGCGCCGTGGACATGTTGAGCGAGGCGTCCACCCTCACCCTGACCCGCGATGCCGTCGGCATGGATTTTCCGGCCATCATCTTCCACGACGGCCAGGGCTTCCTGACCTACGCCAAGGACGGCATGACCTCGGTCAATGACCTCAAGGGCAAGCGCGTGTGCGTCCAGGGCATGGCGACGTCCAATGACAACCTGCGCGAGTTAAGCGTCTCAAGTGGCCTGGACTTGGAGGTCATGACCTTCACGACCATCGAAGGCGCCTACGCCGCCTTCTTCGGCCGCCAGTGCGAGGCGATGTCCACCGACAGCCTGATCCTCGGGTCCATGCGCCTGTCCCTGGCCCCCAACCCCGCCGACTACGTCCTGCTGGACGATCGGATCAGCCACGAACCAATCAGCCCGGTCGTGCCCGACAGCGACCCCGAGTGGGTCGCGGTGGTGCGCTGGGTGTTCAACGCCATGTTCAACGCCGAAGAGCTGGGCGTGACCCAGGCCAACGTAGATGCCATGCGCGCCGACGGGCCGGCGGACGTGCGCCGCCTGCTTGGTGTCGAGGGCGACATGGGTCCGGCCCTGGGGCTTGACGGCGCCTGGGCCTATCGGGTCATCAAGCAGGTCGGCAACTACGCCGACGTTTACGACCGCACCATCGGGCGGGGCTCCGAGTTCAATCTGCCGCGTGGCCGCAACGCCTTGGTCAAGGACGGCGGCCTGCTGTGGTCCCCGCCGTTACGCTAAACAGACCGCTGGGTTCATCGAATCGTTGCGCTGAAACAGGATCCCCCATGTCCTCTGCCCCCCCCGTGCAGGCCGCGCCGGAGTCGGCCCCCAAGCCGGGCGGACGCCGGCCGGTCCGCTTTGGCGTTGCCTCCCGCGTCACGTTGACCCTGGTTGCCCTGGTCGCCCTAACCGTGCTGGTCGCGGGCTTTTCCTTGTGGGGCATCGACCAGTTCCGCCAGGGGTTCGATCACATCGCCCTGGAACGCCACCGGCAGTTGACCAGCGTGGCGCGGCTGGCCCAGCGGGCCGAGGCCGTGGCAGTCACCGCGCCGCGCCTCATCACGGCGCGCGACCGCTTTGACCTGCAACGCCAGGAGCAGTACCTGAACGATCAGCTCACCCTGATCAAGGCGGCCTTCGACGACACCCATGCGCTTGGCATCGACCCCACGGTGATGGCCGAAATGGACGCTCACCGGGAAGCCATGGTCGAGAACCTGCGGCAAATCATCGTCGTGGTCGAACAACGCATCGCCGTGGCCGAGGACATCGCCACCCACCTCAAGGCCATCGACAAGGCGTTCGAGGCAAGCCGCCCGCTGCGCGAAGGCTCGGAGGACGGCAGCCGGGTGCTGCGCCGCACGCTCGAACTGATGGACCACGCCCACGCCACACTGCTGCAAAGCCTGACAGAACCTTACGTCAGCGGCGTGCGGGGCCGCGAGCGTGAAACATCGGCCACCCTGGCCAACGCCTTCGCCCAAATCCAAAAGACGTCGGACGCCGAATGGGATGGCCTGATCGTCCTGTGGCAGGCCGTCAAGGACCGCGCCGATGGCCCCGGCGGCCTGCTGCCCCTGCGCCGCCAGCAGCTTGAACTGGCCCTCACCAACCAGGGTCTTCTGATCCGCAACAATGTGTTGTCGGGCCGTTTCTCGGCCAGCGCCACCAACCTTTTCACCGACATGGAAGCCGATATCGACCGTGAACGGGTGGCGTTCGCCGACCTCATGGACGTCGGCATCGCCCTGCTGCTGGCTGCGGTCGCCGCGTCAGTGATCGGGGCTCTGGCCGCGCTGATGTTCCTGCGCCGGCGCGTGATCGACCGCCTGACCGGCCTGCAACAGACCATGCACGCCCGCGCCGAGGGCCGCCCGGTGCCCATCCCGACGGCCGGCAACGACGAAATCTCGGACATGGCCCACAGCCTGGCGTTCTTCGTCAACGAGATCGAGCGCCGCGAGGACGCCCTGTCGGAGGCCCGCGACGAGGCCAACCGCGCCAACGACGCCAAAAGCTCGTTCCTGGCCAACATGAGCCACGAAATCCGCACCCCCATGAACGCGGTCATCGGGCTGTCGCGGTTGGCCCTGCAAACCCCGCTGAGCGACCGCCAGCGCGACTACCTGACCAAGATCCTGGGCGCGTCGCAATCGCTGCTGGGGATCATCAACGACATCCTCGACTTCTCCAAGATCGAGGCCGGCAAGCTGGACCTGGAGGACCTGGAGTTCTCGGTCACCGACCTGCTTGACGACGTCGCCGCCCTGATCGCCGGGCGATCCGAGGAAAAGGGCCTGGAAGTGGTGTTCTCGGCCAGCCCCGACCTGCCGCAACGGCTGTTTGGCGACAGCCTGCGCCTGGGTCAGGTGCTGACCAACCTGGCGACCAACGCCGTCAAGTTCACCGAGGTCGGCGAGGTGGTGGTGCGGGCCGAGGTCGAGGCCGAGCACGACGACCGCGTGGTGCTGCATTTCTCCGTCCGCGACACCGGCATCGGCCTGACCGAGGACCAACGCGCCAAGCTGTTCACGCCGTTCACCCAGGCCGATACCTCGACCACCCGGCGGTTCGGCGGCACCGGCCTGGGCTTAAGCATCTGCCAGCGCCTGATCGACATGATGGGCGGCCGCATCTGGGTCGAAAGCGCGCCCGACAAGGGCAGCACATTCCACTTCACCTGCGACCTGCGTCGCGCCCGTCCGTCCCTGCGCGACGTGGCCCGCTGGAAGGACCTGCGCGGCACCCGCGTCCTGATTGTCGATGACAACGAAACCGCCCGCGCCATCCTGGGCGAAATGCTGCGCTCCTTCGAATGCACGGTGGCCGAGGCCGCCGACGGCGCCAGCGCCCTGGACGAACTGGAGCGTGTGGCGGCAGCAGGCGAAGAGCCCTATCAAGTGGTCCTGATGGACTGGCGGATGCCGCGCATGGACGGCCTGGAAGCCTCGCGCCGCATCAAGGGCCGCGACGGCACGACCGACCTGCCGGTCATCATCATGGTTACCGCCTATGGCCGCGACGAGGTCATCCGCGAGGCGGAAACCCGCAAGGCCATCGACGGCCTGCTCATCAAGCCGGTCAACCCGTCGCTGCTGTTCGACAGCATGATGCAGTTGATCGGCCTGGGTGGCGAAGGCGACGAGCGGCGTTCCATCGTGTCCTCGCTGCCGACCGCCCAGGACGCCATGGGCACGTTGTCCGGGCGGCGTGCCCTGCTGGTCGAGGACAACGTGCTGAACCAGCAGGTGGCCTCGGAAATCCTCGCCCACTGGGGCATTGCCGTCGAGGTCGCCAATGACGGGCGCGAAGGGTTGCTGGCCCTGGACGCGGCGGGGCCGGACGGCTACGACGTGGTGCTCATGGACGTGCAGATGCCGGTCATGGACGGCATCGAGGCGACCCGCGCCATCCGCGCCCAGGACCGATTCAAGGATATGCCGATCATCGCCATGACCGCCCACGCCCTCAAGGAGGAGCGCGAGCGTTGCCTGGACGCCGGCATGAACGAGCATGTGTCCAAGCCCATCGATCCCGAACACCTGTGCGCCGTCCTGATCCGGGTGGTCGGCACGCGGCCGGGCGGCCTGTCGGTGGAGGCGCCGGCCGGGCGGCCCGTCGCGGCACCCGATACCTCGGCCATTCTGCCGGCCAGCCTGCCCGGCGTGGACGTGGCGACCGCCCTGCGCCGCGTCATGGGCAACGCCCGCCTGCTCGCCAAGCTGCTGCGCGATTTCCGCCACCAGAACCGCGACAGTGCCCAGGACCTCGCCGCCATGGTCGCGGCCGGCAACTGGGACGCCGCGCGCGAGGCCGCCCATGCCCTCAAGGGCGTGGCCGGCAACGTCGGCGCCATGGACGTTCACGCCGCCGCCCAGGCTTTTGAAAAGGCCATCAAGGTCGAACGTCTGGCCGAGGCCGAGGCTGCCCTGCCGGGCCTGCGCGCCGCCCTGACCGTTGCCTTGGACGGCTTGGCGGTGCTTGAGGAAGCCCCCGCCCCGGCGGGTGCTGCCCAACCGGCGGCAGGGGTTGATCGGGCGGCCGTGACGGCTGAACTCGATCGCCTGCAAGCGATGCTCGACAGCTTCGACCTGGAAGCCGGCGAAGCGGCGCGCAGCCTTCAGGACATGCTTGGCGGCACCCATGCCGGGCCGGCCGGTCGGCTGGCCGACGCCACGGCAGGCCTGGACTTCGACGCCGCTGCCGCCGCCCTGGCCGAACTGCGGGCGGCCCTGGAAAACGCACCGAAGGAGGGTGTCGAGCCATGACCATGGACGAAGCGGACACCCTCCCGGCCCTCGACCACTCCACCCATAAATCGGGCCAAAAATCGGGCCATAAATCGGGCCATGGCTCGGACCAAAAACCGGGCACGCGAATCCGCACGGTGCTGCTGGTCGAGGATGACAAGGTCACCCTGGCCATGCTGTGCTTCACCCTGGAGGACGCCGGGTATTCGGTGCTGACGGCCGAGGACGTCACCACCATGCGCCGCATCCTGGCGGTCGATGCCATTGACGTGGCCGTGCTGGACCTGTCATTGCCCGACGGAAACGCCCTTGACGCTCTGATCGATCTGCCCAAAGCATCGCGGCCACCAGCCATCTGCATGTCCTCGGACGGGTCGGCCGACGTGCGGGTAAGCGCCCTGCAACGCGGGGCCAGCGACTTTGTGGTCAAGCCGGTGGTGGAAAGCGAACTGATCGCCCGTCTGGCCAAGCTTCTGCCATCCGGCGAAGGGACGGCCGGAGGCGAGGGCGCGGTCCTCGCCTCGGGCATGATCACCTGCGCTGGCTGGAGCATCGATGCCGGGGCGCAACGCGTGCAGGCTCCGGACGGAACCGACCTCGACCTGACCACCGGCGAGTTCCGGCTGCTCCTCGCGCTGGTCCGCAATCCGGGCCGCCCGCTGTCCCGCGAATGGCTGACCGAAACGGTGATCGGCCGCCCGTGGCGCCCCGAAGACCGCTCCATCGACGTCATGGTCGGGCGCCTGCGCCGCAAGATGGATCTGCCGGACGACGGGCCGCTGCGCATCTCCTCGGTCCGCTATCTGGGCTACCGCCTGGACATCGCCGGGTAACCACAGGACTGGACGTCAGTCTTTGGCGGACCCACGTTATCAGGACGCCCACCACCGGAAGACACCCCCAGATGCCCGAAACCGAACCGCAACCGCTCGGCCCCCTGCGGGAGTGGTTTCGGCGCCACTTCTCCGACGTTGAAGTTCTGCTGCTGAGCGCCCTGCTGGTGATCGGTCTGGCGGTGCTGATCTTTGCCGGGCAGATTCTGGCCCCGGTGATCGGCAGCATCGTCATCGCCTATCTGCTGGATGCCGCCGTCACCGGCATGACTCGGCTGGGGGCGCGGCGTTTGCTGGCCGTAGTGATCGTGTGGCTGCTGTTCCTGGGCCTGATGGTCGGCGTGCTGTTCGTGCTGCTGCCGCTGCTGATCGGCCAGATCGCCGACCTCGCCCAGCAACTGCCCTCCATCTTCCAGGGCGTCCAGGCCCGCCTGCTCGCCCTGCCCCAGGTCTATCCCGAATTGGTCGGCCAGGAGCAGGCCGAGGAAATGGTCCGCCGCCTCCAAGACGAGGTCATCCTGATCGGGCAGCGGTTGTTCGGCTACTCCATGACCTTGCTGCCGGGGTTGGTCACCTTTGGGGTGTATCTCATCCTGCTGCCGGTGCTAGTGTTCTTCTTTCTCAAGGACAAGCCCGCCATCCTCGGCCTGTTCGCCAGCGTCCTGCCGCCCGAACGGCGTCTGGTCGACAAGGTATGGATTGACGTCAACGACAGCGTCGGCGGCTATGTGCGCGGCAAGCTGTACGAGATCATTATCATCGGGGCGGTGAGCTATCCGGCGTTCCTGCTGCTCGGCCTGGACTTCGCCGCCCTGCTGGCAGTCGGCACGGCCCTGTCGGTGCTGGTGCCCTACGTGGGGGTGGTGGTGGCAGCCATCCCGGTCGGCCTCGTCGCCTTCGCGCAGTGGGGGGCCGGCGACCAGTTGTTGTGGGCGCTCGGGGTCTACTCCGTCATCCAATTGATCGACGGCAACATCCTGGCCCCGCTGCTGTTATCGGGCACCATGAACCTGCACCCCATCACCATCATCGTGGCGATCCTGTTCTTTGGGGCCATCTGGGGGTTCTGGGGCGTGTTCTTTGCCGTCCCCCTGGCCGCCCTGCTCCAGGCCGTGTTCAAAGCTTGGCCGCGCGACGTGGCCCGGCCGCAGGAGCCTGGGTGAACCGTCCTGAAAAGGCGGGCTGCCGCCCGCACCCGCTCGGGGTGAACCCCGAACCCCTTTTCTTTTTTCAATAAAAACAAGGAGGTCTGGAGCATCGCTCCAGGCGGGCACGGGTGGCAACCCGTCCGCGTCAGCGGAATTTTGGTAGCCCTCAAATATCCTGCTTCGGCTCTTCCGGCTGGATCGGATACCGGCCGCCGAGTTCGTCGATCTCGGTCTTTTCCCACAGCGGAACGCGGGTGCGATAGGCGGCCCGGCCGATCATGTGGGCGCCGACCGGGGCGGTCAGCAGCAGGAAGGCAAAGATCGCGATGGCCCGCGTGGTCACGCCGACGTCATGGAAGTACAGCGCCACGGCCAGCACCACCAGCCCGACGCCCAACGTCCCGGCCTTGGTGGCGGCGTGGGTGCGTTGCAGGACGTCCTGAAGGCGTAGAAGGCCCAGCCCGGCGACCAGGGAGAACACTCCGCCGCCGATCAGCAGGGCACCGACCAGCAGGTCAACGAACAGGTTGCCGGTGGTTGCCTGGCTCATGGGGTTTCCTCCTTGGCCTGTTCCGTCGCCTTGTCATCCGGGGCGTTTCCGGGGCGGCGTTTTTCGGCGAAGCGGGCGAACGCCACGGTGCCGAGGAAGGCGACCAGGGCAAACGCCACCGACACGTCGAGGTAGGCCGAGAACCCCGTGGTGATCGAAAACAGCGCGGCCAGGGCCACGACCAGAACACCGATGAAGTCCAGCACCACCACGCGGTCGGGGAAACTCGGCCCCTTGACCAGCCGGATGAAGGCGAACACCCCGCCAATCACGATCAGCACGATGGAGATATTGGCCGCCCAGGCAATAACGGAGCCTGTCTCGAACGTCAGCATGGCAGTCGCTCCCTAGGCCGCGTCAGTGCCGCCGCCGACAACGCGGCGGATCAGGCGTTTTTGGTTATCCTCGATACCACGGCGCACCGCCTCGGGACCGTCGTCGAGGAACATGCAGTGGACATAGAGGGTCTTCTTGTCGTCGGACACCTCCAGCGTCAGGGTGCCCGGCGTCAGGGTGATGAGGTTGGCCAGGGTCAGGATCTGGACGTCGCTCATGCCCTCGGTCGATACCGCGACGATGCCCGGCCGGGACCGCGACTGCGGCCGCAGCACGTCGATCAGCACGCGAACCGACGACTGGATAAGGTCCCACAGGAAGTAGAAGATCAGTTCCAGGATGCCGGTGACCTGCTGGAAATAGCTGGTTGGCCGGTACAAGGGCTGGGCCACCCACAAGGCGCCGAACGCCGTGACGAAACCGACCACGAGGCCCGACAGGCTGAACGTGTCGTTGAACGCCGCCCAGGCGATGGCCAGCAGGACGTTGACGGCGAGGAGGTTTATCATCGCACGCCTCCGATCAAGGTCGGCGCCGGGGGCACCGCGTCAGGGCCGAGCACCGCCGTGATGTAGGCGGTCGGGTCCAGCAGTTGCTGCGCCGCCTGATCGACCAGGGCCAGAACCGGCTCGGCGAAGATGCCCAGGCCCAGGATGACCACAGCGACCGCCGTCACGGCCGGCACCATCAACGCCATGTCGCCGCGGGTCGGAGCATAGGCGGCGCGGGCCTGGGCCTCGGCCTCGGTCAATGCTGGCGCCGGCTTCCAGAACACGGTGACAAACAGCCGCCCGACCACATAGAGGGTCACGAAGCTGGCCGCCAGGGCGACGCCGGTGAGGATCCAGGCCTCGGCCTCCAGGGCGCCGCGCACCAGGGCAAGCTTGCCCCAGAAGCCCGACACCGGCGGCAGGCCGACCAGCGCCATGGCCGGGATCAGGAACACCACGGCCAGCCACAGCTTGTTCATCCACAGGCCGCCCAGGCGCCCGTAAGCACTCTCGTTGGCGGCGTAGCGCACGGCGATGCCGCCGGCCAGGAACAGCCCGACCTTCACCAGGATGTCCTGGAGCATGTAGAACACCGTGCCGACCAGCCCCATGCGGGTCATCAGCGCAAGACCGATCAGCATGAAGCCGATCTGGCTGACCACGGTAAAGGTCAGCACCCGCCGCATGTCGGTCTGCGCCGCCGCGCCCAGGACGCCGGCCACCATGGTCAGCACCGCGAGGATGCCGAGCGCGCCATGGGTGATCGCCATGTCATGGGTGAAGATCAGCGTGAACACGCGGATCATGGAATACACGCCGATCTTGGTCAGCAGCGCGGCGAACAGCGCGCTGACCACCATCGGCGGCGTGTGGTAGCTGGCCGGCAGCCACGCGAACAGCGGGAACAGGCCAGCCTTGATGGCGAATGCCAGCAGGAACATCACCGCGATCACGGTCAGCATCGCCGGGTCATCGACCTCGGCCACCTTGATGTGCAAGTCGGCCATGTTCAACGTGCCGGTCATGCCGTACAGCAGGCCGATGGCGGTCAGCAACAGGATGGTGGCGACCATGTTCAGGGCCATGTACTTGACCCCGCCGTCGATCTGCACCTTCTCGCCGCCCAGGACCAGCAGGCCGAACGTGGCCATCAACAGGATCTCGAACCACACATAGAGGTTGAAGATATCGCCGGTCAGGAACGCGCCGGCCGCACCGGCCAGCAGGATGAGCAGGAACGGATGGAACCCGTGGCTCTCCCGCCCGCGCCCGACCTCGGCCCCGGCGTACAGCGCCACCACCAGCCCGGTGAACGCCGCCACCACGACCAGCAGGGCTGAAAAAAGATCAGCCACCAGCACGATGCCGAACGGCGCCGTCCAGGTGGAGACGGCCACCGCCTGCGGCCCATGGTCGGCCACAAGGCCCAGCAGTTGCACGGTGAACAACAGCATCGCCGCCATGCCGAGGATGCTGACGGAACGCTGGAGCAGCGGCCAGCGGCGCAGGCCAAAGGCTAGCGACGCGGCCAGCAACGGGGTAATGATCGGAAGGACGAGGGGCCAGCCGGTTGCCGACATCACACGTTCCCCCGTTCGGCGGCATGACGCATGGCGCGGGCCTCTGACAAGTCGTCGTAGGGTTCATCGAACTGGGGTTCGGCATGGCGCATGGCCGTGGTGTCCACCGTGCCGAGTTCCTGATACGCCCGGTAGGTCAGCACCAGGGCGAAGGCCAGCAGGCCAAAGCCGATCACGATGGCGGTCAGCACCAATGCCTGCGGCAGCGGATTGGCGTAGCCTTCCGGCGGCAGGGTGCCGCCTTCGGCGACCAGCGGCGGAATGGCACGGGTCAGGCGGCCCGAGGTGAAGATAATCAGGTTCACCGCGTTGGACAGCAGCGAAAGCCCCAGCACCACGCGCACCAGATTGCGCGACAGCATCAGATAGATCGAGCACGCCACCAGCACGCCGATCAGGACGGGAAGGACGAAGTCCATGGGCCTAGTCCTCCTCTTCTTCGAGGGCCAGCAGCATGGCCATGACCGCGCCGACCACCACCAGATACACCCCGATGTCGAACAGCAGCGGCGACCCGACCTTGACGCCCAGCACGTAACCCCACTGGCCGGTCAGGAACACGTCTCCGCCGAACACGGACAGAAGGCCCGCGCCCACGGCGGCCACCACGCCGATCATGGCCATAAGGCGCGGCTCGATGCGCAGCACGCGGCGCACCATCTCCGGCCCATCGGCCAGCGACGACAGCGCGATGCCGGTCGCCGCGACCAGCCCGCCGATGAACCCGCCACCGGGGTCGTTGTGGCCGCGCAGCAGCACGAAGACCGAGAACATCAGCATCAGGGCGGCCAGGATCCGCGTGGCGACGCGCAGGATGAGGCTATCCATCACACCGTCTCCCGGTTCTTTTCGGGTGCCGTGACAGGCGCCGATGCGATCTTGTCGTGGTCACCGTCCGAGCGCAGCTTTATCAGGGCGTAGGCGGCCAAACCAGCCAAAGCAATCACTGTAACCTCGCCCATGGTGTCCAGGGCGCGGAAGTCGACCAGGATGACGTTCACGATGTTGCGGCCGTGAGCGTCGATGACGCTACGCTGGGCGTAGAAGTCGGGGATGACCATGTCCAGGGTTCCCGCCGTGACGCCCATCAAGATAACCGTGATGGCGACACCCAGCGCAACCGACAGGGTTCCGTCAAGCAGTCCAGAGCGCCGCCAGCCCTTCTCGGTCACCCGGAAGCCGGGCAGGCGCAGCAGGATGAGGGCCAACAACACGACCAGCAGCGTTTCCACCATCAACTGGGTGGTGGCAACGTCCGGCGCGCCAAAGAACACGTACAGCAGCGCGATGCCCGACCCCACGCCGGACAGCGCAATGATGGCCAGCAGGCGCGACGCGGCGAGAACCGCGACAATGGAACCCGCCCCGATCAGCCCCACCACGGCCCACTCATACAGGAACAAGTCCGGCAGTTGGGACGGCATCGGCACGTTGGCCAGCGCCCCGGTGCCGATCAGGGTGGCCCACAGGACGGCGGCGGTGAAGGCCAGCAGCGTCCACATGTAGCCAACCAGACTGCCGTTCTGGAAGGCGCGCATGAACCCCCGGCCCATGGCATGAATGCCGCGCAAAAAAGCGTCATAGACATCGTCGGCCGACCCCGGCATGGCCCACAGCACACCGGCCACGCCACGCCGGATGGGATTGCGCATCCAGAAGACGACGGCGCCCAGGGCAAAGGTCAGCAGCGACAGCATGAGCGGCGCGTTGATGCCGTGCCACAGGGACAGCGACACCGGCACCGGTTCGCCATAGACCGCCGCGGTGACCGGCCCGATCAGCCACTTGGACGCGGCGCCTGGGAACAGGCCCAGCCCCAGGCCGACCAGCGACAGCAGCACCGGCCCGGCCCACATGCTGGGCGGCGCCTCGTGGACAGTGCCGTGGTGGCCGAGGTGCGGTCGGCGGTCGCGGTTAAGCCAGAACGGGTCGAGCGCCAGGATCAGGCCGACCCCCAGCATCATGGCGTTGGCGGCCAGCGCCATGATGATCACGAAGGGCGCGGCGAAGGTCGCCTCAAGGGCGCCCTCGTAGATCAGTTCCTTGCCGATGAAGCCGATGAACGGCGGCAGGCCGCCCATGGACAACGCCGCCAGGGCGGCAGCCGCCGCCGTGAACGGCATGGCGCGGGCAAGGCCGCCCAGGCGGTTGATGTCGCGGGCGTAGGCCTCGTGATCGACCGTGCCGGCGACCATGAACAGGGCCGACTTGTACAGCGCATGGACCAGGATGAAGGTCACCGCGGCCATCACCGCCGCCTCCCCCGACCCGGCCAGGAACAGTGTGATGGTGCCCAGGCCCATCACCGTGGTGTAGGCCAGCATCTTCTTGAGGTCGGTCTGGCGCAGCGCCACCACCGACGCCATGACCGCCGTGACGCCGCCGAACAGGGTCAGCGTAACCTCCCACTCCGGGGTGCCCGACAGCACAGGATGCAGGCGGGCGAGCAGGAACACGCCGGCCTTCACCATGGTCGCCGAGTGCAGGTAGGCCGAAACGGGGGTCGGCGCCGCCATCGCCTGCGGCAGCCAGAAATGGAACGGGAACTGCGCCGACTTGGTGAAGGCGCCAATCAAGACAAGGACCAGGATGCCGCCGTACAGCTCGTGACCGGCAATCGAACCAGCCTCCAGGATCGCGGTCAGCGAATAGGTGCCGGCCGCCTCGCCCAGCAGGATCATGCCGGCCATCAGGGCCAGCCCGCCGCCGCCGGTGACCACCAGGGCCTGGGTCGCGGCGCGCCGCCCCTCGGGGTTCTTGAAGTCGGTGCCGATCAACAGGAAGGACGTGATCGACGTCAGTTCCCAGAAAATGAAGATCAGGATCAGGTTGTCGGCCGTCACCACGCCCAGCATGGACAGCATGAAGGCCAACAGGATGAAGGTGAACCGGCCGGACGCCGGGTAGCCCTTCATGTAGCTGGCCGAAAACAGGAAAATGAATGTGCCGATGACGGTAATCAGCAGGGCGAACAGCAGGCCCAGACCGTCCACCCGGAAGGCCAGATCGACCCCCATGGTCGGCACCCAGTCCCACGCCACACGAATCGGCGCCGATTCGACGGCGGGGATCATGCTCAGGAACCATACGGCCAGGGTGGCTGGCACAGCCACCGCGGCCCAGCGCACGGCCTTTACCGCGCCTGTTTCGGCAATCTGTTCGCCCGCCACGCCTTGATTCTCCCCGTGCGTCGCCTGACCGGTCGGCCAGCATGCAGTCCCTGACCTGGGCTTTCCACTTACTGGACGCCCCCTTCTCACGCAAGGGAAACCGGTGACCTTCCACGCTGTTTTCCTGCGTGTAGTACGGAGGAGCGGCGTAGTTTGACGCGTTCAGTCGCTCTCTCTAACCAAGGCGCGTATCGGGAGTGGTCGCAGCGACAGCGCTGCCCCCAGCGCCGCCAACCCTCCGACCGCGAGGCAGACGAGAAGCACCGGCAGCGCCGGCGCGAGGGTGAGCGGCGCATCGGGCAACACCGCGACGACCACTCCGGCCGCCAAGCCCAGGCCAAGGGGCACCGCCAACCCGGTCACCGCCAGCCCGAGCAGGCCGAATTCCAGCACTGAGACCGCAGCCAGCGGACGGCGCCCAACCCCAAGGGCATGGAGGACCGCCGCCTCGCGCCGCCGCCGCCGCAGGCTCGCCAGGACCGCGCCGGCCAGGACCACGCCGGCCGCCACCACGGCGAGCCCGGTCACGCCCAGAAGCGCGCGCCGGACCTCGGCCACCAAGCTTCCGAGCGTGTCCAGCACTTGCTCGACCCGGACCACCGGGGCCTGCGGGGCAAGGGTCGCAAGGCGTTCAATCAAGCCCGGCAGCGCGTCCGGCGGTGCCCGCACGGCGGCCACTAGGGTATGGGGCGGGGGCTCGGCCGGGGGCGACAGGAGGACCGGAAAGTCGAGGTCCAGGCCCGCCCAATCCATCTGGCGCAGCACGGCAACCGTTGCCATGACGGCGCCGTGCGGCATCGCCAGGGTCAGCGTGTCGCCCACAGTCAGCCCCAGGCGCCCGGCCACGCGCGCATCAACCGCGACCAGGGGCGGCCCGCGATAGTCAGGCGGCCACCACTGCCCGGCCACGATCTCGCCCGGCGGGGCCGTTGCCCGCCACGACACGCCGCGATCCCCCCGCACCGCCCAGGCCACCGAGCGCGGCACCGAACGCTCGGTCGTCGGCACGCCGTTAAGGCGGCTGATGCGGGCGTGAACAAAAGGCGCCGTCTGGACGTCGCCCAGGGCCTCGATCGCCTGGGCCTCGACCGGCATGAGGTTGAGCACGAACAAATCCGGCGCGCTGGCTGGCAAAGCGTGGTCCACATGGCGCAGGGCCGCCGCCCCCACCGCTGCGATGGCCACGACCAGCGTCAGGCCAAGGCCGAACGAGGTTACCACCGCCGCCGTTGGCGCGTCCGGCCGTCCCAGGTTGGCCCACGCCAGCCGACGCCGGGGCCCGCCTGCCCGCCGGGCCTGATGCCGGGCCAACCACGCAAGCCCCGCCGCCAGCCCGCGCAACAGGAGAGTGACCGCAGCGGCTGCGACGGCAAAAGCCAGGGCCACCACCGGCATCCCCGTCCAGACGACCAGCAGCGCCACGAGCAGCGCCGCAACGCCCAGGACGGCGACCATCACACGCCAGCCGATGCGGCCGGGTTGAGGCCCGCGCCACGTCTCGGTCGGACGCGCGGCGCAGGCGGCCGAGAGGGGCGGCAGGGCGAACAGCAAGGCGGCCAGCAGCCCCACCCCGGCCGCCGCCGCCAGGGCCGGCGGATGGACAAGGGTCGCGTCGGGAGCCCAAGCGCCGGCCAGCGGTCCAGCCAAAGCCGCCAGCCCTGCCCCGGCGGCAACACCCAACGCCACGCCAACAACCGCCGCCGCCATCACCTGGATGAGGAACGTGGCAAAGACCAACGCGCGGCGCGCCCCCAGGGCTTTGAGGATGGCGATGGTGCCCCGGCGAGCCTCCAGAGCGGCGCGTACCGCAGCGCCCACGCCGATACCGCCGATCAGCAGAATGCCGAGGCCAACCAGCACGAACAGGGTGCGCGCGATGTCCACCGTGCGCTCGACGCCGGGGATGCCGTCGGCGGCGTTGACCATGCGCCACCCGGCATCGGGAAAGCGGCGTTCGACGGCAGCCAGAACGGCGGCCGGGTCGGCGTGGTCGGGCAGACGCAGGCGGCTGTACCAATAGACCGCCGCCCCTGGTTGGGCGAAGCCGCTCTCTTCCAGGGCCGGCATGGCGATAATCAAACGGGGACCCAGGGTGAAAGCCCGGAACGCACGGTCGGGCTCATGGGTGAGGAGGGCGCGGACCTCTACCTGAATGCCGCCCAGGGTGAGGCGGTCGCCCACCGTGCCATGGTCAGCCACGGCGCCCCACCGGCCATTGCGCTTGTCCAACGCTGCGGCGAGCGTTCCGGGTGCCACACGGACTGCGCCATACAGAGGGTACGCGCCATCAACCGCCTTGACCTCGACCAGGCGGCCGGCCACGCGGCTGCGCACCTCGGCAACGACGCTCACGGTGCCGAAGGTTTCGAGGAAGGCCCGCTGCGCGATGGTGGGCGGCGCGTGGAACAACCGTAACGAAACATCGCCGCCCACACTGTCCCGCGCCCCGGCCCGCATGCCATCCAGCACCCCGCCGGCCACCGACCCGACAGCGGCCATCAAGGCCACGCCCAACGCGACGCCGGCCACCAGGATCCACAATCCGCCCAGGCCACCCCGCAGGTCGCGGACCGCCAGGCGCACGGCCATGCGCAAAACTGTCATTCCCGAAGTATGCAACAACGCCAACCTTATGGACAGGGGCGGCCCAGTGCCGCACATAGTAGAACCTGTACCCGACCCTTTCAGGAGCCTGCCCGTGGATACCCCCAAGATCGGCCGCCGCCACCCCGCCTGGGATCCCGAAATGGGCGAGTACGGCGTGTTTGAATGGCAGGGCGCGACGCCCCTGTTCATGGCCTGCCTCGACCTGGAAACCGGCGATGAGCGGCGCTTCAAGAAAGCCAGTCTGCGCCTGTCTCTCAGCCGCCGCGACCCCGCCCTCATCGTTGCCGCCGAGTGGAAGGACTGGGTGACCCTGGCCGCGCCGTTCCACGCCGCCATGGCCGCCGTCCGCGACCTGCCCCAGGACGCCCGGCCCCTGCTGCCGGCTGGCTCGGTGCCCGACGCCGGCCTGCGCCTGGACCTGCATCTGGTGGACGCCAACACCGGACGATTCGCCGCCGAGCGGCCCATGCTGCTGTCCCGCCGCTTCGCCGATGCCCTGGTGGCCGAAGCCCGCCGCCAGATTACCGAAGGCATCGACGCGGCCGCCTACACCACCGCCGTGGACACCTTCCACGAAGACCTGGAAGACCCCGCCGAACTGTTCAGCACCGCCATTGCCACCGACCGGCCGCACGCGCTGATCTGGTGAGGAGGAGTTGAAGGAAGGATGGGCTCCGCCCACGCCCGCAAGGGGCCGATCGGCCCCTTGACTCCGTTTTTGGGGACTCGCCAGAGGCGGGGGAGGTTGCCGGTTGGGAGTCGGTGCGCTGCGCAGTGGAGCAGTCTGCGCCGCAGGCAACAAACGTATGATGCCGCGTGCGCCGCAGGTACCGGAAATGCCTGCGGCGCACCGACATGCCCAAAAAACGGTTTCCAAAGGCCAATGGCCTTTGGCGGGTGCGGGCAGAGCCCGCGTTCCTCCCAACCAACCCCGCCCTGTAAAAAAAACGCGCCCCACCAGGTGGAGCGCGTCTGGGTCTGCCTAGTCGTCGGTCGCCGGAGCGTCTTCGCCTGGGGCGCCCTGCATCTGGGCGGCGATCAGGCCGGCGTTGGCGCGAATGGCGGCCTCGATTTCCGCCGCGATTGCGGGGTTGTCGCGCATGAACTGCTTGGCGTTCTCGCGGCCCTGTCCGACGCGGGTGGAGTTGTAGGAGAACCAGGACCCGGATTTCTCGACGATGCCGGCCTTGACGCCCAGATCGACCAGTTCGCCGGCCTTGGATATCCCCTCGCCGTACATGATATCGAACTCGATCACCTTGAACGGCGGGGCGACCTTGTTCTTGACCACCTTGACGCGGGTCTGGTTGCCGACCACCTCGTCGCGGTCCTTGATCTGCCCGATGCGGCGAATGTCCAGGCGGACCGAGGCGTAGAACTTCAGCGCGTTGCCGCCGGTGGTGGTTTCCGGGCTGCCGAACATCACGCCGATTTTCATGCGGATCTGGTTGATGAAGATCACCAGGGTGTTCGACCGCGCCACCGACCCGGTCAGCTTGCGCAGCGCCTGGCTCATCAGGCGGGCGTGCAGGCCGACGTGGCTGTCGCCCATTTCGCCTTCGAGTTCGGCCCGCGGCACGAGGGCGGCCACGGAGTCGACCACCAGAACGTCGATGGCGCCGGAGCGCACCAGGGTATCGACGATTTCCAGGGCCTGTTCGCCGGCGTCGGGCTGGGAGATCAGAAGGTCATCCAGGTTGACGCCCAGTTTGCGGGCATAAACCGGATCCAGGGCGTGCTCGGCGTCCACAAAGGCGCAGGTCCCGCCCTTCTTCTGGGCTTCGGCCACGCAGTGCAGGGCCAGGGTGGTCTTGCCCGAGCTTTCCGGCCCGTAGATTTCCACGACGCGGCCGCGCGGCAACCCGCCGATACCCAACCCCAGGTCAAGACCCAGCGAGCCGGTGGAGATCGCGTCAACGTCAACGGCCTTTTGCTGACCGAGCCGCATGATGGAGCCTTTGCCAAAGGCGCGTTCGATCTGGCTGAGGGCAGCGTCCAGCGCTTTCTGCTTGTCCATGGTATCCTTGTCGACGAGTCTGAGTGCGGTCTGAGACATCGGTGCCACCCCTTATTTCACAGGTTCTTTGGGCCGCGCAACGATCCTCAATGTACACTTTTTGTTCTCTTCGGCAACGGGTTTTGCGAACACAACCGGAACGCTTTCCCTCGCCATCTAAAAATGTCAATTATTGCATGAGCTTAAACACCTGACCTCCTTAACCTTCGCGGCCAGTTGTTGCAGGCTGAAGGGCTTGGGCAGGAAGTGCATGTCGCCCGAATCGGTGATTTCCCCCCGCGCCGCCTCCTCGGAATAGCCCGAGATGAGAATCACCGGCAGGTCCGGCCGCTCGCGTCGCACGACGCGCGTCAGGTCGGCGCCGTTCATGCCGGGCATGACCATGTCGGTAATCAGCACGTCGATATGGGCGTGCTCGGCCAGAAGATCGAGGGCACCTTCGCCGGTGCGCGCCTCGATCACCGTATATCCCTTGTTGCGCAGGGCGCGGGCGGCGAACACCCGCACCGGGTCCTCGTCCTCGACCAGCATGATGAGACCGCCGCCAGTCAGGTCAACGCTCCCCCCCTGCTCGCCCGCCCCCTGTTCCGACGTGCCGTCACCGCCCTCCCGCGCCGCCGTGGTCGCCCGGACGCCGTCAACAGCGGCGTCGGCGACTGCGGCATCCTCGGCGCGCGGCAGGAAGATGGTGAACTCGGTCCCCTTGCCCATCGTCGAGTCCACGAAGATGAACCCACCGGTCTGGCGGATGATGCCGTAGACCGTGGACAGGCCCAGCCCCGTGCCGGTGCCCACGGCCCCGGTCTTGGTGGAAAAGAACGGCTCGAAGATGCGGCCGAGGTTTTCGCGCGGGATGCCGGTGCCGCTGTCGGTCACGGAAATCACCGTATAGTCGCCGGCCGGAACCTGCTCCGGCCCCCGCATGAACGGCTTGTCCACCCGTTCTGTGCGGGTGCGCAGCTCCAGCCGGCTGAGCACGGTGCTGTTGCCGCTCCCCTGCTCGGCCATGGCATCGCGGGCGTTGACCGCAAGGTTGATGATGACTTGGTCGAACTGCCCCGGATCAACCCGCACCATGCCAACATCACGGCCGTGCTTGATGTCCAGGTGCACCCGCTCGCCCAGCAACCGGCGCAGCAGGTGGTGCATTTCGGTCAGCGCGTCGGTGACGTCGAGAAGGCGCGGTGTCAGCGGTTGCTTGCGGGAAAACGCCAGAAGCTGGCGCACCAGATTGGCCGCCCGGTTGGCGTTCTGCTTGATCTGCATGATGTCGGCAAAAGACGGATCCCCGGCCCCGTGGCGTTGCAGGAGGAGATCGCAAAACCCGATCATGGCAGTCAGCAGGTTGTTGAAATCATGCGCCACGCCGCCGGCCAGTTGCCCCATGGCCTGCATCTTCTGGGCTTGGGCGAACTGGGCCTCCAGGGTGCGCTGCGCGGTGGTGTCGATGAAATGGGCGACCAGGGCATCGACCCCGGCGCCGCTGCCCATGGGGGCGATATAGAGGGCGGCGGCACTGTCTGGATCGTCGGCCAGACGCACCTCGCGGTGGACGGTTTCCTCAATGCCCAGGGCCACACGGTGCATCAGCGCATCGAGGTCGCCCGCGTCGGCCGCCGCCAGCACGTCCTTCAGCGGGCGGTCGACAAGATCCTCGCGCCGCCGTCCGGCGATGCGCACGAACGCCGGATTGCACTCGGTGATGACACCTTCCAGGTCGAGCAGGCACAAGCCCACCGGCGCGCCGTCGAACAGCCAGCGGAAACGACCGTCGAGGGGGGCTTCCGGCCGTCCCTCGGCGCTGTCATCCCCGGCCGGTCCTCCGCCCAGGCCGTCGCGCACCACCACGGACCGGGTGCGCGTCTCCCCGGCATCGTCATAGGTGCTTTGAACGATGAGGGCCGGAAAGGTCCGCCCGGACCGCGCCGCGAACGTCACCTCGCCGCGCCACGCGCCCTCGGTTTCGGGCACCAGTCCCTCGGCCAAAACAAGGTCGAGGGATTGGCCCGGCAGTTCCTCCGGCGTGTAGCCCAGCCATTCGGCAAAGCGCTGGTTGACGAAGCGCAACCGCCCGTCGGCATCGGCCGAATACAGCCCGACCGGCGTGAAGTACAGGAACTCGGCCAGATCCTCGCGCTCGCGGATGATGATGTCGTCGATCACCCGCCGCGCGGTGACGTCCTCGAACGACCACGCCAGGGTACGCTCCGGCACCGCACGCCGGGAGCCCCGCCCGGAGGTCCGGCCGCAGGGCACCTGCCGCAGCGTGATCTGCCACCACTCCGGCGCCACGCCGGGCGGATTGGCTTGGCACCCGTCGGGGGCAAGCGGCAGTTCCACCCGCTCGGCGGCACCGGCTTCGACGGCGGCGCACAGACGGTCGAGGCCCTCGCGGGCCGACTCGTCATCAATCAGCCGGCGTTCCAGCACGGCCAGCGGCGCGTCGGCCCCGACCAGCGCCCGGCCGGAGGCGTTGGCGTGCAGCACCCGGCCATCGCGGGCGACCAGCAGGCGCGGCCCGGCCTGCGCCTCCAGCAGGGCATCAACCAGGACGGAGGCGTCCTCGGCCCGCGCCCGTTGCGCCAGGGCCCGGATGGTCAGGATCAACGCCGCGATCAGGGCGACGAGCGCCAGGGCGGTCAGAAACGGCAGGCTGTCGACTGGCACGCGGACGATGTTCCCCTATTTTACTTTTCCGGCGCCCTTCAGGCGCATGACGTATCCGATCACCTCGGCGACGGCCTTATAGTGGTCCTGTGGGATCTCTTCGTCCAGTTCCACGGCGGCATGAAGGGCACGCGCCAACGGCGGGTTCTCGACGATGGGGATGTTATTCTCCTCGGCAACCTCGCGGATACGCGCCGCGATGAAGTCCATCCCCTTGGCGACCACCTTGGGTGCCGCCATGTCGTCCATGTCGTACTTGAGGGCGACGGCGTAGTGGGTCGGGTTGGTAATGACCACCGACGACGTTGGCACCGCCGCCATCATGCGCTGACGGGCACGCTGCGTTCGCATGGATCGGATGCGTCCCTTGAGCGCCGGATCGCCTTCGGACTGCTTGTGCTCGTCCTTGACCTCCTGCTTGGTCATCTTGAGTTTGGCCATGCGCTGGTGGCGGGTCCACATCAGGTCGAGGAACGCGACGGCCGAAAAGGCCACGACCACCGTCATCAGCAACAGAACGATAAGCCAGTGCAAGTCCTTGAGCGTCGCTTCGACGGGCCGGCCAGCCATGACGTCGGGATGCGGAACGGCAGGCAGGACGATCAACCAGGCCGCCAGAAGCACGATGGCGACCTTGAAGATCTGCTTGATCAGGTCAACCACCTTCTGCTTGGAGATCACCCGGTTGATCCCCTTGATGGGATCGATGGTGCTGAGCTTTGGGGCCAGCTTCTTGGGCGTGTAGAGCAGGCCGACCTGGCCGACGTTGGCGATCAGCCCGGCCACGACCGCCAACGCGAACGGCGCCGCCATCAGCCAGCCGACACCCGCGACCAGATCGACCAGCGTCCGGATCATGCCTTCCTGATCGGTGGGATAGGCGTGAACCTGCCCCAGGAAACCGCTCATCATGGCCGACAGGTCGCTCATGAACCACGGCGCGATAAAGGCGACCAGGATCAGCGCGACCACCAGCGAGGCGAGGTTCTTGATTTCCTGGGAACTCGGGACGTCACCTTCCTCGCGCGCTTTTTCAAGGCGCTTGTCAGTGGCGTCCTCTGTTTTGGAGTCCTTGTCCGGGGCGTCGTCAGCCATGGCTCGTCTTTCCGTCCGAGGCCGCGCAAACTCTCGTCAGTCGTGTTTGCCGGGGCACCCGGATGCTAGGGCAGGAAGCGGGTGAAGGTGTCTTCGTAGAACGCCAGATACCACAACATCAGGCCAGGCATGGCAACCATCAGCATCCCCAGCCCCAGGATGATCTGCAACGGCAAAGCCACGAAGAACACGTTCATTTGCGGTGCGAGCCGCGCGAGCACGCCCATGGTGCTCTGAAACACAATGGCATACACGATGAACGGCGACGCCAGTTGCAGACCCATGAAGAAGGATTTCGACAACTGGTCGGTGAACAGGATCAGATGATCCGCCGGCATCAGGCTGGCCCCCGGAATAAACACGGCGTAGCTGCTGACCACGGCCTGAATGACCAAGTGGTGCATGTCCATGACGAACAGCAGCACGATCACCACGTTGGCCAGGAAGCCGACGACCAGGGCCCCCTGCTGTTCGGTCACCGGGTCAAACACCATGGCGTTCATCAGGCCGGTGTTGTGGCCGATCGAGGAGCCGGCCAGATGCAGCGCCGCCATCGCACCCTGGGCCAGAAGGCCCATGAAGATACCGTAGAACGACTCGAGCAGGATGAGGCGTACCATCTCGATGGCCGTGTCAGGCAGGTCCGGCAGCACGGGCGACACCAGCGGCACCACGACCAGGGTGACCGTCACGGCGATCAGAAGCCGAATCCTCACCGGGACGTAGCCAGCGGCAAACCCCGGCAACAGCATGAACACCGTTCCCATCCGCACGAAGACCAGCAGGATATGGAAGGTGTTGAGGGTTAGGAAGTGCTCCAGCATTGGGCGGCCTCCACCGCGTGCCGCCCCGTACGACGTTTCAAGCCTCAGGGCAAGCCGACGATGGTGTCCATCAGGCGCAGAGTGAACTCCGACATATGACGGATCATGTAAGGAAGGAACAGGATCAACGACGCGAAGATGACCAGAATCTTGGGCACGAAGGTCAGCGTCATTTCCTGGATCGACGTCAACGCCTGGAACAACGAAATAATCAGACCAATGCCCAGACCGACAATCAGAATGGGGCCGGAGACCAAAAGCATGGTCCACACGGCGTCCCGCGCCAGGTCGAGGATCTGGGATTCGTTCATGGGCCGAAAGCCACGCCGTCAGATAGGCATACGCAGAATTTCCTGATACGCCGAGACCACCTTGTCGCGCACGGCAACCACGGTGTTCAAGGCGTTCTCGGCGTTGTTGACCGCCATGACCACGTCACGCAGATCAGCGTCTCCGGCCACGCCCTTGAGGCTTATTTCCTCGGACTTGTGTCCCAGTTCGACCGCCTTCTCCAGGCTGCCGCGCACCATGCCGGCGAAGCTGTCGCCCCCGGACTGGGTCGGCTTGGTGATGGTCGGCGAGTCCTGAAGGGCCGACCGCGCGGCGCTCTGGTAGGCGGAAATCGCGCTGTTGATGCTACCGATGGCCATGATAATCCGCGTCCCTTACCGCAACAGTTCAAGTGTCTTGCCGACCATCTCGCGCGAGATGGTGACAACATGCATGTTGGCCTCGTAGGAGCGTTGCGCCTCGCGCAGGTCCATGGCCTCGATCAGGGGATTGACGTTGGGCTTGAGCACGTAGCCATTGGCGTCGGCCGACGGATGGCTGGGGTTGTAATCGCGGTCGAAGTCCGACATGTCACGCACGGTGCGGCGCACCCGGACGACGTCGGCCTCTATGTCCCGGTCAAGAACCGACTTGAAGGTGACCAGCTTGCGGCGATACGGCTCGCCGCCGGGCGTGGTGGCCAGCGATTCGACGTTCGCCATGTTCTCGGCCACGACGCGCAGGCGCTTGGCCTGGGCTTTCATGCCAAAGGACGCGATATGCGAAGCCTTGGAAAGATCATCCATCGTTGCGGTCCCTTACCCCTGCCTCAGCCGCCCCTGCCCAGGGCGGTATTCAGCATGGTGATGTTCTTCTTGATCAGACTGAGCGCCAGCGAGTAGCTGCTGCGGCTTCTCGACAGCTTCTCCATCTGCTCTTCAAGCACGATGGGATTGCCGTCGATCGAGGTCTCGAAAGTCCGCCGGTCCGTCACCTCGCGGTACGGCCCAACGTGCGGCAGCCCGCCCGCAACATGCGCCGGATTGGTCACCGCCGTCTTGGGCGTGGTGTCCACCGCGTCCAGGGCCATGCGCTTGAAGTCGAGTTCGCGCAGATCCTGGGCCCGGTACCCTGGCGTGTCGGCATTGGCGATGTTCTGGGCCAGAACCTTCTGACGCTGGGCCGTCCAGTCCATCTTCATCCGCGCCATGCGGAAAATGGCAAGCTTGTCGAATTCCATGCCCAACCCCTGCCGTTTCGCCGGAGCCCAATGGGATGCCCGGCGGTTTGCCAGCGGCCGTCCTGACAACAAGGACTCCACCGCGCTCCCCCGGAGTATGGTCCCGGCCGGTTTAAGAAACCGTAAAGCTGCTGCGCCCGTCTCGGTTCCGGGCTCGGTTTAAGCCTTTCTTAAGTCGGGTCAAGCAGTATAACGACAATCGCTGCACTGCCGGACGGGCGCGGCGACAAAGGGGTGAATTAATCGGTGGAGAATGCGACGGTGGCCGCCGAACGGGATGCCAAGCCGCGAAAAATCACTCCAGAGGCGCTGCTGACGGACAGCGGCCCGGCATGGTCCGTGCCTGCCCAGGACGCAACCACCCCCGACACCGTCGCCGTGGCGCTGGAGCATGATGAAGGCGGCCTGCCCCGCGTCGTGGCGTCGGGCAAGGGGTTCATCGCCGAGCAGATTCTGACCCTGGCGTTCGCCAACGACGTCCGTGTCCGCCGTGACGCGGATCTGGCCCAAATCCTGTCCTTGATCGACCTGGACAGCGAAATTCCCACCGAGGCGTTTGCCGCCGTTGCCGAGATCCTCGCCTATGTCTATCAAGCCAACGGGAACACCACGCCATGGCTGGACGTGACGACGCCATGACCCAGGACGCTCCCCCCACTCTCTCAAGCAGCGACGCGCGGGCCGCCATAGACGGTATCATCGCCCACATCACGGCAGCCCGGCGCAGCCTGGGCGAAGGGCATCCGGTCAGCCTTGCCCCGCTTGAGGACCTGACACGGGCGGCCTGCCGCACCGTGGCCGCGCTGCCGGCCGACGACCGCCGTGCCCTGCGGACTCTGCTGGAAGCCGTGCTGTATGACCTCGATACCCTCTCGGCCGACCTGACGGCGCGGTACGGCACCTTGGCGCGGCGGCCCGATCACGGTGGACGGCGGCCGCCGACGGTGGGCGACGCCTACCGCCGCAGCGACCTTCTGACCCCCCGGCCCGCACCGACCCCGGACCCCTGCACTTCTGCCAGCGCTTCAGACGAGGCACCCGACAGCGATCCCGACACGGCGTCCGACGCCAGCACCGGCGACAAACGCTGAGGCCCTGAGACGCTGAGCTCCCTGAGACGCTGAGCCCCTGACACGGTGAGCCCCATGGAAACCGACGACTACCTGCGCTTTGCGCTGTCCTTCGTGCTGGTCATCGGCCTCATCGTTCTGGCCGGCGGCCTGTTGCGACGCTTTTCCGGGCAACTGCCATCCCTGGGCGGCGGCCGAAAGAGTCCTCGCCGCCTGAAGATCGTGGAAACCCTCGCCGTTGATCCACGCCGCCGCCTGGTTCTTGTACGCCGCGACGGCGTGGAGCACCTGTTGCTGGTTGGCGGTTCCACCGATCTTGTCGTCGATACCAGCGCCACGCCTGCCGGCGACGATTCCATGGCCCCGACGGCCGTCCCCTCCCCCCAAGGAAGCACATCATGAGCCGCCGCTTGAAACTTTCCTGGGGCCGGCTGACCGCCATCAGCGTCGCGGTCCTGGCGGGGCTGGCGATTGTTGCCGTTGCCGGTCCGGCGATGGCACAGTCCTTCAGCGTTGACCTGGGCGACAACACGGGATCGACCACGGCCCGTATCGCCCAGATCATCGTGATGATGACGGTCATCACCTTGGCCCCGTCGCTGTTGCTGATGGTGACCAGTTTTACCCGTCTGGTAATCGTGTTTTCCATCCTGCGCAGCGCCATGGGCACCAACACCACGCCGCCGTCACAGGTGGTGATCGGCTTGTCGCTGTTCATGACCCTGTTCATCATGCAGCCGACCCTGGAAAAAGCCTGGGAGGCCGGCATCACGCCGCTGGTCAACGAACAGGTCGACGAGTTCGAGGCGTTCGAGCTGGCCAGCGCGCCGTTCCGTGACTTCATGCTGAAGCATGTGCGGGACAAGGACCTGCAACTGTTCCTGGACATGGGCCAGATCGACACCGTCGAAAACCCCGAAGCCACGCCCATGCGGGCCCTGGTGCCTGCCTTCATGATCAGCGAACTGCGCCGCGCCTTCGAGATCGGCTTCCTGATCTACCTGCCGTTCGTGGTCATCGACATGGTGATCGCGTCCGTCCTGATGTCCATGGGCATGATGATGCTGCCCCCGATGATGCTCGCCATGCCGTTCAAGCTGATCTTCTTCGTGCTGATCGACGGCTGGCACCTGCTGGTCGGATCGCTGGTCCAGAGCTACGGCATCATAGGATAAGGAGAGCGCCCGGCGCTCTCCCCAGGACTCCGTTCAGAAATTGAAGCCGATACCGACGGCGTGGAAGTAGCCACCATCATTGAACGCGTCAGTGATTTCATCGCTGTCTTGGAAAGTGAACTGGTATTCCGTCTGGACAAACACAAAGGTATTGTTGTCCGCATAGTACTTCACGCCAACTTCAGGGCCAGCCGTGAAGGTGTTGTTGACCCCCTCGCCATAAATGCCACCAAAGCTCACGCCGACATAGGGGCGCCAGCGATTCATGGCAAAGACATAGTCGGCGAACAGCCGCGTCGATCCCGTAAAAACGTCGTCGTTGGTCGTGCCGCTGTAGTTCAGCGTCTGGCGGAGGCCAACCAGCACGTTGGGGTGCATGTACTGCCCGATGCTGCCGGTCAGCCCGATGGTGTTGTTGTCGAAATCCGTGTCGCTGGTGCCGCTGCCCGACAGGGTGGCTTCCCACTGGCCCGTCGTCGGGCCGGTGAACTCCGCCTGCTGCGCGAAGGCCACGCCAGGAACGAGGAGCGCGGCGGCGAGACCGGCTGTGAGAATACGAGCGTTTTTCATGGCTGCCTCCAAGGTGTGTACCCTGAGACAGACGCTAAGCGGGCCATCCGGTTGCGGCGCTAGATGCAGCGGAGCCACAGGTGTGGCACCACCGCAACACCCACCTCTTTAGAGTGTCCGTTTCCCTGGGAGTCCCGCCTTTCGCGCGCTTGCGCTGAAGTTGAGAAACATGAACGGGCTCTGCCCGCACCCACCAGGAGGCGCGGCCTCATAGGCGCTAACTTTAGGGAAGGAAAGCGGGCTCTGCCCGCACCCGCAAGGAGGCCAGCCTCCTTGACCTCGCGACGGGGCGGAGCAAAACCGCGCGCAGCGCATTGAATACCGACAGTCTCTGCCTGCGGCGCAAGAAAAGGGCGAACCCCCTCAGGGGTTCCAAGGGCCGCTCGGCCCTTGGCGGGCCTGGGCAGAGCCCAGTTCTTTTCTTATGGTGGCGCCTATGGGCCGCGCGGCCCCTTGCGGGTACGGGCAGAGCCCATCCTTCCCCGGACAATCCCCCCTCACCCGGCACACCTAGTTGATGGCGCTCAGCCCATCGGTGCGCAGGCGGTCACGGTAGGCGGTGAGGAAGGCGCGGAAGTCCTCGGCCTGCTTGATGCGGTCAGCCACCGTGCGGTAGTCGATCAGGCCCTGTTCCGGGGGCGCCGTGATCAGGTCGAAGGCACGCGCCAGGGGCGTGCGGTTCATGGCATCGGCATAGCGCCGGCGCAACGTCCGCACCCCGGCCTCGTCCTGCGCCAAGGTCAGGGCGGTCGCCCAGTCGAGCACCAGTCGGGCCTCCTCACCGGCCAGAACCAGGCTGCGGTCGGCCTCGGGGATGACCGCTTCAAGGGCCGTCGCGGCGCCTGCCCAGTCCTGCTTGCCCCACTGGATTTCGGCCCGCAACAGATGGGCGTCGCGGCTGGTGTCTTCGGCCAGCAGGGCCATGGCATCGCCCAGGCGGTCCATGTCGGCCAGGGACCGCGCCATCAGGTGGCGGCGCTGGCGGTCGAGCGCGTCGGTCATGCCGCCGTCCTTGGTGGCCATCAGCGTCTCCACCGCCTTGTCCGGCTGGCGGTCGAGCAGGTAGACGAGGCCCAGGCGCGCCCCCACCCGCGACCGATCCAGGCCGCTGAGGCGATGCTTGACCTGACGTTCGAGGAGAACGGCGGCCTGCTGCAAAAGGTCCATGGACACCAGACGGTCGGCCAGGCGGCGGATCATCTCGTCGCCGTCCGGCCCGTCCGGGGTCAGGTGGCGGAATTCGTCGAACAGCGCGATGGCCCGCACTGGCGGCATGGAGTCGGCCACCCCGTCGCGATAGAGCGCGCGGAAGGTGTCGCGCATCCGCTGCCCCGCCTCGGCCATGCGCACTTCGTCGCGGAAATAGGTCGAGGCCTGCTGCCACACCCGCAAGGCTTCGCCGTGATCTCCGGTCTGGGTATAGAGGTCACCCAGGCGCATCAACAGGTTGAACTCGAACTCGCCGCCACGCCATGCAAAGCGCAGGCGTTCCAGCCCCTTGATGAGGTCGGCGCGGCTCAATTCCTCCAGCTTGTGCAGCAGTTCGAGGCGGTCGCGCGATGCCAGGGCACGGTAGTAGCGGTCGTCGCTGTCGGCCACGTCGCCCCACAGCTCCAGGGCCTGGGTGTAGTTGCCGATGCCGACCGCCTGCCGCCCTTCGATGTAGGCCAGCGCGGCCTGTTCGTGGGGCGTGTTCTCGTCGATGCGGGCGGCGGTCAGGAAGTTGCTGGCCGCCAGATCATCGGCCGCTTCCACGGCGGCGCTGGCCGCCACGATGGCCAGCGGCACCTTGACCCGGCGCGGATAGTTGCTGATCGCGCCGCCAGTGTCGCGCAGGGTCAAGGCCTGCAAGGCGGGATCGCCCAACTGCGCCTGAGCGGCGGAGCGCCAGAACGTCGCCTCCTGGATGCCGAGCAGGCTGGGGTGGCTCATGTCAGCCACCGCCTCGTCATAGCGGCCCATCAAGTAGTTGGCAGCGCCGCGCAGGGCGTGGAAGGCCGAGGTGTTGGCCATGTCGGGAGCGTCGGCCTCGACGGCGCGCAGAATGCCCAGCGTTTCAGCCGCATAGCCATGGGCGAAGAAGAAGCGGGCCAGTTCCAGGCGGGCCGGATTGCGGCGGCTGGCCGGCGCGTTGGCGACGGCAAGCTGCAACATCTGCTTGTTGTCCAGGAACTCTTCCTCGGGACCGCGCATCCAGCCGCCGATATCGAGCACCTTTTCCAGTTCGACGTCGCTGCCGATGGTCGCCATCGCCTGAAGCTGCGCCGTGTCGGGCGAGAAGATCATGCCGCCTTCGGACACCACCTCAACCCCGTTGCGGGTGGAGGTGATGGAGATGCGGTTGGTCCGTGGCTCCACGACCACGCCCTGCACGGTCACCGGCAGGACGGCATCAGGATAGGCATGGCCGGGATAGACGCCGTTACCGAGCGGCACCACCGGCACGACCAGGAAGCGGTCGCCGACCTCGGGATCGAGCAGCACCATGGCCTTGCCCGCCTCGGTCACCGGCAGGTACAGGCGCGGGCCGACCGGGCTGGACGGCTGCGGCGTCACGGCAATTGGGGTGCGCGGCCGGTACGGCTGACGCATCAGGTCAACGATCCACAGCAGCCCCTCGCGCCGCACCGACGGGTGGTACCCGTCCTCGACGATCATGCGGACGATCGTGTTGGTACGGCTTTCGCGCTGCTCCATGTGATAGACGACACCGGCGCCGAGACGGCGCAACAGGCGCATGTCGAGTTCCTGATAGCGGTCGAACACCACCCACAGGTATCCGCCGCGCTCGAACACGGCGGCGGCGGTGGACTTGTCCCACGAGAAACTGAGGCTGGCCACTCGCGACCGCTGGCCCGAGGCCGGGTCGGCGGCGGCATCGGCCGAGGATGCCCCCGCTGGCGCTGCCGCAGGAGCGGGTTGGGGGGTGCTGGCGCGCAAGGCGTCTTCCAGCGCCTGTGCGGCGGCCGACGGCTGAAGGGTGGCCGGAGCCCCGCCATCGGCGGGCGGGTCGGTCTTGGCGGCGGCAGCGGGCGCGGCCGGAGGCGCGGCGGCGGGAGCGGCAGCGGCGGGAGGTTGGGTCTCGCCACTTTGCACGGCGCGCGGCGGGGCCGACGGGCGCGGCGCCGCGTTCATGGGGTCCTGTTCAGCCGCAGCGGCGGGTGCTGCGGCAGGAGCGGGCTTTTCAGCCGCCACGGCCACGTCTTCAGGCAACAGGACATCGACCACCACGCGGGGGCCGATGGTGAAGTGGCGCACCCGGCCACCGGTGGGAACCGGCAGGGTCACGGCCAGGGTTTTGGACGTCGGCGCCACGGTCACGCCCCGCAACGGCTGGGGCAGCGCCGCGTTGAGCGCCGCCGTGTCGATTCGGGCAGGAGCACGGAACGTCACCACGGCATCCGAGTCGCGGCGGTCAACCCGATAGCCGACGGGCGCCGGAAAATCGAACACCGTCCGATGGTAGCCAGGATGCTCGCCGGTCCGCACCGGCACCAACGGCGCATCGGGGGTGGAGCGGACGGGCCTCAACTGGGTGGGTGCCGGGGAGGGAGCAGGAGCAGCGGCCGAGGCCGCAGCAGGCGCGGCAGCAGCCTTTTGGGCCGCAGCCCCCATCAGGTCGATGACCACGGCGCTTCCCAGGGTGAAGGTGCTGACCGCGTAGGCGCCCTTGAGCGGGAAGGTGACGACCCGGCGGTCGTCCGAAAGATGGGCCGACGCCACGTAACCGCCCAGCGCGCGGACAACCTTCTCTGGATTGTCGCGCACCGGGTCGCTGAACTGAACGATCAACTGACCGGCGGCGACCTCGGCCGAATAGCGCACCGCGCCCGGCCAGTCGAACACGATGCGGCCATAACCGTCATGGGGGGCGGCGCGCACCTGTGCAGCCTGCGCCGGGAGGCTCGCGGCTCCCAGAACAACACCCCACACCAGGGCAAGCACCAGCGTGGCCACGCGACGCGTGCCAAGCCAGCCGCAGGCGCGCCGGGCGCCGGTGCCATGATGTGCCCACATGATCACGCCCTGTTACCGGGCACCTTCGCGCCCCGGCTAACCCCTGCCGTCATGGCCGGTCATCCCTCACAACGTCCCCGAAGGAGGCAACCTCCCCCGGTTTTCACCCTGTCGGGCTCATTCGCTCCTGCACTCACCCGGTTATTCTGACCGGCAAATGTGCAAGAAACGTAAACGCTTCGCGAAGACAATTCCACCAAATCGTCAAACGCGAACAGACCCTCGGCCCCTTTATTTCGTAAAGGGACCGAAGCCGATCACACCGTGTCATGACAAGTGAATTTTGCTCAATCGAACTTGGCGAGCAGGGCGTCGACATCATCCTGCCGAATCGCTTCCCCCTGCCCCTGGGGACCATTGAGCAACGCCGCATCCTCCACCTTGTCACCGGCAGCGGACACCCCGAACCGCGCACCGCCGGACTGTGCGGCAGCCGCGGTACCACGGCCCTTGGCGTCCAGGCTGACGCCATGGCGCTCCGGCTCGAACGCCCGCACCAGACCGTCAACGCGATCCTCGATGCTCTTCAGGGTGCGTACGACCTTGGTCACCCGCTGCCCGGTGATGTCCTGGAACGAGCAGGCTTCGTAGATCCGGGTGGTGGCGGCGCGGATGGCCGCCGCGGCCTCCTCGGGCACGCCGGCCAGCGCCTCTTCGATGGATTCGGCGGCATCCATGATCTCGCCGGTGGCCGCTTCGGTCGACTGGACAATCGCGTCCAGTTCGTCGGCGGCCGTCGGCAAGAACTCCTCGCGAATGTCAGCCGGGTTGAGCGCTGCGATTTCCGCCTTGGCGGCCTGGATGTACCGCGCCAGATCCTCGATCTCGCGGTACAGGCGGACGTCCTCGGCCGACAGGTCGCCGCTCAGGCTGTCGAGCAACGACCGCACCACGGTCGCGACCTCGTCGAGCGGAACGCTATCGCCTGACCGCGCACGGATAGCGGCAATACGTTCATCCACTACGGCCGATACCGGCCGACTGGCATCCACTACGGCCGATACTGGCCGGCTGGCATCCACTACGGCCGATACCGGCCGGGGGGCATCCACTGCGGCCGGAGCCACGTGGTTGGCGGGTGCCGGGCCGGCGGCAGACTTGCCGCCAGTCTCCGGACCAGCACCTTTGGTGGGGATATCTTCCGATGCCATGGCACGGCCTCCGCTGTCTTGTGTCGGGGCGTGCCGGGGCGGACTCAGAATTCGCCCAGCACGCTAACCATCTTGGCCTTAAGGGTCTCGGCGTTGAACGGCTTCACGATATAGTTGGAAACGCCTGCTTCCTTGGCCGCGATCACGTTTTCCGACTTGGATTCGGCGGTAACCATGATGAACGGCATGGACTTCAGCTTGGCGTCGGCACGCACTTCTCGCAACAACTGGAGGCCGGTCATCGGTTCCATGTTCCAGTCGGAAATGACCAGTCCATAAACGGTTCCGGTCCGCAGTTGCTGAAGCGCCTGACTGCCGTCGCTGGCCTCGTCAATGTTGTTGAAGCCCAACTGCCTCAGGAGATTGCGGATGATGCGGAGCATCGTCTTGTAATCATCCACAATGAGGACGCGCATATTCTTGTCGACAGCCATCTGTCACTCCGTTTACGACAGCCCGAAGGCAGCCAGCCCTGATCCGAAAGAGCGCACGATCACGCGTTGTTCTTAAAGGACGAAAGCCCTTTGGCGCAACCCCTTTCGCTTTTCGGTCCTGATCAGCCGCCTTCCGATCCGACGGCGGGCAGACGCCGCCGATTGGTGAGTTCTTCGGTGAGAGCCCGCGCTCTTTCCACGCTCATCGCGGCGAGAATGGGCGCTGACTTGCTTTCCTTCATATTTTCCATGACGGCCAGCAGGATTGGCATGTCCAGCGCATCGAAGATGCGGGCCGCCTCCTTGGGCTTCATGGTGGCATAGATGCGCACCAGTTGCGCCATCTTTTCCGCCTCCTGATCGTCATGTTTCTTTATGAGGCCGTTTATGGTCTCCTCAAGCTGACGCATTTCGCCGATCTTGCGGTCGATGCGCCCCTCGGCGGCCTGCAACAGGCCCTCGCGGGTGGACAGCTCACGCTCGCGCGTTTCGATCATCTCGCGCCGCTCTGCCAGGCGTTGCAGCAGGTCGATCTCGTTCTGCGTGAAGTTGGTGGGGTCCGACAGCGGATCGACGCCGGTGGACGGCGCGCCATAGGTGACCCTGGGATTGGGCGGCGGTTCACCGTCCGACGCGGCCATCTGCACCACTTCCGGCGCCCCCGGAGTGTTGGACAGCCCTCCTTCGGGCATCTCGGTATCGCCGGCCATCATCAGGGCGGCGTTGCGCGGCGGGGCGATGCCGGTCGCGGTGTCCTCGCCGGCCCCGACCGCACGGGCGGTGGTCTGCCCCACCGACAGCGACGGCACGACCATCCGTTCGACATCCTGCCACAGGCCGCTCAAGCGCACCGACAGCATCAAAACGGCGGAGAAGATCACCAGCGGCAACAACCGCAGCCTGGGAACCTTGAAGGTCGTTTTCGTCTTGGTCATCATCCTGCCCCCTTAGCGCACGGACTGCAGGGCGCGGAGCAATTCCCGCTCAGCCTCGGACCGGCCGTCGTCTTCGCCAGCCCCGCCGGTCGGAGCCGACCCGCCACCGTCACGGGCCAGCGCGGCCCCCAACGACCCGGCCGACGACGCCTTGCGCTGTCCGGACGACCGACCACCGCGCGCCGCCGCCATGCCGCTGGCCGACAAAGGCGCCGAGGCAGCCGGCGCGGCAGTCTGGGCAGGCGGACCGGAGAACGGTGTCGCAGGAGCCTGAACAGGAGCCTGGACCACCGACGACGCCGCCACGCGGTCGGCCAGATGGCCAGGAAGGTTTTCCAGCAGGCCGTCAGGCAACCGGTCGGCGAACCGGTCGGCGAACCGGTCGGGCAGGCGTGGCGCGGACGACGCGGCCTCTCCAGACGAGGCCCGCAGTTCCAGGCGCCCGACAGAGGGCGACTCGGAGCGCAGCGGGGTGCGCATATCGTCGGAGAACTGGGTCTTGATACGGTCGGCCGCGGCGGCGGCGCTCTCAATGTCCATTGCGGCGGTGGGCACGGCGGCCGGGCGTTCGGCCATCTTGCCCTCGGTGCCGCGACCGTGGCGGACGGCGCCTTCAAGGCGCCCGGCCATGCCCTCGGCCCGCTCGATCATGAATGCCAGATCGTCGCGCAGGGTGCGGGCGCGCTCCACCTGCTCCTGCAGGGCGCGGGCCGAATCCTCGGACGTCTTGCGCAGGCGCGGGATGCCGCTTTCGGCCCGCACGGTGGCGTCGTTGAAGGCGGCGACCAGGCGGGACAGTTCCTCGCGGTTCTTGCGCAGAACCGCCAATCGGTTGTTGAGCACCACGGCAAAGATGATGGTGGGCACCAGCAGCGCCACGATCACGAGGTCGAGGATGAGCGAAAAGGTCATGTCCCCTACCCCCTTTGCCGCTTGATCTTCTGGTCCACCCGGATGGCGATGTGGGCGCCCTTGCGGCCCATCTGGCCGCTGAACATCGGCACGTCGCCGCACCGCATCTCCACCGCCGAATTGGGCGTCGCGTTCAACATGATGCGCGACCCGACCTCAAGGTTGAGAATCTCGCGCAGGGGCATGGTCTGCTCGTCCAGGACGGCCTCCATCTCCACCTCCGTGAACCACATTTCCTCGGCAAGGTGGGTTTCCCAGATGGAGTCGCGGCCGAACTTTTCGCCCATGAACATCTGCAGCAGCAGTTCGCGCACAGGTTCCAGGGTGGCGTACGGCAGCAGCAGTTCCAGGCGCCCGCCACGGTCTTCCATGTCGATGCGCAGCTTGGCGACGATGGCCGCGTTGCTGGGCCGCGAGATGGTGGCAAAACGCGGGTTGGTCTCCAGACGGTCGAACCGGAAGGTGACCGGCGACAGCGGATCGAAGGCGGCCGACAGGTCAGCCAGCACGACATGGATCATGCGCTCGACCAGAGTGCGTTCGATGGTGGTGTAGGGCCGGCCCTCGACACGCATCGCCGCCGTGCCGCGACGCCCGCCCAACAGCACGTCCACGATGGAATAGATCATCGCGGAATCGACCGTCATCAGACCGTAGTTGTCCCACTCCTCGGCCTTGAACACGGTCAGCATGGCCGGCAGCGGGATGGAATTCAGATAATCGCCAAAGCGCAGGGACAGGATGTTGTCCAGCGACACTTCCACGTTGTCGGACGTGAAGTTGCGCAAGGACGTGGACATCATGCGAACCAAGCGGTCGAACACGACTTCCAGCATGGGAAGGCGTTCGTAGGACACCAGGGCCGAGTTCAGGATGGCCTGGATGCCGGTCTTGTCGTGGCGTTCGTCTTCGGAGTCGTCGAAGCCCAGCAGGCTGTCGATCTCGTCCTGGTTCAGGACGCGAGTGTTGCCACCGCCCCCCCCGCCGCCGCCACCGCCGCCGCCACCGCCGGAGGACCCGCCACTGTCACCGCCGCTGTCGCCGCCAAGCATGGCCTCCCATTCGGCGGCCATCGCATCATCGTCGCCATCTTCGCCACCACCGCCGCCGCCATCGCCGCCGCCAGCCATGGCCTCCCACTCACGCATGAGGGCTTCTTCGTCGTCGGCGGTCCGCTTGTCGTCGTCGTCGGGGGGCGTCATGTCGCAGAACCTCTTGTGCTGGCCCTCATCTGCTGGCCATTTCGCGCTGCTCCGGCTCTACTGGACCAGCATTTCCTTGAACAACACGTCATTGACCTTGGCGGGGCGCACTGCGGCGTTGACGCGGACCAGCAGTTCCTCGCGCAGGCGATAGATGCCGCCGGCCCCCTGCAGGTCTTCCAGGCGCAGTTCGCGCAGATAGACCTGGAAGTTGTCGATGATGCGCGGCATCACCGCCTCCACGGCGGCGGTGTCGCTCGGCGACGACAGTTCCAGGCTGACCCGCAGTTTCAGGAAGTTGCGCTTGCGGGCACCGGCGTTGATGTCGACCAGCATTTCGGGCAGGTCGTAGAAGATGGCCGGCTGTACCTGTAGGGCCGCTCCCGGCGCTCCGGACTCCGCACCCTCGGCGGCGGCCGCCTGCTCGGGCTGGTCGGTGGACGGGGCCAGCAGCGGGTCCAGCAGGCCGGCGAAATACGCCCCCGCCGCGCCGCCGATCAGCAGCAGGAACGGCAGGACGATCAGCAGAAGAAGCTTCTTCTTCTTGCCACCGCCCTCTTTTCCTTTGCCTTCCGGCTCTTCGTCGTACTCGTCGTCCAGGTCTTCGGCCATCTGGTCCTCCGGCGGCCCGGTCCCGTCCGGCGCCGCTTGGGGCGCCTGCCCCTCGGGCCGGTCCTTCGATCTCTCGGTGCAGCCTAAGCGGCGAACGTTAAGAATACGTTGAAAGACCGTTTTGGCGGTTCTGCGCGCCTCCCCCTTTTTGTCGCCGGCCGTTCCCTCCAGCCCGGCAAGATCTGCCCAACGACCCTGCAAAAACCGCCGCCACGGCAGAGCCTACCGCCCCTATAACCGCCGCAGCCGCCCGCCATGGCGCATGTTTGCTGGATCGACGGACTTGGCACACGCCCTGCATAGGAATGGGCAACAGACCTGCGGCGAGCCCGCACCCCGCCTTGAAGACGGAAGAAAGCCGATGCAGAACACCAGCTACATCGCCCTGTCGAGCCAGACCGCCCTGTGGCGCCGGATGGAAATGGTGGCCAACAACATGGCCAACATGAACACCACCGGCTACCGCGCCCAAGAACCGTTGTTCACCAGCTACATGGTGCGCAGCCCCGGCGACGATTCGGCCTTCCGCGAAAAGGTGAACTTCGTGACCGACTTCGGCCGGGTCCACGACTTCACGCCGGGCGGGATCAAGGCGACCGGGAACCAGATGGACTTGGCCATCGACGGTGATGGCTTCTTTGTCGTTGATACACCCGATGGCCCCAAATACACCCGCGCCGGGCACTTCATCCTGGACAGCGAGGGCCAGATGGTGACCAAGGATGGCCTGCCGCTGCTCAACCAGGACAACGAGCCGTTCTTCGTTGCTCCCAACGAATCCGAGTTCACCGTCGCCAAGGACGGCACGGTATCGACCGAGAACGGCCCGATCGGCCGTGTCCAGATCGTGACCTTCGACGACCCGCAGCGTCTGCGCAAGGTGTCGGGCAGCCTGTTCGCCGCCCCCGAGGACCTGCCGCCCCAGCCGGTCGAGGCCGTCAAGATCGCCCAGGGCATGGTCGAAGGGTCCAACGTCAACAGCATCGTCGAAATGACCCGCATGATCGACGTCCAGCGGTCCTACATGCAGGCCAACAACCTGATCGACGCCGAACACGACCGGGTCCGCAAGACCATGGAAGGCTGGGCGCGCTCCAGCGGTTAAGGCGCCGCCGTTCGCACACCGAAATTCCGCCGCCCCCGACACAGACCGGGTGGGTGGCGCGCCAAAAGGATGAAAGTCATGCGTTCACTGTCCATCGGCGCCACCGGCATGCTGGCCCAGCAGACCAACGTGGAAGTCATTTCCAACAACATCGCCAACATGAACACCACGGCCTATGCCCGTCGGCGGGCCGAGTTCCATGACCTGCTGTATCAAAACATCCGCCGCGTCGGCGCCACATCGTCGGACGCCGGCACCGTCGTTCCGGCCGGCGTGCAGCTCGGCCTGGGTGTCAAGACGGCGGCGGTGTACCGCATTTCCGAACAGGGCAGCCTGAACAACACCGAGAACACCTTCGACATCGCGCTGCGCGGCAAGGGGTATTTCCAGATCCAGCTTCCCAGCGGCGAAACGGCCTACACCCGCGACGGCTCCTTCCAGCTCAGCCCGGAAGGCCAGATCGTCACCCACGAAGGTTATCCGGTGCTGCCCGGCATGACCGTGCCGCAGGACGCCGTCAGCGTCACCATCAACGCCTCGGGCGAAGTCCTGGCGAAGCTTGACGGCCAGGTGCAGCCGCAGAACGTCGGGCAGTTCCAGCTCGCCACCTTCGCCAACGAGGCGGGCCTTGAAGCCATCGGGTCGAACCTGCTGCTGGAAAGCCCGGCCTCGGGCGCGGCGGTTGGCGCGGTGCCGGGCACGCCCGGCTTCGGGACCACCCTGCAAGGTTTCCTGGAAACGTCCAACGTCAACGTGGTCAGCGAAATCACCGACCTGATCGCCGCCCAGCGGGCCTATGAAATGAACTCCAAGGTCATCACCACGTCCGACGAAATGATGGCCGCAATCAACCAGCTCAAGTAATCTTAGTTTCCGTTTGCCGGCCCCGTTCCCCCCGGAGACCCGCCATGAGCCGCTTCGTGCCGACCACCCTCTTCGCCGCCCTGCTGCTGGCCGCCGTTCCGGCCGCCGCCCAGCAGGGGCCGACCGGCCTGTCGATGCCGCAGGTGATGAACACGGGTGGCGCCAACGTGGGCGGCAATGGCCTGGGCGGGCCCCAGGTGCTGGCGCGCCGGCAGGCCGAAGTGAGCGGGGAGTTCGTGAATCTGGGCGATCTGTTCAGCGGGCTGGAGGCCAAGGCCGAAATCGTCGTCGCCTATGCGCCGCCGGCCGGCGAAACCCTGGTGTTCGACCATAACCGCCTGGACGCCCTGGCCCGCGAACACGGCATCACCTGGCAGGTCCTGGGCTCCGGCCCGGCCGAGGTGGTGATCAGCCGCGCGGCCGACACCGTCAGCCCCGAGCGCATCCGCACCGCCCTGCGCGACGCCTTGGCGGGGCAAGGCCTGAGCCCGACCAGCGAGGTCGATCTGATGACGGCGGTTCGCTCTGTGGCGGTGCCGACCGGCACGCTCAATCCCATCGCCGTCCACGAAGCCACCCTGGACCGCCACACCGGCCGGTTCTCCGCCATGATCGAGATCCCCGCTGGCGCCGCCAACGCCACCCGCCAGCGCGTCGCCGGCCAGGTCTACGAGACCATCGAAATCCCGGTGGCGGTGCGGCCGATCAACCGCGACGGCGTCATTACCGAATCAGACATCGACTGGATCAAGATGCGGGCCGACCGCCTGCAGCCCGGCGTCGCCACCAACATGGCCGAGATCGTCGGCATGGCCACCCGCCGATCCGTGCGGGCCGGCGACCCGCTGCGCCTGCGCGACCTCGCCCGCCCGACGCTGGTCGCCCGCAATGAACTGGTCACCATGATCCTGCGCAACGACTTCATGACCCTGACGTCGCGTGGACGGGCGCTTCAGGACGGCGCCATCGGCGATACCGTCCAAGTCCGCAACGAACGCAGCAACAAGACCGTGCTGGGCCGCGTCATCGACGCGCGCACCGTGGTCGTCGACGGCACCCAGAACGCCGCCGCGCTGCTACAGTAAAACCTCCGAACTCGGCCCGCCCTCAGGGGCCTGGGGAGACCAAGATGACCCGCTTCCGCACTACCCTCGTCATTCTGTCGGCCGTGGTTGCCGCGACCAGCCTGTCGGCCTGCAACGCCCTACAGCGCCTGAGCGAGGTCGGTGAACCGCCCAAGATGACGGCCATCCAGAACCCTGTGCAGCAACGCGAATACCGTCCGGTCAGCATGCCCATGCCGGCCCCGCAGATCGCCGAGCCGAGCGCCAACTCTCTGTGGCGGCCGGGCGCCCGCGCCTTCTTCAAGGACCAGCGGGCCGGCGAGGTGGGCGACATCCTGACCGTGATCGTCGACATCACCAACGAAAAGGCCGAACTGTCCAACGAGACGTCGCGCAAGCGTGGCGCCTCGGAAAGCGCCGGGCTGCCCGCCCTGGCCGGTGTCAGCGACACCATCCGCCGGGTGCTGCCCAACACCGACACCATCGACATGGACAACCTGGTCAGCGCCAACAGCGACAGCAACAGTTCCGGCGCCGGGACCATTGCCCGCGAGGAAACCGTCAACATCCGCCTCGCCGCCGTGGTCCTCCAGGTCCTGCCCAACGGCAACCTGGTGATCGCCGGCCGCCAGGAGGTCCGCGTCAACTCCGAACTGCGCGAGTTGCAGGTCACCGGCGTCATCCGGCCGCAGGACATCAACTCGACCAACACCATCGACTGGGACAAAATTGCCGAGGCCCGCATTTCCTACGGCGGCCGGGGCACCATCAGCGACGTCCAGCAGCCGCGCTACGGGCAGCAGATCTTCGACATCGTGTTCCCGTTCTGAGGACTTGGTCAGCGGAAACGACTATGGCCGGTGGGGCAACCCGCCGGCCATTTTTCTTGCCTGGAAGTGAAGTGAAGAAAGCGGGGGACCACAGAGGACACAGAGTTAGACGAGAAGGCGCAGAGAGAGAGAGAGAGAGAGAGAGAGAGAGCGGAGAATGGGGCGCCGCAGGCGATGGCTCCACTGTCTATTTTTATTGCGCTGCGCGCGCTCGCGCCGACCCCACTATCTTCCTCTGTGTTCTCTGCGTCCTCTGTGGTTCCCCTACCTCACTTACCCACTTCACTTCCTCACCTTCAGGCCACGAATTTGGACTTGGGCGGGGCTTCGGGTTCGGTGAGGTCGGAGGCGGAGCGGTAGGATTCGACCGCGTCGGGGCCGGGGGCTTCCTGGTCCGGTTCGATGATCGTGCCGGTGACCGGCTCGGCCACGTCGGCTGGCGGATTCGGGGAGGCGGCCGGTGGCGGGCTGCGGCGGCGGGGCGGGCGGGGAGAGGCCGGGGCACCGCGCAGCCAGCGGCTGATAAGGCCGCCTTCGGACGCGGTTGCGCCTGCGGGGTCGGCCCCCGTCACGCCCGCGGTGTCGCTCGGCGTGCCAAGGGTGTCGGCGGCGTTGCGCAGACGAAAGAATGTCTTTTCGCCAGCGGCGGGGGTTCGGTCGGTCGCGGATGCAGCCGGGACCAGCGGCCCAGCCTTGGGAGGCCCGGCCTTGGCCTGCGGTTTTTTGGGCGTTGCGGTCATCGCTTCCGCATCCCCGAGCGCGTTGGATCCGAGCTCAAGGATACCGTAGCCAGCCTGCGCCTGTCCATCATGAGTGACAGGCAGCGTCAGTCGGTGCGGTGGGTCCGCTCCATGCGCTCGTGGCGCTCTTGCGCTTCGACCGACAGGGTGGCGATGGGCCGCGCCTCCAACCGGCGCAGGCCGATCGGCTCGCCGGTTTCCTCGCAGTAGCCGTAGACGCCGGTTTCGATGCGCTCCATGGCAGCATCAATCTTGGCGATCAGCTTGCGGGCCCGGTCACGGGTGCGCAGTTCAAGAGTGCGGTCCATTTCAGCCGACGCGCGGTCGGCCAGGTCCGGCTCCTGAAGGCCGCCTTCCTGAAGGTGTTCAAGGGTTTCCTCAGACTCACGAATGAGTTCCGCCCGCCACTTCAGCAGCTTCTGGCGGAAATACTCGCGTTGCCGTTCGTTCATGAACGGCTCGTCATCAGTCGGACGATAATCCGGGGGCAAGGTTACAGTCATGAGCCTTCTTGGGTTGCAGCCTTCCAATCCGGGGTCGGACTATAGGGAACAGACTGCCACACCGCAAGCGCAGTTTGACCCGGATAAGCGTAAAAAATGCAAAGAATTCGCGCCCTTGGCGATAGCGCGGGAAAAACCGCACGGGACCGCAGTGTCACCCTAGGAGCGTCGCGTCAACTTGGCGAGTTCCACCTCGGCGCGCAGCTCGATCTCGTCGAGGATGGCCGACAAGTGGGGATCGACCCCGGTGTCGCGCTTGCTGCGCACCATCTGGGCCAGTTCGGCCAGGCGTGCCTTGGGAATGCCGCCCAGCAGCAGGCCGCGCCGCACCTCTTCCAGGCGGTCGAGCAGGTCTTCGCCATGCCGGATCATGCGCTGGCGCCCGCGCCCACCACCAGCGTCCGGGGACACCGATTGCGCGGCCAGCAGACCCTCAAGCCCCGACAGCGACGCCGCAGCCTCCAGCCCCGAGGCGCTGTCAGGCCCGCCCGCAGCCTCCGCAGAGTCTGTGGAGCCCTTGAGATGGCTTGCAAAAACCCCGCCCACGCCCTTGGACTTCTCAGTGCGCTTGGTCGAGGCGGACCCCGAAGAGCCCAAACCGGAAATCTTCATGGATACCCGGTACTTCCGTTTGTGAAACCGATGCCTTTGAATCTACGGCCTTCGCGCGCCCGGCGAAAGGGGGAAATCGGACCCTCGGCACGGCAAGTTTTGCCGGGCGCCCCGGCCGAATGTGCCGCCGATGGGCTTCCCCAGGCCCCTGCCCCGCGCGTCCCCCCTGGAAATGCTGACTTCTGGGGACCACATCGGTCTGGCACGCGGTTCGCATAGGAGGGGGCGGACGAACCCCGTCCACCAAAAGAATACGGCTCGCAAGAGGACCGCCATGACCCAGTTCCGCCACACCTTCCTGGAAGCCTGCCTGACCGTGCCGCGGCGTATCGCCCGCGCCGTTCTGCCGGTTGCCGCCGTGGTCGTTCTGCTGGTGACGGCGGCCGGTCCCGCCGGGGCCGCCTCGCGCCTCAAGGACATCGCCGACTTTGAAGGCGTGCGCGACAACCTTCTGGTTGGCTACGGTCTGGTGGTCGGCCTGCAAGGCACCGGCGACAACATCGACAGCATGGCCTTCACCAAGGAAAGCCTGATGGGCATGCTGGAACGCCTGGGTGTCAACACCCGAGGCGGTCAGCTCAAGGCCAAGAACGTCGCCGCCGTGATGGTCACCGCCGTGCTGCCGCCGTTCGGCCGCCAGGGCGCCCGCATGGACATCAGCGTTTCAGCCCTGGGTGACTCCAAGAGCCTGCTCGGCGGCACCCTGATGGTCACCCCTCTGGTCGGCGCCGATGGCGAGATTTATGCGGTGGCCCAGGGCCAGGTGCAGGTCGGCGGCTTCATGGCCCAGGGTCAGGCGGCCAGCATTCAAAAGGGCGTGCCGACCTCCGGCCGCATCCCCAGCGGCGCCATCATCGAGCGGGAAGTGCCGTTCGAGATGAACGACATGGCCGAGGTGTCCATCGCCCTGCGCAACCCCGACTTCACCACCGCCCAGCGCATCACCCAGGCGATCAACGCGTTCCTGGGCACCGCCGCGGCCGTCACCCGCGACCCCGGCACGGTCACCATGAAGGTGCCGGCGCAGTATCAGGCCAACATGGTCGGCCTGCTGACCGATGTCGAACAGCTCCGCGTCGAGCCGGACCAGCAGGCCCGCGTGGTCATCGACGAGCAGACCGGCATCATCGTGATCGGCGAGAACGTGCGGGTATCCCGCGTCGCCATCGCCCAGGGCAACCTGACCATCCGCGTGACCGAAACCCCGCAGGTGTCCCAGCCCGGCCCGTTCGCCGAGGCCGGCGAAACCGTGGTGGTGCCGCGCACTGAAATCGAAGTCGACGAAGATGCCGAAAAGCGCCTGACCGTGGTTGACGGCGGCGTCAACCTCCAGGAACTGGTCAACGGCCTGAACTCCCTGGGCATCGGCCCGCGCGACATGATCAGCATTCTCCAGGCCATCAAGGCGGCCGGCGCCCTGCAAGCCGAAATCGAGGTGATGTGATGATCGACTCCGCCGCCTCCACCCTGTTCTCGGCCGCACGGGAAAATCTTGCCGCCTCACGCGCCGACCAGGGCCGCCAGATCGCCGGCAAGACCGCGCCGCGCAACATCGAACAAATCCGCGAGTCCGCCGAGGACTTCGAGTCCTTCTTCCTGTCGCAGATGTTCAACCACATGTTTGCCAGCGTGAAGACCAACGAGCAGTTCGGTGGCGGCGCCGGCGAAGACGCCTGGAAGTCCATGCTGGTTGACGAATACGCCAAGGCCACCGCCCGCAAGGGCGGCGTCGGCATCGCCGATCACGTCATGAAAGCCATGCTGCAAGCCCAGGAGGCCGCCCAATGACCCGCGCCCCCGAAACCCGCCGCGTCCGCCCCCAGGCCGGCACCAGCGCCACCCCGTCTCACGATGCCGCCAATGGCGTGCCGCAGCGCCCGGTGCGAGGCCGTCCGGCAGCGCCCCAGGACTCCGCCCCCGCTCCCACCGCCACCCCGCAGGGCCGCCCGGTACGCGGTCGCGCCCAGGCTCCGGTAAGCGCCCAGGCCAATGCCCCGGCCAACGCAGGTGGCCGTCGTTCGGCTCCGGCCGCCGCGCCCGTCGCCCCGGTTGCCCCCCTGGTGGTCTTTGCCGCCCGCTCGGCCGCTGCCAAGGACGCCTTTTTCGGTCCCATGGGCGAGGTGATGACCGAGCTGTACGAGGTCCTGCACAAGGAAATCGCCGCCCTGGACGCCAGCGAAACCGACAAGCTGGACATCCTGCGCCACCGCAAGGACGGCCTGGCCAAAATCTATCTGGAGGCCCTGGTCAACCTGCGCCGCGACGAAACCCTGAAGGCCCGCCTGGACGAGGTGGACCGTGAGGCCCTGCGTCAGGCCGGCGAAGCCATTCGCACCGCCACCGTGGAGAACATGCGCCGTTTGCAGGCGCGGATCGACACGGTCGGCGACGTCATCAATTCCGTGATCGAAGCCGCCCGCACCGGCAGCGACACCGCCCTCAAGGTGTACGAGCAGGACGGCAAGGTCGGCAGCGGCGAACGCGCCACCTCCCGCCTTGGCCTCGACACCGCCCTCTAATTTCTTCAAGCAGGAGACTGCATCATGGTCGGCATCACCAGCGCCTTAAACCAGAACACCGCCACTTCCGCAGGCGCCGTCGACACCAACAAGGCAGCCACCAAAATCGCCGCGGACCTGGACTCGTTCCTGCTGATGCTGACCACACAGCTTCAGAACCAGGATCCCCTGTCGCCCATGGAATCCAGCGAGTTCACCAACCAGCTCGTCGGGTTCGCCCAGGTCGAACAGCAGATCGGCATGAACAGCAACCTCCAGGCGTTGCAGGGCATGCAGGCGCAGACCCAGAACTCCCTGGCGCTCAGCTACTTGGGCCGCTACGCCGAAATCGCTGACAACCAGGTCGCCCTCAAGGATGGCAAGGCACGCTTCGCCTATGTCCTGGACTCCGACGCCAACTCGGTCACCGTGACCATCAAGGATTCCAAGGGCGACGTGGTGAAGACCATGCCGGGCGAGAACAACACGGGCAACCACCTGGTCGATTGGGATGGCAAGGACAGCACGGGCGTCCTCCTTCCCGATGGCAACTACACTATCAAGGTCACGTCCTCGACCGGGACCGAACAGACCGAAAAGGACCTGCCCACGGTGGTCCAGGCGCAGATCAGCGCCGTCTCCACCGGCGGCGATGAACCTACCCTGACCATCAACGGCCTGGCCGTGCCGATGAGCGAAGTGCGGACCATCAGCATGGACATGTCCACCTGAGGCCCGCCCCCCCCCTCTCCTTGAACATCCCGCCGCCGGAGCCTCTCCGGCGGCGTTTTCCTATGCGGGAGCAGAGCTTTAACCGGGACGCGGCCGGCCCCGTGGCAAGAGGAAGTTTTTGCCCCCCGAGGTCCGGGACCGCCCGGCAGAAATTGCCGCAAGGTCCACCCTGACCCTTGGTGCCCCCCGCTTCGGCCCGGAATCCCTGGGGTCCTTAAGTGGCACGAGACTTGCTAATACCCCACCGAGAAAGAACGAGTGCGCGGTGCCGGTCACGTCTCCCGCGCAGGGTATGCTCCCCTCAGGGGCAACCCGACTTCAACCGAGGAGTAAGGGCAGATGAGCGTCTACGCAGCCATGAGCGCAGCCGTGTCCGGCATGAAGGCACAGTCGAAGTCGCTCGGAAACATCTCCGACAACCTGGCCAACAGCCAGACGGTCGGGTTCAAGCGCGTCGACACCAGCTTCAGTGAAATGGTGACGTCGTCCAGCCGGCGGTCTCACAGCCCCGGCGGCGTGATGGCCACACCGCGCTATCGCCACAGCATCCAGGGCGACCTGACCCAGACCCAGATCGGCACCAACATGGCCGTCGCGGGCAGCGGGTTCTTTGTGGTGTCCAAGGCGAACTCGCTGACGCCCCAGGGGGTCACCTTCGATTCCAACTCGCTGTTCACACGGCGCGGCGACTTCCAGCTCGACAAGTTCGGGTATCTGGTCAATGGCGGCGGTTATTACCTCAATGGCCGCGAAGTGATCGACCAGTCCACCCTGAACACCACCGATCTGGCCAAGCCGGTGCGCATTGAAACCACCGTGATGCAGGCCCAGAAGACCCAGGTGATCGGCTATAGCGCCAACCTGCCGGCCCAGGCGCCACAGTTCAAGAACCCAGGTACCCAGGCGATCACCGACACGACCACGGCAGCCGGTGTGCAGACCTCGGTCGTCACCATAAGCAACAACACCGGCTCCTTCCGGGGAGGCGACATCGTCCGTGTTGAGGTCAGCGGCTTCACCTACGAGGAGACGATTACCGCCGCCGCCGCGACCGGCATTGCCACCGAGGCTGAAGTCGCGACGGCCATAACCCAGATTGCGAACGATATCATTGCCGCCGCCGGTGCTGGCGGTGACCTTGAAGGCTTGATTGACCCCGCCGGCGTGACCGTCACCCCGGCCGGTGGCGCGGCCCCGGCCGTGTCGGTGGACCTCAGCATGGATAGCATCCTCGATGCGAGTTTCACCGTGGACACCGCCGAAGTCAGCGGCGGCGTGGCCACCGCCCTGGCCACCGCGCAGGGCACCGATACTACCGCGCTGTATTCCGATGGCGGGTCGTTCTCGGGCGGCGCCGTGACCGTGTTCAACCAGACCGGCACGCCGATCGACATTCAGTTCCGCTGGATCCGCACCGCCACCGAGGGTGCCGATCTGCCGCAGTGGGCGCTGATGATGCAGAACCCCAACGGGTCGCCGGAGTGGACCATGGTCGACACCGACGGCAACGCTGCTAACGGCGACACCCCGTTCAGCTTCACCAACAACGGCGAGATCACCATCAAGTCGCTGAAGCTGTCCAACCTGGCGCTGGCCGGTGACGAAGTGACCCTGAAGTTCACCGGGTCCGACGACACGCCGCAGCTTACCTCCTACTACGGCGACGACATCTCGGTGTACCGCCTGGAGCAGGACGGCTATCAGGCGGGCGTGATGTCGGACGTGTTCATCAACGACCACGGCTATGTGGTGGCGAACTTCGACAACGGCCGGTCGCGCGTCCTGTACCGCGTGCCGCTGGCCACCTTCTCGGCACCCGAGGAACTGGCCCGCCTGGACGGTGGCGCATTCAACCGCACCCCGGAATCGGGCGACCCGCTGGTCGCCGCCATGGGGGCCGGCGGGGCCGGCACGATCGTCGCCTCGGCCACGGAAAACTCAAACGTCGACATCGCCGACGAATTCATCAAGATGATCGTTGCGCAGCGCGCCTATTCGGCCAACTCGCGGTCGGTGACCACGGCCGATGACATGCTGCAGGAAACGCTGAACATGAAGCGGTAATCTGATTTAGGCGCGCGACCGGCAGAACGCCGCCGCGCACCTCCCCCTTCCCTCCTCCGGCCGTTCAGGCGCCGGAGACTGAACAGGACGACGGTCATGAGTTTGATGGGCGCGCTCAATTCGGCAGTCACCGGGCTGAAAGTCAATCAGCTTGGCGTCGATGTCACCTCGCGCAACATCGCCAACGCCGGCACCGCCGGGTACACCCGCAAGATCTCGCCGCGCGAGAACATGCTGGTTGGCCCGACGGGTGCGGGCGTGCGCGCCCTGCCCACAACCCGCGACGTCAACTTCCACCTGCAAGAGCGCCTGCGCTCGGAGCAGAGCCGATCAGCCCGCCTGGACGTGACCTCGGACTACATGAGTCAGATCGACCAGATGTTCGGGGCGGCCGACAAGGAAGGGTCGATCTCCTACACCATCAACGACCTGGCGGTCACCCTGGGGAGCATGGTCGATACCCCGGAGAACGCTGGCGTGCGCGCGGCGGTGCTGACGCGGGCCGACACGGTGGCGCGCCAGCTCAACCAGATGACCACCACCATCCAGGGCCTGCGCAGCCGGGCCGAGCAGTCGATCGCCGCGACCATCGACGACGTCAACGGCGCCCTCAAGGCCATCGAGGATCTCAACCGCGAGATCGCCAACCGCACCACCGGCGGCCAAACCACCGCCGACCTCGAAGATCGCCGCGACCTGCACCTCAAGACGGTGGCCGAAAACCTCGACATCCGCACCATCCTGCGGAGCGACGGCTCAATGACGGTTTTCACCTCGGGCGGCTACACGCTGGTGGCCGACCGCGCCTCGCGCCTGGAGTTCGACGGCCAGCACCACATCGGGGCCGAACAGCTTTATTCCGCCGATGACGAGTTGCGGGGCGTCGGCACCCTGGTTCTGGTCAGTCCCGGCGGCACGCGGGCCGACCTGCTGAAAAACGCCCCGCCGCGCGAGGGCAAGATCGCCGGCCTTCTCGAAATGCGCGACGAGGTGCTGGTCCAGGCCCAGAACCAGCTCGACGAACTGGCCCACTCGCTGACCGTGGCGCTGTCGGACACCGTCACCGACGTGACCGGCACCGACTATACCCACACGCTGCCCACGCCCCCGGCCGATGGCGACCGCTTCGCCCTGACCTACCTGACGGCGGGCGGGCCGCGCACGGTGACGGCCTATTTCGTCACCGCGCCCATCACCGACAGCATGAAGGCCCGCGTGCCGGACCCCGACAATACGGTGTTCGTCGATCGCAACGCCGCCGACCCGGCCGCCGCGATGATCACGGCCATGGGAACCCTGTCCCCGGCCGTCCCGACCGGCGCCGGCGGCGTGATCCATTCGGCCGTGGCCGGGCAACTGACCGTGCCGACCGGCTCGCGCAACCTGATCCGGTCGCTGACCTTCCACACCCTGTCCACATCGCCCAACGACGGGCCGCAACTCAACGTGTTCAAGGACGGCAGCCCGCTGATCGGCACGCCCAAGGACTATACGGCAGCCATCGGGGACGACACCTGGGCCCGGCGGGGTTATGCCGGGCGTATTTCCGTCAACACCGACCTGACGGCCGACAACACCCTGCTGGTGCGCTACACCCGCGACGACGGCACGGAATCCTCGCTGGGCGATCCGGCACGGCCTGGCCTGCTGCTCGACCGGTTGACCGAATACAGCATGTCGTTTTCGCGTGACACGGCCCTGGGCGGCCAGAGCACCTCCTACAAGGGTACCGTGCTGGACATGTCCCGCGCCCTGACCTCGTTCCAGGGACTACAGTCCGCCACGACCAAGGAACAAGCCATCGACCAAAGCACCCGCACCCAGCTTCTGGAAGAACGCTTCATGAGCCAGAGCGGCGTGAACGTCGATGACGAAATGGCCCAGTTGATCATGCTACAGTCCTCTTATGCCGCCTGTGCCAAGGTGGTTTCGACCGTGGACGCCATGTTCGACACCCTGTTGAGCTTGAAGCGCTGATCCGGGCGCTGAGGAGTAGAAAATCATGAGCAGCAGCTTCTTCACGCCCGGCACCTACACCAACACCACCACCCTGGGCCAGAACCTGCGGGTACGGTCGGATATTTCGACCCTGCGCAGCAGCCTCATGGAGGCTCAAAACCAGCTTGCCAGTGGCTTCAAGGCAACCACCCACGGCGGGCTAGGCGCCAACGCCACGGTGGCCCAGGAACTGCGCCACCGCATGACGCGCCTGGAGGGTTATCAGGGCTCCATCTCCACCGTCGGCATGCGCCTGACCACCACCCAAGCCGGACTGGGCTCCATCCAGCAGGGCTCCGAGTCCCTTGTCGAAACGACCATGGGTGTCTATGCGCCCGGCTTTAAGGAGGCTATCAGGCACAGCCGTGTCCAGGCACAGTCCATTCTGAGCACCAGCATTTCGGTCCTGAACACGAGCCAGGGCAACCGCTACCTGTTCAGCGGCGCTGACGTCAGCACCAAGCCGGTGGCAGACACCGAGAGCATGATAAACGGAAGCGGCGGCCGCATGGGCTTGAAGGACGTGGTCGCCCTGCGCCTGACCGCCGACACGGGCGCCGCAGGCAAGGGCCGTGTGGCCACGGCCGAGGCGGCCAACGTGGTGACGGTCACTCATACCGGCGGCATGTTCGGGATGCGCCTGTCCGAGATTACCGGTCCGGTCGGTTCGGTCACCGCCCCCTCGGTAACCGAGCCTGCCGTCAACACCCTCGAAGGCACGGTTGACACCACCGCCGTAGCCTTGGGCGAGCGCGTGGCGCTGTCCTTTGAAATGCCCGACGGCACCACCTCGACCATCACCATGATCGCCGGGACGGCCCCCCTGCCCGCCTCGCCGACGACCGACACCTACTATTTCGAGCAGGGCAACGGGGGCAGCTTCGACGGCGTCTTGAACACCGCCCTGACCACCCTGGTAAACCGGGAGATGACCGGGGCGTCGGCCGTGGCGGCGGGAAATGACTTTTTCGACTACGAAGCGCCACGCATTCCCGATGGTGCTGCGGCCACCGCAACCGGGCTGGCCATCAGCAGCGGCACGGTGGTTGACTGGTACGTCGGCGACTCGTCGGTGGTGCAGGTCAAGGGGCCGGCAACCGACCCCACCGCGTTGACCCCGGGCAAGGGCGACACCTACATGGTCGAAGCGCCAGGCCCAGGCATTGGCGTATGGGCTGGCATGGAAGGAATGCTGGCCACCTTCAACGGCACCGGCTGGAACTTCACCAAGCCCGAAGAAGGCACCCGCGTCATTGCCGACGCCCCCACCGCCGGCCAGCCCCCGCATATGTATGCGTATAATGCCACGACCGGCCTATGGGCCAGCGATGGCCCAGCTCCAATACAAACCACGGCGCGGGATTCAGTGCGGGCCAAGGTGGACGACAGCCTGTTTGTCGGCCATGGCGTGCGGGCCGATGAGCCCGGCATTCGCGACAACCTGAAGGTCGCCGCCCTGCTGCTGGCCGCCGACCTGGACATTGACGCGCCAGGGCCATTCCAGCAGGTTGCCGAAAAAATGAGCTCCGTGATCCGCGACTCACTCACCGGCATCATCAGCATACAGGCTGAACTGGGTGTGGTGCAGGAACGCATGACGGCCCTGGGGGAGTCCCATAAGGACTTCAAGGCGACCCTCAACAATCAGGTACTGGACGTCGAAGGGGTGGACGGTTTTGAACTGTCGGCTCGCCTTCAGGATTTGCTGGCCCGCCTGGAAAGCAGCTACCAGATCGTGGCCCGGATGCAGAGCATGAACCTGAGCAACTACCTCTGACGCCGACGAGCTTGGCCTAGTGATGGGGTCCGACGCACAACGCCGGGCCCCTCTTCAGGGCTCGGCGTTGCAGGAGAGTTCTATGAGTCTGTTTGGCCCAAGCGGCCAAACCGTCACGCTTGTTCCGCGCCATTCGCCGACAGGCCGCCGATCAGTGGTTCAACGGGTCTTGTCGACAACCCCTTGGCGACCACACGATTAATTTCAACCAGCCCTTCAACTCCGGCTTCGTGGGCAATCGCCTTTTCACTCTGGCCGATGGCCCAAGCGGCCAGGGAGACGATCTGAGTCTTCAGAGCCTGGGGAAGCGGGTTTCCCTCGACCGTGCACTCGTGAGCAAAAATATTCCAGAGTTGAATGTTGCGCAGCAGTGCTTCAAACAGCGGCCCGGACGGCCCCCCGTAGGCGCTTTCCATCTGCCGCGCAACTTTCAGCAGTGCATCCGATTCCACCTGCCGCAGATCTGTATGCGCGGTCGCCGCCTGAGCCTTCTTGTAGACGTCCAGTCCCTTCATTACCCGTCACCCTCCTAATGCCTTCATATGTGACAAGCATGATACTGGAACGAGGGTTAATGACCACGTAAGATTCAGCGGCGTGCCCACCAAACAGCCCTTCCTTCCAGCGACCGAAAAACCCCGAGACGAGCACCGTTATACGTTGACTCCTTTCCGGCGCAATCGTAGTATCAGTCTGCCTAAGGAGGTACAAAAGGTACCTTCCCTGTCCTAGAAAGGATTATCGATATGTCTTCGATTCTGACCAACAACTCTGCCATGACCGCCCTGCGTAGCCTCCAGGACACCAACAAGGGCCTGGGCGTTACTCAGAACCGGGTTTCCACCGGCCTCAAGGTGAATGATGCCGGTGACAACGCTGCCCGGTGGTCTGTTGCCGCCACCATGCGGGCCGAAAGCAGTGGTTACGGCGTGCTTGGGGAAACCCAGAATGTCGCCCTGGCTGCTACTCAGCAGGCGCTCGACACCATCGAGAACCTGCGGGTGATTTACACCTCCATCAGCGACAAGGCTGCTGAAATGGAGTCGGCCACGGGTGACGCTAAGACGGCGTTGGCTGCTGAAATCTCGGGGCTTGAATCTGCCGCAAGCAGCCTTGTCACTGCCAACCTCTTCAATGATGTCAACCTGATTGGTGGCGATAGCTACTCTGTCACGGTTGATATGGCGGGGAACTCCCACACCGTAACGGCCCAGGACCTCACCAGCATGACTGCTGTGACGGACATGGCCACCGCTAAGACCGCCCTGGGCGAGCTCAAGACGGCTGCCGAAGGCCTCGGTGCGGACAAGCAGGCGCTTCAGGCGTACCAGAAGTTCGCCAAGTCGTCTGAACATGCCCTGAAGGCAGGTACGGGTGCATTGGTCGATGCGGACATGACCGAAGAATCGGCTCGTCTGTCGGCTCTGCAGGTCCAGCAGCAGCTGGGTGCGCAGGCCATGTCGATCGCCAACCAGGCGCCGCAGGTTCTGCTGTCACTGTTCCGTTAAGCCTGAACGACTTGTGGCGTCGCCCGTAAAGGCGGCGCCACTTTTCTTTTCAATGGATCGGCATTTGCATGAGGAGCGGCCGCCATGGCCCTCAAGATCAAGCTCAAGCCGCATGAAAAAGCGATCATCAACGGTGCCGTCATTCAGAACGGGCCGCGGGCGACGGAATTCATCGTCAAGAATTTCGCCCAAATCCTCCGTGAGCCGGAGGTCATGCAGCAAGAAGACGCCACCACGCCGGCCAAGCGGACCTACTTCGCGGCCCAACTCATGCTGTTGGACCCGGACAACGCCGAGGCCTATAAAGCGCGCTTTCAAAGCCTGCTCGATGATCTTGCGCAGGCCCTGACCAACAAGGAAATGCTCGGCAAGTTGACAGCCGCAGCCGGCGCCGTCGCACAAGACAACTATTATCAGGCCCTTCGTCAGATCCGTGATGTCATCGATTATGAACAAGTTCTCCTGGAACATCCACCCGTGGATGCAGACCGGACCCCGCCTCCAGGCGAGGCAGACTAACCGGAACGGGTTCGGACAAATTCGATCAGGGATATGTTCTAGTCTGTTGATTTCACGCAAATGGACCATCACAGACCAGTTCGGTTTGCGCTGAGATTTGCTTTTGAACAGGAGATAAAGTCATGCTCTCGCAGATCGTGGCCGGATTTGGTGGATCGTCGTTCACCGCGTTCAAGACCATCAACAGTCGCCTGGATTCGCTCCGCGAAACGTATGCCAAGCAGCCTGACGTTCAACGGGATGTCGAGTACCTGCGTGAAAAAATCGGCGAAGTCGAATCGCTCGACGAACTGATGGACGACTATCGCTTGTGGCAGACGGCCACCACGGCCTTTGGCCTCGGTGATAACGCCTTTGCGAAGGGACTGTTTAAAAAGCTGATGTCTGAGGACGGCAGCGACCCTAATTCGCTTGTCAAGCGGATGGTCGATACGCGCTACAAGGAACTGACCAGCTTCTTCGACTATGCCAACAAGGGCACGGAGAACTTCAAGAGTTCCGCGTGGGTCGAGAAGTTGGTGGACAAGTTCGTCACCCGCAGCTTTGAAAACAGCGCCGGATCCGCCAGCCCGGCCGTCCAGGAGGCTTTGTATTTCCAACGCAAGGCACCGGAAATCACAACCTTCTATCAAATTCTCGGGGACGAGCGGCTTTACTCCGTTGTCCGCTCAGCCGCCAACCTCCCGGATTCGTTCTCAACTGTCGATATTGATCGGCAGGTCGAGATTCTGAAATCCAAGTTCGATATCGAAGACTTCAAGAGCCCCGCTATGGTTGGGCGCATGATCGACCGCCACTTGGCGATCAGCGACGCACAGTCGATCCAGTCGGGGGGCATGTCCAATTCGATCAACGCGGTAGCCCTTCAAACCTTTGCCCGGCCCAGCATGACGGGGTTCGCGCCCATCCTGAACATCGACCCAACGCTTTTCCTGAAGAAGTGATCCATCGCAGCGGCGAGGCCCACCAGCCCCGCCGCTTTTTTTTTCATGACTCGACCGGAATTTCCGGGACAACAAGGGATTCGCCCCGAGCGGCAGGAGCGGCAATTGAGCGTCACTTGCGGGTTGCTTAAAACGCAAGCCGCTTCAATCCCCTGCATCTGTTAACCTACTTTCAACCGTCCCCTTCTATAGAAGAGGCTAGGTGATGAAGTAACAATCTGGAGTGTTGCGCGTGGCATCAGTTCAAGGTCAGATTCAGCTTGCAACGCGCCTTGCGCAGTCCGGCCAATACAAAGCGGCACGGTTTACCCTGGACAGCGCGCTGAAAAAGAACCCCACGTCTGTTGATGCCCTCGCCCTGCTCGGCAGGGTCGCTGCCGCCCAGAAGGACTATGCCGCCAGCATCGATGCCTTCAGGAAAGCCGTGGCCCAGGCACCGCGCAGCAGCGATCTCCACTTTGAACTGGGCAACACGTTGGCCATGGCCAACGACTTCGCGGGCGCCGTGGAGGCCCTTTCAAAAGCCTGCGGCCTTGCCCCCAGGAAGGCGGATCAGCACTTCAATCTCGGCTTGGCCTGCACCGGACTGGGCGACCATCAGGCAGCCGTCGAGGCGTTCCGGGCCGCCGTAGATCTCAAACCGCGCATGACCGAAGGATGGGAAAGCCTTGGTCAGTCAGCCTTTTCAATAGAAGATTGGGACACCGCCGTTTCGGCCTACCAACGCGTTTTTGAACTTTCCCCGGAGTCGGACGATGCGGTCGTCCGTCTGTCCATCGCCTTGCGATTGAGCGGTCGGCAAACCGAAGCCGACGCCATAAAAAACGAGGTTATTGCGCGGGATCCAGGCGCCGCCCTGGCCCGGCAACTGGTTGACATGACCACCGGCCGATGGAAAGGCGCTGCGGGGGAGCAGAAGTTATTAGCCGCCCACCTTGCCGACCCCCTCGCCCCAGACCCTGTGTGCGATCTTGCTTTATACTTTGAAAGACGGGGCCGTCTGCCTGCAATCCTTCCCCAACTGATTGCCTCGGCAGTGGCGAACGGCGACCACGCGCGCGTCATGACCATGACGGGGCAGGCGCTGATCGAGGCGCGCGACTTCAGCGATCAGACGGAAAGCATCCTGCTTCACGCCGACGCACTTGGCGGTCAAACCCACAAGCCTTGCAATGCTCTTGCCTACCTCTATGACAAACGCGGCAACCTCCCCGAGGCCCTGAAGTGGTATCGCAAGGCGCATGAGCATGACCCGACCATCGCGTGGTTCCACAGCAATCTGTTGTTCGCGCTGCGTCACTCCTCGCATTTAACGCCGGAGGAGTTGTTCGCCGAACACCGGCGATACGGCGAAATACAGGAAGCCCTCATCGCGGCGCTTCCCCTGCCTCCTGTGACGGCGGCCGATGCCGACCGTCAGGTGCGCATCGGCTTTGTTTCAGGGGACTTCTGCGAACACGCCGTGACGATGTTCTTCGAGCCCTATCTTGACCACCTCGACCGTTCCCAGTTCCATGTGACCTTGTACTACACTCTTCGTCCCATGGACAAAGCGACGGAACGGTTGCGGAGCAAGGCCGACCAGTGGCGCCACATTCCCAATCTGACCGCCGCCGACGGGGCACGCCTTGTCCAAGATGACCGTATCGACATCCTGGTTGATCTGTCCGGACACACCGCCGGGAACGGGCTGCCAATCTTTGTGAGGAAGCCCGCGCCGGTACAGGTGTCGATGATCGGCTATCCCGGCACCACGGGATTGACGCGCATGGACTACCGCCTGTGCAATCCCATGGATGCCCCCTACTCCACGGAACGGTGCCTGCCCTTGCCACTGCTGTTCCGCCCGCCGTCCTCCGCGCCCGACGTGGTGCCGCCGCCGCACCTTGAGTGCGGCCACCTGACCTTGGGATGCGTTAACAAGCCGCTCAAAAACTCGCCCGAAGCCCTGCGGGCGTGGGTGGAGATCATGCGCCGCCTGCCGGACGCCCGGCTGAAGGTATTCGCTGGCGTACCCGACACCACCGCCGTCGAGTCGGCCGTCGTGCCGGTCATGGAGGCTGCGGGCGTGCAGCGCGACCGCCTGATTTTCCAGCCCCGCCTCTCGCTGAAGGACTTCATGTCGGCCCTGAACACGCTCGATGTTGTCCTTGAGCCTTTTCCCTATGGCGGCGGCACGACGGCAGTCCTTACGGCCTGGATGGGGGTGCCCTTCGTAGCACTCAAGCCCGCGCAGGATGCCGGAAGCTTTGGCCCGCACCTGCTGAAGCAATGCCACTTGGCCGACCTGATTGCCAACACGCCGGAGGACTACGTATCCATCGCCGTGGCCCTGGCCATGGACAGCGCGCGGCAAGCGGAGTTGCGAAACGAGATGCGGAGCCGGCTCAAGGCAGGTTTCCTGTTCGACGAAGGGCTGCTGGCCCGAATGCTGGATAAAACGTTCCTGAACATCTGGCAGGAGCACTGCGGCGCGGCCCCCTCCCCTTCCTCCTGACCGATCAGGGCGCATCCAACGCACGGCGCTGCTCGGCCACCGCTGCGTGACGGCGGTGCCAGTCATGGCGTAGCATCAGGAACAATGGATGCATGTCGGTGGGAATGCGCTCCAGGAAGGGATCAAGCGCCGTCAGCAGGCTGCCAAACAACTTTTCCCCGAACACCCGCGACCCGTCATGGCGGCGATAGAGGAACAGCACCTCGGGCAGGACCTCCAACCGGTAGCCCGCAAACATGGCACGCACGAAAAAGTCATAGTCCTCGTGCAGAAAATCGCGCGTACCGCGATGACCTCCAAGTGCGTCGTAGACCTCTGCCCGCACCAAAGAATTGGTGTCACCCAGGCAGTTGACCAACATGGCCAGCGCGGGGCTCGCCCCGACCGGCGTCCAGTCCACGCCTACCGACCCCTGTGCCGGGTCCAGCCCGTCAAGGAATGCTGCCGGTTCCGGGCCAAAATCGCACTGCGAATGCTGGCCGGGGATGCACGCGATGATATCAGCCCCCGATCGGGAGGCAGCCACGAACCGCTCGATCTCGTGCGGCAGGGCGAGGTTGTCGTCGTCCATGAACAGCAGATGTGTGCCAGTTGCCGCCGCCCGTGCCGTGCGGCGGGCCACGGCGGGACCGGCATTGTCCTGGCGCAAGGCCGTCCAACCACGGGCGGCAAACACCGGGCGCAACTCGTCCAGCACGGCGGCAACACCCGGATCGGTACTGCCGTCGTCCACCACCACCACCTGGAAATCCTCGCAGGTCTGGGCCATCAGCGAGCCCAGAGCCTCACGCAGGTAATCTGGTCGGTTGTATGTTGGCATACAGACCGAAACCCGCACGCCCGCCGCCGGGGCAAGAAGCGCCTCGGCAGGCGGTTCCAGGACGGCAAGAAGCGCCTCGGCCGGAGCCTCGACGCCCCATAGCACGAAGCGGGCGGGCAAGGTCCAGCCAGCGGCGGCCATCCATTCACCAACCTCGGCGGTGGACACCACAAGACCGGTGGCCCGCGCCACCGCCTGACGCTCTAGGAAGTCCAACTCGATGTCCGTTCGGCCGGCGGGAAAGCGCGCCGCCCGCTGCAGGAAGCGACCATGGCACTCTGCGGCCAGCACCCATAGTCCCGTCCCACCATGGTCGGTACCTAGACCCTGGGCCACAGTGGCGTAATAGGCAGCGCTGATAGGAGCACAGAAGATCACATGGTCAAAACGCTGGCGGCTCAGCCAATGATGCACGCACAAGGACCGCAAGGGCATATAGGGATGTGCCGGGGCGTAAACATCATGGAGCCGCACCACATTGGACACGGACGGGCCGTCGGCGGCCGGCTGCCAAGTCGTGTCTAGCACCGTCACCTCGGCCCCGGCCGCGCGCAGGCGCGGGGCGAGGCCGAACGCCTCGGCCTCGCCCACCACGCACAAGCGGCCCCCCGTTACGGATTGGGGCCGTACATTGTCGGACCCGGTCTCTGGCTTGGCAAACATCGCTCTCCCCCATGCGGTGCGTGGGGATCATAACCACCGGTTCAGGGCTGCACAACGGCGCATTGGCTGCCGACACTACAACCTGCTTGCCCCCTGACATGGGAACGGATAGACAGAAAAGATAAAGCCTTGTCACGCAACACGAGGGGCTTCCGTGGACCCGAAAGATGACCCCTACCTGACCTGGATGCGGTTTGCCATTCCGGGCTGGCTGGCCAGCCGCAACATCGACCTGATGCAGCGCTGTATTACCGACCTACCCGGCGATGACCTGCCAATCGTCGAGATCGGGTCGTTCAGCGGCCTGTCCACCAACGTGCTGCGCCACCTGCTCCGGGCAAACGAGCGGAGCAATCCGGTGATTTCCGTGGACCCGTGGACGTTCGAGGGCGCCAGCGAGGGCACCATCGGCACCAGTACCATAACGTTCGCCGAGTATCGCCGCTTCGTCATGGAGTCCTTCATGCGCAACACCCGCTTCTTCAGCGGTGACGCGCTGCCGTTCCACGTCGAAACCAACGCCGACAGTTTCTTCGCCCAATGGCGAGCCAAAGCGGACGTGACCGATCTGTTTGGCGCAACCCGGCGCTTGGGCGGGCCCATAGCCATGGCCTACATCGACGGTGAACACAGCTACGAGGCCTCCCGCCGCGACTTCGAGAATGTCGATGCCGCCCTTACGGTGGGCGGCTACATCATCTTTGACGACTCGGCCGACACCACCGACTGGGGCTGCCGGCAGACGGCACAGGAAGTTGCCGCCCTTAGCCGCTATCAGGTGATCGACAGGCAATTCAACTACTGCGTCCGCAAGATCGCCTGACGCCCGTCCCCGAAAGCGAGGCCCCCGTGTCGCTGCTGTCCCATAGCCCTGGTTCGCGTGGCTGGCCGTACCGTAGCCCAGCCGAGGATGCGCTGCCGCCGACGCTGCCTGACGGCCGGGCGTGGCCAAGTATTTCCATAGTCACGCCATCCTTCAATCAGGGCGAGTACATTGAGGACTGTCTGCTGTCGGTCTTGCAACAGGGCTACCCTGTAGTCGAACACATCGTGATGGATGCCGCCTCCCCCGATCGCACCGGATCGGTCCTGGATGCCTACGCGCCCCGCCTCGCCCACGTCACCCGCGCCCCCGACGCAGGCCAGTCCGACGCCATCAACAAAGGCATGGCTTTGGCCAGCGGCGACATCGTGACATGGCTGAACGCCGACGACATGCTTGCCCCCGGCGCCCTGGCTGCCGCCGCTCTGGCCTTTTCCAGCACCGGAGCGGACATGGTCGCCGGCGGCTGCACCCACCTGTTCGACGGCCGCGTGGGGTTCCATCACCTGCCCGGCGTGGCGCACGGTCCGTTGCCCCTGGCCGACATTCTGGACGTAGACGGCGGCTGGCGCACCGGGCGGTTTTTCTTCCAGCCCGAGGTGCTGTTCACCCGCACCCTGTGGGAGCGTGTCGGTGGCCTACGCACGGACTTACATTTGGCCATGGACTATGAACTCTGGCTGCGCTTCGCTCATGCCGGGGCGCGGCTGCACACCATCGGCCACCCCCTCGCCATCTACCGCCGGCATGCCGGCCAGAAGACGGCGGTGGTGGAGGAAGGTAGGCACGAACGCCCCCTGGCCGCTGAATTCTGCCACTGCCACGGTATGGCGGCCCCGCCCGCAGCGGCCGACCCTCGCCCCTGGCTCGGCCGCAACCTGCGTATCCTGACCCTGCACACTGCCCCGCCAGAGCGCCGCACCTTTCCCCTGGCCCGCTTGGCCGAAGCCATGGCCGAGGCATGGGCCGAGATCATCCCCATGCACCTCAGCGACGGCAGCCCCGCCCGCTCCGTGGAGGGGCGAATCGAAGTGATTTGCCAACGCATCGGCTGGCAAAGTCCTGACCTGGTGGTGGTGGAGGACCTGCGCGCCTGGAGCGGCAGCGCCGCCATGGTTGCCTCGGTGGCGGAGCGTTGGCCGACCGTGGTACTGACCGATGGCCCCGGCTGGCCTCAGGACGGCCAGAAGGACACGGGCGCCCACATCCTGGACCTGACCGCCGGAGCGGTGCCCCCGGCGGTGCCGCGCTCCCTCCTACTGGCGTGCGGCGGGGAGCGTGGTGACCGCACCGCCCTGCACCTGCCCGAGAACGCATTCATCGTGGCTGTGACCGGCACCGCAGACTGCGCCGGGGCCGCCGCAGCATTGAGCGCCGCGCTGGATGACCACGTGTGCCTTATGGTCGATGCGCCGTTGGCTGGGGCCGTGGTCCGACCGGGAGTGCGCGTGGTGGATTTCGATGATCCTGGCCGAGCGACCGTGTTGGCAGGCATGAACGTGCTGGTGGCCCTGGACGGCGGCGCCCGCAGCGTGCAGCTACTGGCTGAGGCCGCCGGAGTCGGCGCGCTGCCCCTGTGCCTGGGGCCGAGCGCCCTGGATGCCCTGTGGCCGTGGCCCGATGATCTCCGGCCGCCCGATACCCTGGCCGACGCAGCCGCCGTCCTCGTCGGCCTCGCTGGCGACAGGTGTCGCGCGCGGCACCTGTCCTTACACATGGCGCGGTTGGCCGGCAACACCGTCTCCACCTTCAGCGCCTGGCACGGGTTGTTCGTGCTCCTGCGCGAACGCGGCGTCTTAAACGCCATCGGCGCCCGCGACAAAATCGCCTTCCGCCCCCAGCCGGCGCTATTGCCACAGTCGCTCCCGGCGTGGCCGGGGCTGTAAGGGTGTGATGACCATTGCCCACGTCTCGACCTACGATGTTTCCGGCGGCGCCGCCCTGGCAGCCTACCGCCTGCATCGTGGACTGCGGGAAATCGGCGCCCCGTCCACCATGGTTGTGCGCCTTAAGCAGAGCGAAGACCCCACCGTCGTCGTTCCGCTGGCCGACCAGGCCGAGGACGCCGCCCATGCTGCCGATGTCGCCGCCGCCTTCAGGACAGACTCCGCCGGGCTGTCGATGTTTTCGCGTGGCGGCTTCATCCCGTTCCACACCGAACGTGCCACCTTCGGCAAGGCCCTGGCCCGCAACCTGAACGATTATGACGTAGTCAACCTGCATTGGGTGCGCGGGGCGCTGGACTGGCCAGCCTTCTTCCCAACCCGCCCAGCCGGTCAGGTGGTGGTGTGGACCCTGCAAGACATGCATCCGTTTACCGGCGGCTGCCACTATGGCCTGGGCTGCCGACGGTTCGCAGCAACCTGTGGCGCCTGTCCGATTCTGGAGTCGCAGCAGGCCGAAGACCTGTCCACCATCGTCCAGCGCCGCAAGACTTCCGTCCTGCAACACTTCACCGGGCGTGCCCTGCACATCGTCAGCACCAGCCGCTGGCTAGCCGACGAGGCTGCCTCCAGCACTGTGTTCCAGGGCCTGCCCATGTCGGTCATCCCGGCCGCCCTGGACACCACCGTCTTCGCCCCAGCCGAGCGGGCTGCCGCCCGGCGGCGCCTGGGGCTGACTGACGACGCTTTTGTCCTGTTCTTCGTCGCCCAGGACATCACAGACCCCCGAAAAGGCCTGGACATCCTTGATGCCGCCCTGGCACGGCTGAACCCGCCCGGCGAGGTCATGGTTCTGCTGGCAGGTGACGGGACCTATGATGCGGTTTCCGGCGTCCCCTTCCAAGCCCTGGGGCCGGTGAGCGCAGCGGCGGATCTGGCTGCACTGTACTGTCTGGCGGATCTGACCGTGGTCCCCAGCCGTCAGGACAACCTACCCAACACCGTACTGGAGTCTCTAGCCTGCGGCACGCCAGTTCTGGGCAGCACGGCAGGCGGCATTCCCGACATGATTACCGACGGCGAGAACGGGATGCTGGCACCAGTTGGCGATGTGGATGCCTGGACCGCCGCCCTGGACCGCGCGCTCGCGAGCCCTGAGGCCCTGGCCGCGATGGGCCAACGCGGTCGCAGCCGTGCCGTGCGCGAACATGCCCTGGAGGTTCAGGCCCGCCGCTACGCCAGTCTTTATGAGAGCCTTCTGTAGGGCGGCCCGACAAGATGGAGCAGCCTGGAAAATGGAAAAGTCCTCTGATGATACCCAGGCGGTCAGGGTGCCAAATTTCAGCCTCTTTAACCGACACTCCACAGACGGGGAGTGCCTTTTTCCAGCCGATCGATGATAGCAGACTGCAGTTCACGTGGTTCAGACAACACACTGCCAATGGTGTTGAATAAATCTTTTTTAGCGTGGGGACTGCTGTTGAAATTCTGTTCGAAAAACAGGGAACCGGGGGCGAGCCACGTCTTAATCAGATTGCAGTATTCCAGCACCTGAGCGACATCAAGTTCCGCGAACGAAAGGGTGTTGATGACAAGGTCGACATCCACGAGATCAAGAGTCGTAGCATCGAAGTTGGCAACGTAGGTGAACCCGCTTTCCTCAGCCACAGCCTGCCCTGCCACAGTGACCAGCGCATGGGGAACGTCTGGGAACAACGTCGACAGATACGGATGGCAGAACGCCAAGCTCTCCGGCAGGTCGATGAGGACAAAGTGCGCGTTGGGGAGAAGGCGTTTCATGATATAAGCCAAACCACCAAAGCCACTGCCGATCTCGACAATCCTGACAGTGCGGGCCTGCGACTCTCTGATCAACCTGGGCAGCAAGCCACACTCGTACATCAGGCAAATCCTTTCCAAGTACATATAGGTGTCCCTGTTAAGGATTAGATCGTCGTAGATCCAGCCGATCTCCCCGAACTTGGCGGGAAAGGAAATTCTGTAGTTCTCCGGCAGACTGGCCGCCACCTTAAGAAACTTGGCGACTCCCTCCTCCGGCCCACCGGCAAGCATGCTCAGGAAGATGTCATAGTTCGCTGGCAGCTTCTCCCGAATCCACGGTCGGTGAACCGCCGGAGACAGGGTCGCCAACTGGTAGCCGGAGAACGCCTGAGCGTAAAGACGGAGTTTGCCGATAATCTCCGGGTCCCGACGCATGACGAGGGAAAAACTGGACATGAAGGTTCCCGCGTCGCCATCCGGTTGGTAAACTTGCGGCTTGTGCGGGTCCCAATTCCCCGACGGCAACGCCGTCGCGCCGAGGACGCCATCCGCGACCAATGCACTCCGGCGGGCGATCATTGCTTCTATGGCATCCAGACGGCGGCTGATAGCCTCAATCTCCGAAGAAGTCAGTTGAGCCGACTCATCGGACAGAGAAAAACCACGCAGTTCAGGCTGCCAAGTCATTTCCGCTCCTTATGTACGCTTTCCACATTAAATGCGATTAGATCAACTGTGCGCCTGAGCCGCGCCGCCTTCAAAAGGCAAAGCCGATGCCTGCGCCGGGGTACCAGTGGTTCTCAGGCTCTTCCTTGAAGAACAGGAACTGCCGCCCCGTCTCCTCCGCAAAGACCTGCAGGGCGTCGCTAGCGTGGGCATTGTCCCCCAGTATAACCGCCCCAGGGGACAACTTTTCGCGGATCGCATGGTATTCTCGCGCCTCGTAATCGACGGAATGGTCACTGTCATTGATGAACAGGTCAACCGGCTTGTCCAGCGTCGCGAGACTTTCGATGGAGTCCCCATAAAGGATCCGGCCGTGCTCCGCGTAGGGGCCGGCCAGAAGATAACCGGCCGCCGAATTGATGTCGGTACCGACATATTCACCCGCAGCCCCATCTGCCGCGTTGCGCCGCAACGCGGCCGCAAGAAGTACGGAGCCGATACCCTTGTCCACGCCGGTCTCCACGACCAACCGTGGCTTTAGGGCGCGAACCATGGCGTACCAGCCAAGGCGCCGCCCGAACAGGGGTGTGCGGTCAATGTTGTGATGCCGCTCCCACAACTGGCCGATCCGCTCGGAAAGATAGTTCGTCAACTCGACGTCAATCTCTGGCTCATCAAGATAACCCCGGATTTCCGCCAAAGGTTTCTTCGTGACGCAACTCACCATGTGTGCCAGACAACCCCTATTCCGCGGGGTCAGGCGATAGGTGAAGTTGGTGTTTTCACGCGACCACATCAGCCACTGCGCCACGCTGTTGAGCGACGGGCGGAAATAGGAGAGGGCCATTCCAGTCCGCGCCCCCAGATTGCGAAGATGATCCCGCTTCCCTTCGGTCGCAGCCTCGGGGTGGGCGGCCGTGGCCTCCATGGCCTGCGCCGCCTCGACCAAGCCCGGAACGGCTGAATCCAACGGTGCCGTCACGGTGAGGTTAAGACCATCGTCCGGCCGGTGGACGGTCACTGTCACCGTTTCAGCGGGAACGTCGAGCGTAAACGAGAAGCCAAGGTCTTGGTTGGTCAATTGCACCATGCTCGTTCCTTGAAATGAAAAGCGACTCAGCGAGAGGGGGGCGAAGCCTTCACAACTTACCTTGACCGCTCGAGTGAGTGCACCATCTGGCATCGCTGAATGAGCGGACCACATCCAGCCGCGCCCGGATGAGTTGATCGAGGTCTGCTGCCCGGGCGGCTATACCGTGCTGTCGCAGGCACCGCTCCTGTCCCCGCCGGGCAATGGCTTCACGCTCATCCGCGGCGGCGAGAAAATGGCGGATTGCCGCGACCATATCCTCTGGATCCCCAAAGGTGGCGAGTTCCACTCCAGGCTCGAACATAGTGCCGACATTGTCACCATGATCCGTCAGCAGGAACGTGCCCACGCCAGTCGTTTCATACATCCGCATGTTCTGGCTTTCGCCGCCGGCCATGTCGATGTGGACGTTGAGCACGATCCGAGATCGCTTGGTCGCTCTGTACATTTCCATCCCCCATACGCCAGGCCCGACGAACGATGTCATCTCGGCCGGCAGGCTGGCCGTATCCCCTTGCAGGAGAAGCTGGATGTTCCATCGTCCTTCACGAGCCTCGGGAGCACGGCACAGCGCCAGAAGGCAATCCAGACGGCGCTTGTGCAACGGCCCCACATGACCGCTGAACAGCACGTCGATGCTCTTTTCCTCGCCGATCACCGCCTCGGCGATCCAGGCGGGGAAGCCGGGCCGGAACTGCTCTGCGTGCCGCGCACCCAATCGCAGCGCCTCGGCCTGGCACCCCGTGTGGCTAGACAGGAAAAGATCCACATTGCTCCAGTCCGCGCCATCGGGAATGGGCGCGGCGCGCCAGGCAGCCACCAACTGCGGCCGCCAATCACAGCGCCTGAGGATCCGCGGGTCGAGCGCCGTCGGGTCGGAGATGAGGAGGACGTCCGGCCGCAGGGCATTGATCTGGCCGATGACAATGTCGTTGAGAGAGGGCCTTTCCTCCGTCATGCCATTCCGCCGCGCCCAAGCCTCTTGAGCGCGGCGACAGTCGCCCACGACGAAGTACGGCTCGTAACCGAGCGCTCTCATGGCTGGCGCGAAGTGGTGGGTGGCTGAAAAGCCGTCCTTGAGGAGTTCGGCGATCTGCTCATCGAACGGCCGCTCCGCCAGACCCGGCCGCGCGGCGTAGAAGGCGTCCTGGTAGCCTCGGTAAAACGACATCACTTGCAAAAACTTCATCGTCCGCCTTCTTCCAGGTGCTGTCGCGGCAGGACGCTGATCACCAGCGCGCCTCAGGGTTTCACAATCCACCAGTCCGGCAGTTCGACCTTGAGACTGAGTTTGTTCTCAATGGCAAAGCTCATGGCAGCGGCGATAACGCCGTCGTGCTCGGACTGGAAGCCGTTGTAGAAATCATGACCCCCGAGGACACCCCCGCGCTTCACCAGCGGCCAGTAGTTCCTGATGTCCTCGCGCACGAACTGTTCAGCATGGTTGCCATCCACATAGACGAAGTCCAGAGGCTCATTGATGTCTTTTGCTGCGTCGGCGGAGGTCTTTCGGATCCACACTGTCTGCCCGGCGTAGTCGGCCAGAAGCTCCCGTGCGCTGATTTCGGCCACATGCAAGGGCGCCTGATCGACGCCGTAGTGATTCTTGCCCTCGTCGTACTCGCCGTAGAGCGAATACGGGTCGATGCAGTACAGCCTGGCCGGCGTCAAGATGCGATGTAGTGACAATGCGTGTTCGCCGCCGCAGACCCCGATTTCAACCCCCACCAAGCCGTCCCTTCCCCTCAGAGGATTCAGCCGTTCAAATGGACGCGGGAAGATGCGGTGCTTGAGGTCCGAAAGCACATCAACAATTTCAACCTCCGAGAGTTCTGGCCTCAAGTATTTCAGCGCCGCAGGGCTGGAAATGATCAGCCCCTGCCCGCTAGTGCCCGAATATTTTCTCATGATACGCTCCCGCCTTCGTCAACAAAATGCAACCACTCGAAACCTTGGAGCACTCTGTCATCGTCATTCGCCATGACTTACCTCAGGTGAAGGCCATCGGGTTCGTAGACCACGATTTTGCTACCGGAGTAGTCGATGCGGATGCCGACTTCGATCAGACCGCGCAGCACCGCGCGCACCGCGTCCTGCCGGTGCGGCTCGACGAACATCAAGAAGAAGCCGCCGCCGCCTGCACCCAGAAGCTTGCCCCCAAGTGCGCCGGCCCCCTGCCCCGCTTCGTATATGCCGTCGATTTCAGGCGTCGTGACGGTGTCGGCCAAGCCCCTCTTGAACATCCAGCTTTCATGAAGGAGGCGCCCCACATCTGTGATCGGGCGCCTTTCATCGCAAAGAATGGCCTGCGCCTCGTCAACCATCTGCACCATGGCCCGGATGCTTTCGGCCCGCACGTCGAGGTTGGCGATCTTCCTGGCCGCCATTTGGGAGGCGAAGCGGGAAATGCCGGTGAAGAAGAGCATGCAGTGACGCATCATTTCGTCGCGGCGCTCCGGCGGGATAATCAACGGCGTCACCGAGAACCCCCCGTCCTTGAGGAAGTCAATTCGGTTCATTCCACCGTAGGTCGCCCAGATCTGATCCTGCGACCCCACATTTTCTGCAATCACCTCCTGCTCAATGCGGATGGCCTCCGCCGCGAGATGTTCGCGCGACCACATCCGACCGGCCTGAGCGGCCAAGGCATTCAGCAACCCCACTGTGAAAGAGGAAGACGATCCCAGGCCCGAGCGGGCAGGCAGGTCACCATCATGGTGGATCTCGATGCCGTAGTCGATCCCGCTCTCCATCAGCACGCCGCGCACCGCCGGGTGCTGGATCTCCGAGATGTCCTGGACCGTTTCCACCCGCGAATAAACGATGCGGTGCCGGTGTTCGAAGAAAGGCGGCAGCGGCCGCAGGGTGATGTAACAGTACTTGTCGATGGCAAACCCTAGGACAGAACCTCCATGGGCCTTGTGCCACTTTGGGTAGTCAGACCCCCCACCAAACAGCGAGACGCGGAACGGTGTACGACTAATAATCATGCGTCCCCTCCCACCAGACAGACCACCTCACCGGCCTGAAAAAAACTTTCCGGCGTCCCAATGTCGATGAAGCGCACCCGCTCGGCGATATGCGCCCTGGCATGTCTCTGCGGCAGCTTGGCCATGAAATCCCGCTCGAAGGATGGCCCCTCGCTTTCCCGCAGCATCGCCAAGGCCGCCTGAGACAGCAGGTAAACACCAGCATTGATAAGCCCGCCGCCCTCCCCACCGGGCTCCTTCTCAGTGAACCGAGTAATTTCGCCGGATGGCGCCACGTCGATCCGGCCATAGCGGCCGGCGTCGGGGACCGACACACACAGCACCGTCATAAAGGCGTCGTGGGCGCGGTGCTCCGCTACAAGGGCCCCCAGGTCGGCATCCGTCCAGCTGTCGCCGTTCATGACCATTACAAGTTCCGAGCGCAGTTGGGGAGCGGCGCTCCGCAGCGCCCCCGCCGTACCAAGCGGCCGCGGCTCCGTCACCGTTTCGACCTGCGGCAAAACGGAACCAGAGCGTGCCAAATGGGCTTCAACCTCCGCTGCCCCGTGACCGAGGCAGAGGACCAGACGGCGTGCGCCGAAGTTGGCAAGCCACTCCATCATCACGTCCAGGAAAGGGCGCCCCGCCACGGGCGCAAGAACCTTGGGGATCTCGTCGCCGAGCACCGGCCGAAGCCGTGTCCCTAGACCACCGGCCAAGACGGCCACGTCAATGCCCGCCAGAGCACCGTCCGCTCGACCGTTCATTGCGCAGCGCCTTCCAGAAACTTGCGTCGCAGGCGATGAGCGGCCATTTCCTCAATATGCCGACGGGTCTCCCAGCCGAAGCGCTGCGTCACCATTTCCAGGTAGCGTGGCGTTGCGAAGTACTCATGGAACGCCGCGTCACGGAAGCCGAGGATCTGGGCGGCTGGCAAGGTTTCCGTCGGCAACGGCTGGCAGTCGTGGGAATGCTGTGAAAAGCCAGACCATGCCTCAGGAAGCGCCCATCCCTGATCGACCGCCTTCTGGTAAAGCGCCGAGCCGGGGTATGCCATTGCGGAGTAGAAGTTGGCGAATTCGCAGTTCAACTCCTTGGCCAAGTCCAGGGTCTCGCGCATGGTTTCCATGGTGTCGTCAGGCAACCCGAAGATGAAGTTTCCGATGACCGAAATGTCGGCCTGCTGGATCTGGCGGACGATCGCGATGATGTCATCGTATCGCAGGTGTTTGTCAGACCCGTCGCGGACATGCTTGGAGCCCGATTCTATGCCCAGGGCCAGCCACCGGATGCCGGCCTTGCGCAGCATTTCAAGCATGCGCGGCTTGACCGTGTCGATGCGCGAATACGCCCAGATATTCAGTTCTGCGGAATATCCGAGGCCAATGATTCCCTCGCAGATCGCCGCAACGTGGCGTTCGTTCAAGACGAACATCTCGTCCACGATCTTGAAGGTCCGCACCCCGTAGGCACGGTAAAGGTGATCGATCTCCGCCACCACGGCCTCGGGCTTGCGCATGCGGTAGCGGTTGGAGTCGAAGGGGGCGTGGATGCAGCAGAAGCTGCACTTGTAGGGGCACCCTAGAGACGTATAGATCGACGCATAGGGCATTCGGGTGTGGAGGGCGCCGAAGCACTGCCAGTTGTGGGCTCTGTAGCGGTCCATCGGCAGCATGTCCCACACTTGGCCGTGGAGGTCGGCGTCCAGGTCGCCGATCAGCGGCGCCACCGGGTTGCACACGATCTCGCCGCCATTGCGCCAGACCAAGCCTTGTACCGCCTCCAAACCCGGCGCTTCTTCATCCAGTTCACCGTTGCGCTTCCGCCCCCTCAACGCCTCCAGCAACTGCACGACGGTGACAGGTCCTTCGCCCTTGCACACGAAGTCGACCGCCTCCTCGCGCAGGGATCGTTCGGGAAGCGCCGAGACATGCCCGCCGACGATTAGCAGAGGTTGTTCCGGCGTGAGGGCCTTGATCGCCCGGCACACGTCGCCGGCCCCGACCATCATCTGGGTCGAGGCGCTGGGCTGATGGCCGAAAACCACTATCACCACCAAGGTCGGTTCCAAAGCCCGGATCCGGTGGGTGACGCTCTCCGGGCAGAGGTTCTCGCCTTCGGAATCAATGATCGTCACGTCGTAGCCGCGGTCACGGGCGTAGCCAGCGATCAGGCGGCACCAGAGCGGCGGTTCGATCGCTGTCAGGTCGTTCCCCAGAGACTGGTAGACGCCCACCCGCCCCCCAGGATTGACCAGGACCAGGTCCTTCCCCATGATCTTCTCCTTCAAGAACCGGCACAGCGCCGTCCGGTCGGCGCTGTGCGCGACCGCCCTCAGACGTTGGTGTAGATTGTGTTCTTGAGCATCGTGTAGCCTTTGATCAGCTCAGCGATCCCAAAGTCGAGGTCGTACTGAGGAGCCCAGCCGGTGCGCTCAATCTTTTCGTTGGACACGATGTAGTCGCGCTTGTCAGGGTCCTCGCCGATCGGCGCCTCCAGAAACACGAAGTCGGGCATGTGCCGCTTGATAACCGTGCACAGTTCCCACTTCGACAGGTTAGCCTGCGACAAACCCACGTTGAATGCGTTGCCCTTCATCGACTCAAAGCTCTCGATACCGTGCATGAAGGCCCGCGAAACGTCCCGCACATGGATGTAATTGCGCTTGAAGTGGCTCTCGAACAGGACGACGAAGCGGTCGTGGAAGGCGCGATAGGTGAAGTCGTTCACCAGAAGGTCCAGCCGCATGCGCGGAGCCATACCGAAAACGGTCGCCAGACGGAAGCTGATCGCGTTGCCTCGGTCAAGCAGCGCCTTCTCCACCTCCACCTTGTGGATGCCATACAGGGAGAGGGGGCGAAGGGGCGTCTCCTCGGTGCAGAACTTATCGGTCTCCCCAACTCCGTAACCGGAATTGGTGATCGGCATCAGGATCCTCTGGTCGGGCGACACCATATTGATCAGAGAAAGCTGCGCCGTCAGGTTCGTCGCTTCTGCGCCGACCGGGTCCTGTTTACAGAGAGGAGCGCCGACCAGGGCGGCCAAAGGAATGACGATGTCGGCCTTGGACAGCATCTTGCCAACCAGCGCCACGTCGCGGCAATCCCCCTTTACCACCGAGAAGTTCGGGTCGGCGCAGGAGTGGTTTAACGACGCCTGCTTGAACATGAAATTGTCAAGAACCGTAACCTTGTGACCCGCCGCCAGCAGATCCGGCACCATGACGGAGCCCAGATAGCCGGCTCCGCCGGTGACCAGGATGTTAAAGGACTGCCCCATCTCCGCCTATCTCCCGTGATGTCTCAGCGGCACACGTGATCAAGCACGTCGCGCAGTGTCCGAATCTGGCATTCCAGATCAAAGGGATGATTCCCCACAAAGAAACCGAAGTCGTGGGCGATGTCGGCGTTTGGCGCTGCGCCGCCAACGATCTCGTAATCGTAGTGCTTCAGAACGTCGTGCCGCAGGAAGTTGCCGCCGGTGATGATGCGAAAGCCAATGTCGGCCTCGGTCAGTGCCGCGAACACCGTGTTGCGATCGATGTCGAGCTGCGGGTTGAGGATGATGGTGAACGAAAAGGACGAGCTGCGGCCGTTCTCCCGCTGGATGATGAAGCGCTCGTCGTTGCCCATCAGGTCCTGAAACAGGGCCAGATTGCGCCGCCGCGCCTCGGTGAACGCTGGCAGCTTGCCGAGTTGTACCCGGCCGACCGCAGCCTCGATCTCCAGCGGCCGAACGTTGTAGCCGGGTAGAATGAAGCGGTAGGCCTCAAAATGGTCCTGCGACTTGCGGGTATAGATTGAGCTGCCTGGCGGCAGGTCGCGCGTCCAGCCGTGGGCCCGTAGGCTGCGGCACAGATCGGCCAGTTCGTCGTCATCGGTCACGACCATGCCGCCTTCCATGGTCGAGATGTGGTGCGAGAAGAAGAAGCTGAACGTGTTGAGGTGCCCGAAGGTGCCGCACTTCCTGCCGCCTAGTTCCGCGTCCATACTCTCGCAGTTGTCCTCGATAAGGTACAGGCCATGAGTGTCAGCGAACGTCCGGATGACATCCAAGGCCGCCGGATTGCCAAGAATAGATACGGCGACGATGGCCCGCGTCTTGGGGGACAGCGCCTTTTCCAACAAGGAAACGTCCATGTTGAGGGTCTGAAGATCAATATCGACGAACTTGAGTTTCAGGCCGTACTGCTGCAGCGGATGATACGTCGTGGCCCAGGAAATCGCCGGCACGATAACCTCATCGCCGCGACGGAGCGGACAATCTGCCTTGTAGAAAAGCGCCGCCGTGGAGATCAGATTGGCCGAGGATCCGGAGTTGACCATGATCCCGTGCGCAACCCCGAAATAACTGGCGAACTCCGCCTCAAACGCCCTGACCTCGTTCCCCATCGTGGTGTATCCGGAGTCGATGACGCGCTTGGCTGCCTCGATCTCCTCGGGCCCCCAGGTGGGGGCGGCAAGCTCATAAAACATTATGTTCCCCACTCAGAAGGGCCCTTTGAACTGGACCTGATAGGCAAGCTTCGCGCTCTCGGCCGACGGCACCCACCGCTCCCGCTCAGGACGGACCATCGCCCATGCCCGCGCGGCGATGGAACCGGGATTAGGGTAGAAGTGATCCTCTAGCCACGGTGAGGTCGGGCAGGGCGTGGGCGCGAAGCCCATTCGAGCGAATTTTATGCCTGCACTTGGGCCGGCGGCCTCAGCTACCGCGGCGACAATCTCGGCCGACAGGCCTCCCGCCATCCAACCGTTGTCGATCACCAGCAACCGCCCGGTGCGCCGCGCAGAAGCCAGAATGGTGTCGATATCGAGCGGCATCAGCCATATCGGGTCGATCACTTCGGCGGTGACGCCGACCTCGCGCAACAACTCGGCGGCCCGGATGGCCTCCTGCGCCATGTTGGAAATACCGACGATGGTCACATCGTCGCCCCGAGTGCACACACGGCTCTCGCCGGGCCCCACAGTGTATGGATGAGCCGGCACGGCGCTCTCGGTATTGTAGAGCAGGCGGTGCTCCATGAATACCACCGGGTTGTCGTCGCGGATGGCGGCGATCATGCACCCCTTTACGTCGTGCGCATTGCTGGGCGCGACAACCTTGAGCCCCGGGACATGGGTGAACATGCCGTGGAGCCCCTGGCTGTGCTGGGCGCCCTGCCCCCAGGACTTGCCGATCATCGACCGCACGACGAGCGGCACCTTCACTTGGCCGCCCCACATGTAGTGGGCCTTCGCCGCGATATTCACCAACTGGTTCATGCACAACAGCAAGAAATCCATGCGGATGTGCACGTGAACCGGCCGCAACCCAGCCATGGCGGCGCCGATGGCGACGCCAGTCATCGCGTCTTCGGACAGCGGCGTGGTGAACACCCGGTCGGCACCGTAGCGAGCCAGCAGACCAGCCGTGGAACCCTGGATGCTCTTGTGGTCATCGACATCAAGCCCGAATACAAAGACCGAGGGGTCGCGCTCCATCTCCTGGTCAACGGCCTCTCGCAGGGCATCGACGTAGCGCAGCACACGCGGTTCAGGCGAAGACATTGGCATACAACTCCTCGGGCCGGGGGACGGGGCTCTCTTCGGCAAAGCGCACGGCCTCAGTGATTTCGGCCTCCACCTCCTCATTGACCTTGCGCCTGACGTCGGCATCCAGCAGCGCGCCGACCCGCGCGACAGGATCGGCCTCCATCCACGGCAGGGCCTCCGACAGGGGCCTGTAACCTCCGTCATAGTCCTCATTCGGGCCGACGTGTTCGCGCCAGCGGTAGACCACCGCTTCAATGAGAGCCGGGCCGCCACCCTGCCGCATTCGGGTGACGAAACTCGTGGCGGCATCACGGATGCGGAACAGGTCGCCGTCGTCCACACGCGTGGCTGGAACCCCCAGCGCCTCGGCCACCGCGCAGATCCCACCTGGCCGGGCCCGGCGCTTGGCGAGCGGCTCGTGAATGGCGTAGCCATTGTTTTCGCAAACGAACAGCACGGGCAGGGAGTGCAGGGCGGCAAAGTTCAGCGTCTCGTAGAAGCATCCCTCCTCTGTGGCGCCGTCGCCGAGGAACACCGCGACCACCCGCCCCTCACCCGCGCGCTTTGCCGCCAGCGCATAGCCCGCCGCAACCGGAACTTGGGAGCCGACGACGGCGGATGAGCCCATTACACCGGCTGCAACGTCGATAATGTGCATCGACCCGCCCTTCCCCCGGCAGCAGCCGGTGTCCTTCCCGTACATTTCCGCCATCAGTCCCGGCAGACTGCCGCCCTTGGCCAGATACATGGCGTGGCTGCGGTACGACCCGCCGACCCAATCGCCATCCTCCAGGCAGTCGCAGACGGACACCGACACATGCTCCTGGCCGATTGCAAGATGAACTGGGCTCTTGATCTTGTCGGAGGAATATATCTCGGCAATGACTTCTTCGACGCGCCGGATCCGCCGCAGCGCCCTGTAAAGGCGATGCGCTTCGTCTTCCACAATGTTGCCGTTGACAGACATCCAGACCCCTTACCGTTGCGAATATGACGCCACCCCTCCCCATCCACAGACGGGACGCCACTGTAGGCCGCAACCGTTAACGGAATATTTCCGTCTGCCACTTAGATTTTCACCCAACCAAAGCCGTCGCTTCGGTGCGCCCGTTCCTGAGCGGGATCGAGTGGAGTGCCATCGGCGGGTGCTGCGCCGCAGCACCCCTTCAGCGAGGCAAGCATGATTACAATTCTCATTCCCACCATCAACAGGTCGGCATACGTCTGGCGTGCCCTGGAAACCTACAAAAAGCTCAGCTTCTCCGGCACCATCTTCTTTGGAGACTCCAGTGACGGTGAAGAGCGGGCCGCGATGGACGACTTGGTTGCCCGATACGCCGCCCACCTCGACATCCGCTACAAGCACGTGCCGAGAGAGGTGCAGGTGGGGGAACTTTGGCAGATCATCCTCGACGAGGTAACGACGCCGTATGTGACTTATGCTGGCGACGACGATCTGCAGTTTCCGTCCGCTTTGGATGCCGCGGTGCGCTTCCTTGAGGAGAACGACGAGTACATCGGGGCGCGGTGCGACCGCATCGAATTCAGCTTCGGAACAGAGGCACCGTTCAGCCAGATTCGATCCGTCTGGAAATCGTCCTATAGGGAATACGAATCGCCACTAGCCTCTGAGCGCCTAAGCACGTACATCGACTGGGCACTCAGCCTGCAGTACACGATCTTTAGGACCTCCGCCCTACGCCGCGCCTACGGGGTCCTCCGCAAGCCCTTCATTCCCTACTTCTCCGACGAGTTCATTCCCTGCGGCACGCTTGCTGCGCTCGGCCGCATCCGGGCGATCTCCATGCCGGGAACGCTGTTTCAGATCGACGGCGCTGGCGGTGTGTGGAAGCGCTACAGCATGTTCGACCTGATCGTCAGGCCGGAGTGGCCCACGCTTTACGCCAACCTGCTCCACTCCTGGAAGAACATCCTGATCGAAAAGGACGGTCTTTCAGGCGCCGCCGCCGAGGAATTCGTACGACGAATGATCTGGAGCCATGTGCAGAGCCAGCTCTACCACCAATATCAAGTGCGCCACGTGAAGTCCTTCCAGCGCCCGCCCACACAGAGGGACCTCTACGACGCCCTGTCGGCCCATCCGGAATTCCCGATCGCCGAAGAGACATTCAAAGAAAATAAAAATATTAATGGCCGCCATTATAAGTGATTTGCGCTTATTCTACATTTAACGGAGACCTAGCATCCTTGGTCCAGAATAAAACCCGCACCGCGTTTCTTGGAGGATTACGAGATGTTTTTCTTTGCCCTGATCGGCTGCGGACGCATTGCCAGAAAACATGCCGAAATACTCGGAAAAGGGCTGATACCGGACGCGCGGCTCGGGGCTGTCTGCGACATAGTGCCAGAGAGGGCCAAGGAACTGGGTGAAAGCTATGGCGTTCCCTGGTTTACCGACATGCACGTCATGGCTGAGGAGATGGGCTTGCGCATCCATGTCATCAGCATTCTGACCGAGAGTGGCCTCCACGCCCGTCATTGCCTGGAACTGGTGCGTTACGGCAAGCACATTGTCATCGAAAAGCCGATGGCCCTGACCCTTGAAGACGCCGACGAGATGATTCGCGCCTGCGCCCAGGCAGAAGTGAAGCTGTTCGTCGTCAAGCAGAACCGATACAACGTGCCAGTGCAGAAGTTGAGAGAGGCATTTGACGCCGGCCGTTTCGGGCGCATCGTCATGGGTACCGTCAGGGTCAGGTGGTGCCGCACTCAGGCCTATTATGATCAGGCGCCGTGGCGCGGCACTTGGTCCCTCGACGGGGGTGTGTTCGCCAACCAGGCGAGCCACCACGTGGACCTTCTTGAGTGGTTCCTGGGGGAACCGGTTTCCGTGTTCGCCAAGTCGCGAACCGCTCTGGTGGACATCGAAGCCGAAGACACTGGCGTCGCGGTGGTCACATTCCGATCCGGGGCCATCGGTATCATCGAGGCGACCACGGCGACGCGACCAACGGATCTGGAGGGCTCCCTCTCCATCCTGGGCGAACGCGGAACGGTTGAAATCGGCGGGTTCGCCGTCAACGAAATGAAAACCTGGAACTTTGCAGAGCCTGAGCCCGGAGACGAACTGGTTCTGGAACGCGCCCGCGAGAACCCACCTAACGTCTACGGGTTCGGACACGTCGCTTATCTAACCAATGTCGTTGAGTCGCTTTCCAATGCGAAGCGTATCCTCGTGGACGGGTTGGAGGGGCGCAAATCCCTTGAACTGATCAGCGCCATCTACGAGTCCATTGAGTCGGGACGGGAGATCCCGTTGCGCTTTCAAGCCCAGTACGCCCGTCTGGGGGTTCCGACATGACGATCTCCATTGCCACGACCGCGCTCGTTCATCCGGGCGTCACGTTTGGCGACGGCACGGTGGTGGAAGACTTCTGCATCATCGGGGCCCCTCCGCGGGGTCACGAGCCGGGGCAGCTGCCGACTATCATCGGGCCTGACGCCCACATCCGTTCGCACACCGTGGTGTATGCTGGCAACGTCATCGGGTGCCGCTTCCAGTGCGGCAACAAGGTCAACATACGGGAATCGAACACCATCGGCGATGACGTGAGCATCGGCACCCTGTCGGTCATCGAGCACAACGTGAGAATAGCCAATGGAGTGCGCATCCACAGCCAGGTTTTCGTGCCCGAATACTGTGTTTTGGAGGAGGAGGCTTGGCTGGGCCCCAGCGTGGTCCTGACCAACGCCCGCTATCCGGCGTCACCGGGGGCGAAAGCGGCACTGGCAGGTATACGGATGAGCCGACGGGCGCGGCTGGGGGCCAATTGCACCGTCCTGCCAGGAGTGGTGATCGGGGAGAACGCTGTGGTCGGGGCGGGCTCGGTGGTCACCGGCAATATCGCTCCGGGCATGGTTTATGTGGGTAATCCGGCACGCCCCGTGCGCACGGTGGCTGAAACAGGAGCCTACAATGCATGATGTTCCCTTCCTCGACCTTGGGGCGCAGTACGACGGCATCCGGCGGGAAATTGACAAGGCCATCGCCAGTGTGTTGAGCGATCATGCCTTCATTCAAGGACCCCACGTCGCACGGTTCGAGCAGGCTTTCGCTGATTGCATTGGCGCCAACCATTGCATCGGCGTCTCCAGTGGCACCTCGGCGCTGACGCTGGCCCTGGAGGCTGTGGGCGTAAAGCGTGGGGATGAGGTCATCACCGTCTCCAACACCTTCTTCGCCACGACCGAAGCCATCTGCGCGCTCGGAGCCACTCCCGTCTTCATAGACATCGACGCCGGAAGCGGTGGAATGGATCCAGATGGAATAGAACCTGCCATCACCTCCCGCACGACAGCCATCGTCCCGGTCCACATTTATGGTGCGCCGTGCGACATGGACCCAATCCTCGCCATCGCCCGGCGCCAGGGGTTGAAGGTCGTGGAGGATGCCGCACAGGCCCACCTGGCGCTCTACAAGGGGCGTATGGCCGGGACCATGGGCGACGCAGCCAGCTTCAGCTTCTTTCCCGGTAAAAACCTTGGCGCGTACGGCGACGCCGGCGCGGTGACGACCGCCGACGATGCCGTGGCCGAGCGGGTCCGACTGGTCCGCGACCATGGTCGCCACAGCAAATACGAGCATCGCGTCGTTGGCGGCAACCATCGTATGGACGGGCTGCAAGGCGCCGTCCTTACGGTCAAGCTGCGTCACCTTCCGGCCTGGACGGCCGCGCGCCGCGCCGCAGCCGCCCGGTATGTGAACCTCTTCGCAGGGTCGGCGATACGTCCCTTGCGTCCGGTGGAAGGCGCCGAATCGGCGTGGCACCTATTCGCCGTCGTGCTACCGGAGTGGGTCAGCCGGGAGCGGGTCCAGGAGCATCTGGAGCGTCGCGGCATCGCATCGGGCGTCCATTACCCTGTGCCGAGCCATCTTCAACCAGCCATCTCCGGCCTGCCCGGCTGCGGGCCGGGGACACTTCCGGTCTCCGAGAGACTGGCCCGGTCCGTCCTTTCCATCCCCATCTTCCCCGAGCTATCCGATCGGCAGTTGGAGGCCGTGGCGGGTGCATTAATAGAGGCCTGCGACGCCATCGCCCCCATGGAGGCTTAAGCGGCAGGGTGCCACTTCAGCAAAAACCATGCCAATGGGCGAGCGGTATGTTACATTGAAGTGGCCAGAAAAAGTGTAGAGCCTGCTGATCCGCGTTCGGTCAGCGCCAGGCATGCAGCATGAACAGGTAACGGTCGCTGGATACTGCGGGGAAAGGCGTTCCCGCCCCCCCCATCCAGGGCGCTGGCTCCGCACGGTTGAGGACATAGCGGAACCCGACCTCCTCGAGCGTTGTCAGCAGGCGGCCGATGCCGGGAGCGTTGGCGTGAAGTTGATGAACCTCGACGATCAGCCGCGAGACCTTGGCAAGCACCGGACGGCAGTCCTCAATGAGCGCGAACTCCGCGCCCTCCACGTCAAGCTTCAGCAGATCCACCGGCCCATCTACAGCAGCGATCACATCGCGCAGGCGCCGGCTTGGCATCAGCGGGCCGTTGCCACCCTCGTCGGCGCATCCCGAATCGTCGCCGGAGGTTTTGAAATGAATGCCCTGATCATGAATCCACAGTGCTTGGTTATGGACCTGCACGGAGGGGGCGAAGGTCGCCATGTTCCGCGCCAGCACGGCAGCGATGGTCGGGTCTGCCTCAAACGCTTTGATGCTGGCCTCGGGATAGTTGGAAGCGAAGAACAGGCTGGCCGACCCGACATTGGCCCCGGCGTCTATGATGACTCGCATCGGTCCGGCGCCTCTGAAGGCATATATCCTGGCCCGGAATATCTGCAGCAACTGATAGAACAGGCTGTGCTGATCGACGTAGTGGAAGGCTCCATCCAAAATATCGACGGTGCCCGGAATGTGGCGCGTGAGAGCCTCTCGGTCACGGGACAGCGTTTCGACGAGGGCGAGGATCGCGGGCCGGATGTCCATGGGGCTCCATCGCTCCAGTGGGAAAGTACGGATGCTGATTGGTTTCCGACCATTCATCAAGCGGAATCCATTGTCGATCCACGGTCCGATGCACTAGTCTGGTGGCTGTTCCGCAAGTGGGAAAAAACATGTGCGGCTCGCTGGTTACCTCTCCTCGGTGCCGCTGGCCCCAGTCAGTCCTTCCTGCAGAAGCGCCACCCAGGAGCACCCCAAAATAATGAACGGTCCCTGCATCCTCGTGACCGGTGGAGCTGGCTATATCGGCTCTCACACGTGCAAGCTCATGGCCAAGAACGGCCTGATGCCGGTGGTATTCGACAATCTGTCCCGAGGGCACCGGGATTTCGTGAAGTGGGGACCACTTGAAGCGGGCGATATTTGCGACCGCCAGCGCCTCGTCGAGGTTATGACAGCGTGGCGTCCGGTTGCGGTGGTGCATTTCGCCGCCTTGGCCTACGTGGCGGAGTCCATGGAGCATCCCGGACGGTATTACGACACCAATGTCCACGGGACGGTAGAGCTTCTGGAGGCCATGCGCGAAACCGGCGTTCCGCAACTGGTGTTTTCCAGTTCCTGCGCAACCTTTGGCACGTCGATGGCCATGCCCATCGCCGAGGACGCACCCCAGCGCCCGATCAATCCCTATGGCGCAAGCAAGCTGATGGTCGAACGCATCCTTGCCGACTTCGGCGCTGCCCATGGGCTCCGCTCGACCATCTTGCGGTACTTCAACGCTGTTGGCGCCGACCCGGATGGCGAGATCGGAGAACGACACAATCCCGAACCGCATATCCTGCCGCTGTTGATTGACACCGCCCTCGGGCGCCGCGATCGATTCAGCATCTTCGGCGACGACTACGCGACGCCTGACGGAACTTGTGTTCGCGACTACGTCCATGTCAACGACCTTGGGGATGCCCATATTCGAGCACTGCGTCACCTGTTGAAAGGTGGATCTGGCGACGCCTTCAACCTTGGCAGCGGACAGGGCGTCTCCGTCCGCGATCTGATTAACTGCGTGGAGCAGGTGACGGACCGCCCCATTCCCACGGAACTTCGACCCCGCCGCCCAGGCGACCCGCCCGTGCTCGTCGCCGACGCCACCAAGGCGGCACGCGTACTGGGATGGAAGCCGCGTTTTGACATCGCCACTTCCATCCAGACGGCCTTGTCCTGGCATCAGAAGGGGGAAGGTGAGGCCTAGCCTCCGCTAAAGAATCATGCGTTCCTCATAAACCGCGCCGGGTTGCCCAGCGCCGTGGCGCCAGCCGGAACAGTGGAGTACACCACCGCGCCGGCCGCCACCTTGGCGTCGTCCCCGACCTGGACGCGGGCCGTGACGACCGCGCCGGAGCCGACGAACACCCGCTCGCCCAAGCGCACCCAGCCATTGCAGGCGGTGTGCGGGGCCAGTTCGCTGTTCGCCCCGACCATGCAGTCGTGGCCCAGCACGGCGTGGGTGTTGACGAGCACATGCGCCCCCAGGTCAACCCACGGCCCCACGGTGGCGAACGGCGCAACGACGCAGCCCGGCGCCATGCGGACGGTCGGCGGCACCCAGGCGCCAGGATGTACGACCGAAACAAAGCGGGCGCCACGCGCGGCCAGCCGGGCCGCCACGCTGGCCCGGTGGGCCGGGGTGCCGATGCCAATGACAACGGCCTCGTCCTCGCCCGGTGCATAGCTGTCGATGGACCCAAGAACCGGGACGTCCAGGCCCGAAAAGGCGGTCAGATCGGGATCGGTATCGTCCAGGAACCCGACGATCTCGGCGTCCAGGCGCCCGGCCGCAATGGCGTCCAGGGCATAGCTCCACACTTCCCGGCCCAGCCCCCCGGCGCCCGCGATGACAAGCTTCATTCAGTCCCTCCCCCCTCGGACGGTCACGATCTTGGTGAAGGCGGCCAGCAGGTCCACCCCGTCCCACACCACGTCAAAGGCCAGGGCTTCCCCGGCCGGCACCAGCCGGTCCAGGCCCCGCCCATTGACCGCACGGGCGAAATCCTCCAGCTCGGCGGTCGGAATCCCGAAATGCACCAATGTCTGATCGCGCGGGCCAACCAGCCGACGTGCTGCCGCCAGGGTCGGGACGCGCACGTCATAGACCACGCCGCCCCCGGCATGAGGCCCCTTCAGCGCCTCGGCCGCAACGTCCGGGGCGAGCCTCAGAACGGCCAGGGCGCCGGTTGTGTCAACCGCCGTCACCGGCATGTCCAGGGCCGCCTGATGCAAGAACAGGTGACGCGCGAGGGTACCGCCCACATCTGCCTCAGCCGGGTTCAGGCGCTCCCCCTCGGCTCCCAGCAGCGGATACAGCCGCACCGCCGCCCGGTCACTGTCCTCGGGCGAGCCGCACCACACCACAAGGCGCGGCGACGAACAGGCCTTTTGCCCGAACCAGAACACGTCACGGGCCAACCCCTCGGCCAACCGCGCGAGTTGCGCCACCTCAGCAGCCAACACCGCCTCGGCCGCCAGCACCGCCCAGGAAAAGCGGTCGGGAAAGACCACGTCCACGCCGCGCGGATTGACCGGCAGGGCGCGGAAGTGCCGCACCGTGGCATCACCGCCCCAGATCACCCGCACGTCGGCCGCCTGGGACAGAGCGCCCGAGATGGCATCGTCGTGTCCATAACGCACGAAGCGGCTGGCCTGCCGGACCTCTGCGCCCGCCGCCTCCAGCGCCGCGCCGATCACCCTCAGCAGAACGCCCTGCTCCGCCGCGCCCCGGCTCGGCAGGCGGACCACGTTGCAGTTGCCGGCCAGCAGGCTCAGCGCCCAGCCATAGGCGAACAGCGTGCCGACGTTGGCGGGCGGCACATGAAAGGCCAGACCGCGCGGCACCAACAGGCGCCCACCCATTCTTTCGCCCAGACGGGCCAGCCCGGCCGGACGCAGCCAGAACCCCAGGGCTTGCAGGTCGGGATGACGCCGCGCCTCGGCGTCGGACAACAGGCGGCGCGACACATCGGCCAGCAAGGCCACGGCCTCGGCGCTGAACGGGCGCAGCGGCGCCATGCTGTCGAGAACGCCAGCAACATCGTCCGCAGTGGTCAGGGTGCGGATCATGACGCAACCTCCGGCGCGTAAACATCGCTGCACCCGCGCACCTCGGCCCGAGGCGCCCGGCCGTGGATGCGGAACCGGAGCACACCGTCCGCCCCCGGTTCCAGCATGACGCCCATATCCTCGGTCAGCAGGCTGTGGCCGGGATAGCTGCGCGGCAGCAGGCTCATGACCTGGACCACACCGGGACGGCCCGGCGGCAGAGCGGTCAGGGTGACCGGGTCACGCACGATGACATGGGCAAAAGAGGGGCAGCGCAGGACACCCGCCTCGGTTGGGTCCTCCAAATGGATGGTGCCGATCTGTTCGGCCATGCCATAGAAATTGAAGCACTGCGTCAGACCGAACCGCCGCCGCAACAGATCGCGGAACGCCCCCGGATCAACCGCCTTGTCCTCCAGGCGTTTCCAGCCGCCACTATGAATGAGCACCCCGCCGGACAGGTCCAGCGCGCCATCGGCAAAGGCCTCGGCCAGATGTTGCCACACCATGAAGGTGAATCCGAACAGCGCGAACGGGCCGCCGCCGTGGCGGGCCAGGAAAGCCTCCAGCCCCGCGTGGTCAATCTGGTCGTCCTCATCGAGCAGGAACAGATGATCGCGCCCGAACTTCATCAGGCCCAGCACCCCGGCGGCCCGCGCCGTATGGGCGCCGCCGCGCTTCAGTACGGCCCGGCTTTCGACCAAAATCATGGGCAGCCGCTTTGGCCCCAGCACGTCGCCCAAGACCGCCCCCAGCGCCTTGGCCTGAAGCGTCGCGCCCGGCGCGTCCACGGCCACCCGGCTCGGCACCCCGCGCGTGCCCGACGATGTGACCCAGGTCGCCACCGCACCGGCCGCGACGCTGGTCAGGACGTGGCTCTTGAACAGGCCGACCGGCAGGTGCGGCAGGTCGGCCAGGGTCTTGGCGCCCCGCCAGCCGGAGCTGAACAGATCCAGCAAGCGGGCGTAAAGCGGACAAGCCGTTGCATGGTGGGCGGTCAGTTCGGCGAAGGCGGCCCCAAGGACACCCTCGCGCGCCTCGCCCGAAAGGGCGAACGGCGGTGCGGCCAACAGGCTGTCGAGCGCGCTCATGCAAGCCCCTCTGCCGCGCGCAGATCCAACTTTCCGTTGGGCAGGCGCGGCAGGGCGGCCACCGGGCGGGCCACGACGACAGAGGGCGTCAACCCGGTCAGGGCGACCACGGCGCGGCGGGCGGCCTCGCCATCACCCTCGGTGACCAGGATCAGACGGTCGCCCTTCTCCACCGCCACGGTCGGCGCATCGACGGCGCGTTCAATCGCCTCCAGGTCCAGGCGCAGGCCGAACAGCTTGGCAAAGCGCGCCTGCCGCCCAGCCAGAGTCAGCAGGCCCGTGGCGCTCACACTGCCCCGGTCGCCGGTTGCCAGCACCCCGCCCAGGTCGTCGCCGCGCGCCAGATCGGCCCGCGTTTCAGCATAGCCCATCATTACGCCGGGACTGCGCACCACCACCTCGCCCACTTCGTCGGGTGCCGCCGTGGTGCCATCGGACCGGACGATGGTCAGCGCCACATGGGCCAGCGGTCGGCCCACCGCCTCGGGCGTGGTCAGAACGTCGGAACTCTCATGGACCGCGATGCGCGGCCCGGCCTCGGTCTGGCCGTACATGACCAGGAAACGGCCACCACGGTCGGCCATCAGGCGGGCAAAGTGGCTGACCAACCGGGGGGTCAATCGCCCTCCGGCCTGGGTCATCGTGCGCAGGGCCGGAACGTCCAGCCGGTCAAAGTTAAACCGCCGCAGCGTCTGATAATGGAACGGCACCCCCGGCAGGGTGGTCGCCGCCGTGTTGCGCACCATGTCCCAGAACCCGGTATCCAGCAGGCCGCGCCGCGTGACCACGATACTCCCCCCGGCCGCCAGATGGGAGTGAAGGACCGACAGGCCGTAGGAATACCACGGCGCCAGATGCCCCACCGCCCGATCCCCGGCGGTGATGCCCAAGGCGGCGACGATATCGGCCGTGTTGACCGCCAGCCCCCGCGCCGACAGCCGGACCAGACGCGGGCTGCCGGTGCTGCCCGAGGTCGGCAGCAGCACGGCAAGGTCGCGGTGCACCGGGGGGCCGGGCTCACCGAGGGAATAACTCAGGCCGACGAGACCATCGGTCACCACCACGTCGGGGCGCAGGCGGTCGGCGATGGCGCTCCAGTCACGGTGCGGATCGACCAGACACACCGCCTGCCCCGCTGCACGGGCCGCCAAGTAGGCCACCACATAGGCGGGCGACCACTCGGCAGCCAGCAGCGTCACCCCACGCGGCGGCACCGGCCACGCGGCGGCGGCTTCGGCCACGGCGCAGCGCAGGGTGCCATGGGTGAGCACCGCACCCTGCCCGTCGCCGTCGATCACGGCGGGCAGGTCATCGCACCCAGGCAAGGCTTCAGAGTACCATTCCACCATCGACCCCCAAGACTTGCCCGGTCACGAACGCCGCGTCGTCCGAGGCCAGGAAGGCAATCACCCTGGCCACGTCCTCGGGTGTCCCGGTGCGGCCCAGGGGTGTCGCCCGAATACGGTCCTCGCGCGCCTGGGCGCCCAGCGGCGCGGTCAGGTCGGTGTCGATGAAGCCCGGCGCCACCGCGTTCACCCGGACCTCGTGAGGCCCCAGTTCCTTGGCGGCGGCCAGAGTGAGGCCCACGATGCCGGCCTTGGCCGCCGCGTACGCCGCCTGCCCCGCCGCGCCGCGCACGCCGACGATCGAGCCGAGGTTGATGATCGTGCCACCACCGCCACGCTGCATCAAGCGCGCCGCCGACTGAAGGCACAACAGCGGCCCGGCCAGATTGACGGCCAGCGACCGCGTCAGGTCGGCCTCGGCGATCATGCCGAGTGGCGCGCTGTCCATCACGCCCGCATTATTGATCAGGATGTCGAGCCGCCGGAAGGTCTTGAACACCGTGGCGAACAGCGCCGCCACCGCCTTGCCGTCACTGATGTCGGCCGCCACGGCCAAGCAGCGGACGCCGTGCCGCGCCGCCAGATCGTCGGCCAGGGCAGACAGCGCGGCGGCATCGCGCATCCCGTTGACCACCACGTCGGCGCCCCCTGCCGCCAGAAGGTCGGCCGTGCTGCGGCCGATCCCCCTGGACGCGCCGGTCACCACGGCAACCCGGCCGGCAAAGCGGCGGCGCGGCGCGGCCTCAGGCATCGGCCGCGTGCCGGGCAAGAATTTCCTCGGCCTTGTCGAAGCTGGACATGTCGATGATCTCGTCGGTCTCCAGCATGACGTCGAGCGCGGTTTCAAGGGCGGCCACAAGTTGCATGTGTCCCACCGAATCCCACTCGGGAATGCCCCGGTAGGTCAACGTCGGCACATCCACGTCGGGACCAAGCTGAAAGACCTCCCGAAACACGCTGATAATCACCTCGCGATTCACCATGTCCCCTCTTTCTCCGGCACCTGCAATCCACCAGGGTTAACGGCACTTCCTCAGAGGCACAAGTGTTAGCGCGCGCCCCCCAACAAACCATAAACATCCTGCGGATCCACCCGTCCGCCGGCCACAACTCAATGTGCGCGCAGAAGGAGAACAGGATACCCATAATGCGCTCCAGACTAACAGGGTATCTCGACTCTTTTGAAAGTTACGGTATGATGTGATTTGTGTGACGCAGAATGCGTGGAGTAAGTGCCATGATTGGATCGATAGAAGCGACTGGGCACGTTTACAATCAACCAGAAGCAAAGCCACCGGCTGCGGAGGAAGTGCCCGCCGTGCAACCCGCGCCGGCCACGACACCGGACGCCGCGATGGCGACCTACATGCCGATTCGCATGAGCTATGCGACGGACGCCGAGGTACTGGTCATGCAGTTCCAGAACGTCACGTCCGGCGAAGTGAAGAAGCAGTATCCCGAACCGGCGATGCTGGAAACCTACCGTTCGCGTGCAGCGTTCGGACTGGAGCAGGAAGCCGCCCAGAAAAGCGCCGCAACCGGGACCGACTCCGATACCCCAGGAAAGGGCAGCGGCGAAACTCCCGAAGCTCAGCCCGTTGGCTTGGGCATGGGCGGTGCAGGCGCACCCGCAGCAACCGGACCGGCCCCGATGGGTTCGGGCGGCACCGGATTGTCCGCCCCGGAACGTCCGGTTGGCGGTGCGGCGGCAGCACCCTTCAAGACCACAGCCTGACCACCGGCCCCTTTGTTCAGGCGGCGGCGAGCGTTCCAAGCGGACGCCGCCAATGCCTAAACACGCCGAGCGTTGCCATTTGTGGCCGCCCGCCAACCTGAATCCACCATCCGACAAGTGCCGTAACGACTGTATGGCACGCGTTACGCCATACCTTGGGCCTACGCCCTGGCAACAAACACCCCAACTCTGACCACTTGCGCGCCTTCAACCAGTGAGCGCCCGGCCCACGGTGCGGCCAACTCGGGCCACCTCGTCATCGGTCATGCCTTCCATGAAGGGCAGGCCGATGACGGCGTCGCGCAATGTCTGCGCCACCGGCGCGTCAAGGTGCGGACAGTCCCGGAACGGCGCTTCCTGATGCATCACGACCGGCCACCAGCGCCGCGTCTCGATGCCGTCCTCGGCCAGCGCCCGCTCCAGGCAGGCGGCAGCCATTTCACCCCGCGACGCGATCACCAGGGTGTTGGAAATCCACCGCTCGGCCCAACCGTCCATCATCTCAAGCTCGCTGATACCCCGAAGCGCAGCCCGCATCGCCTTGCCGGTGGCCCACAGCCGGCGCCGCCTGTCCGGCCACTCGTCGAGCGCCGCCAGGCCCACCGCCGCGTGATATTCGCTGAGTTTGCCGTTCAGGGCGTGCACAACCGGAACGCGGGTTCCCTTGAAACCGAAGTTGATCGCCGCCAGGACATTGCCAACAAACGCCGTGTCCCGGCAAATGACCAGCCCTCCCTCGCCGATGCCAAACGCCTTGGTGGCGTGCAGGCTGATGACCTGGGGAACGGTCGAGGCCACGGTGCCATCGAATGCCGCAGCGGTGTCGGCCACCACGGCAACTCCGGTTTCGCGGCGAAAGCTCTCCCACTGGTCCATGGGCAGCGGCGCGCCAAAGGGCGACACCGGCATGACCGCGACCACCGGGGCCGGCGCCAGGGCCAGCGCCCGTTCAGCAATGTCCGGCGTCAGCGCCCACGATGCGGCGTCCACATCGACCAGATACGGCGTCAGCCCGGCGGCAAACACGGCGTTCAGGCTGGCTGGAAAGGTCCAGTCGGGCACCATGCACAAGCCGCCCCGCGCGAAACCGAAACACAACAGGGCGGCGGTCAGCCCGGCGGTCCCGCTGCCGACCGGCAGGACACAGCCCTCGGCCACGTCGAAATGGGCCTCCATGCGCCGCGCAAAGCGCTGCGACAGGGGGCCGTTGTTGCTGTAGATCCGCGCCTGATCGATCTGCCGGAGGTACGGCAACAGCGCGTCCGCGTCAGGCAGCCGAGGCCGCATGAGGGGGAGAGGCGCTAACGGGGACAAGCCGCTGAGAATGGAGAGTTCCGTTACCATTTATCCCAGCCAGCGTGAATGATGTTCCACATAGTGGCACGAACCCCTCAAAAAAGAGTAAACCAGCGTCTTGCCCCGCGCCCACGCAGGCGCGAGAGTGGCAGCAGATTTGGCGGGCACTCCCCTGTATGACGCAGATCCCCGGATATGTCCTGGAACATCGCCTCCATCGCGGACCCGACCATGTGGTTTTTCGGGGGCGCCGCGCATGGGACGACATGCCTGTGGTTCTCAAGTCACCCACCGCGCCCTTTCCCACGCCCGAGTCCCTGGTCCGCCTGAGCCGTGAATACGACATCCTGCGCCGCCTGAACGGGCACGGCGTGCCGCGCGCCATCGGACTGGAAAACAGTGAGCGGGGCGTCGCGCTGGTGGTCGAGGACACCGGTGCCCGGCCCTTGTCGGCTCTCGTCCACCAGGGTCCGCTGGCCCTGGACGCTTTCCTGGACATTGCCGTGGCGCTGTGTGACGCCTTGGGCGCCGTCCATGCCGCCGGGCTCATCCATGGCCAGATCAGCCCCGACAACATCCTGATCGACAATGACGGCACGGCCCGCCTCATCGACTTTGGCCGGGCGACCGAGATCGCGCAGGCGGCGGAGGACGGGGCCTTTGACACCCAGGCCTTCAATCCGGCCTATGTGGCGCCGGAACAGACGGGTCGCCTGGATCGGCCGGTGGACCTGCGCACCGACCACTATGCCCTGGGCGCCGTGTTCTATGAAATGCTGGCCGGCGTGCCGCCGTTTTCCGGGGCCGATGCCCTGGAACTGGTCCACGCCCACCTCAGCCGCCAGGCCGAACCACCCCACGTCCGCAACCAGCGGGTTCCGCCGGTGCTGTCGGAGATCGTGCTCAAGCTGTTGTCCAAGGCGGCCGAGGACCGTTACCAGAGCCTGCACGGCCTGCGGGCCGACCTTGAGACCTGCCGCGCCGGACTGCGGGACAGCGGCCGGGTGCCCGCCGCCCTAACCGTGGGGGCACAGGATCGCCACGAACGTTTTCGTCTGCCGCCGCGCCTGTTCGGCCGCGAGGCCCTGATTGCCCGTCTCCAGGCCCACCTGGAACCGGCCGACGATCAGGCGTGCCTGGTGTTGGTCCGGGGGCCGGCGGGGGTCGGCAAGTCGGCCCTCGCCCGCCACGCCTTCCGCCTGGTGACGACCAACGACGGGCTCCTTATCTCGGGCGCCTTCGACGCCTTTCGCCGCAACGTCCCCTACGCCGCGCTGGCCGCCGCGTTCTCGCAGCTTGTGCGCGGCCTGCTGGGCGGCCGGGAACAGGATCTGGCGGCCATGCGCGCCACCCTGGAGCACGCCCTTGACGGCAACGGCGCGGTCCTCATCGACCTGATTCCCGAACTGGAGGTGCTGCTTGGCCCGCAGCCAAGCGTTCCCGTCCTGCCACCGGTCGAGACCGAGTACAGGTTCAACCGCGCCGTCCTGGCCTTCGTCCAAACGGCCCTGCGGCGCGACAGCCACAGCCGGGACAGCCCAACGCTGGTTCTGCTGCTCGACGACCTGCACTGGGCGGATCGGTCGAGCCTGCACCTGATCGAGTACCTGCTGGCCGCCCGCCCGCGCGGCTTGCTGATCGTCGGCACCATCCACGACAGCGAGGTCGCCGAAGGCCACCCCCTGCCGTTCACGCTGGAGCGCCTGCGCGCCCGTGGCCTGCCGGTTGCCGAGGTCAGCGTGCCGCCGCTCGACGCCCTGGCGGTGCAGGGCCTGCTGGCCTACGCCCTGGCCACCACACCCGATGCGGTCGCCCCGCTGGCCGCCGCCTGCCTCGACAAGACCGGCGGCAGCCCGCTGTTCCTCAACAGGTTCCTGGCGTCGCTGCACGATCAGGGGCTGATTGCCTATGATGCGGCCGCCAACACCTGGGGCTGGGACATCCAGGCGGTGCGGGACCTGGACATCACCGACAACGTGGTGGACCTGATGATCGCCCGCATCCGCACCCTGGGGCCGACGGCGCAGCGGGTGCTGCAACGGGCGGCCTGCATCGGCGGCACCTTTGACCTCGATACCCTGTCGACCATCAATGACATCGGCCCAACGGCCACCCTGGCCCAACTGTGGGAGGCTCTTCAGGAAGGGCTGGTGGTGCCGCTGAACGATGCCTACCGCCACTTCCGCCAGCCCGAGGACAACGCCGCCCGCGTCCCCAAGGCGGTAGTGTCCAAGACGGAGGTTCTTGCTCGCGAAGCACGCTTCCGGTTCCAGCACGAGCGCGTTCACGAGGCCGCCTACACCCTGCTCTCGCCGGCCGAACGGGCGTTGCGCCACCTCAACATCGGCCGCGCCCTGCTGGCCTCGCTGTCCGACGCCCAGGTGTCCGAACGGCTGTTCGAGGTCGTTGACCAGCTCAACCGGGGCCAACAGCACGCCCGCGATCCCGACCTGCGGCGCCATGTCGCGGGCCTCAATCTGGCGGCCGCCCGCAAGGCCAAGGCGACGGCGGCCTATGCCTCGGCCCTGGCCCTGGCACGCGAAGGCATCGCCGCCCTTGATGGCATCGACCCCCTCCAGAGCCCCCAAAGCTTGTGGCAGATAAACCGCGCCCTGGCCCTGGATCTGCACAACGAGGCGGCCGAAGCGGCCTACATGATCGGCGACATGGCGACCATGGAAACCATGGCCAACGCCGTCATCAGCCAGGCCGTGGACGGGCTGGAAGCGGCGCGCATGTGGGAACTGCGCATCCTGCGGCACGTCATGGCGGGCGACAATCCGGCCGCCGTGGACGCCGCGTTGTCGGGGACGCACGCTCTCGGGCTGCGCCTGCCACGCCATCCCGGCCCCCTCGCCCGCCTGACGGCCACGCTCACCCTGCGCCGACTGGCCGCTCAGATCGAGCACGGCCGCCCGGCGTCCCCCCCGCCCGACGCCGCCCGCCGGCGCGCCCTGCTGCACATCCTCAACGCGGCCGGCACCGCCCTGTACGCCGAGCGTCAAGACCTGCTGATCCTGGTCGTGACCGAGATCCTGCGGCAAGTGGTGGCGCTGGGCGACGCCGGGCTGCGGCCCTTCGCGCTGGCCCTGTATGCGTCGCTGCTGTCGATCAGGGGGTGGGCGCGACAGGCCAGCAAGGCCGCCCGCGTCGCCCTGGCCGCCCTGCCCCCGCCGGGTGCTGCGACGGCACCGCCGCTCGACGCCCGCGCCTTGTACCTCGCCACGGCGCTGGGCGGCCACTGGCACGAGCCGTTGCGCGCCCTGTACCAGCGGCTGATCAACTGCCGGCAGCGCGGCGAGCGGCAGGGTGACATGGAAACCGCCGCCCTGGCCACCACCACGGCCCTGCAATACGGCTTCTACGCCGGCATCGACCTGCCCGACCTGCGCCAACAAGCCCAGAGCATTGCCCGGACCGACGATCCGACCTTCCTGCCGGTTGCCCGTCTGGTCCTTGCGGCGGTGCGCAACCTGGAGCGCACGCAGGGTGGACAGGGAACCGGACAGCATGACGACGAGGCCCCCCCCGACCCGCTCGACCTCAGCGGGCCAAACCAGGACAACGGCCTGTTGCGCTCACCACCAATGGTCGGACGGGGGGTGCTCAAGCAGAGCCAGTCGCACGCCCTTCTCCTCATGCTTGCGGTGATTTTCGGACGCTGGGGAGAGGCCCTGACGTCGGCCGAGGTGGGCCGTCGCCACGCCATCCTGGTGCGCGCCACGGCGACCGGCGCGGTGTTCACCTTTTACGGCGCGGTGGCCGCCGCCCATGCGCCGGATTTCGGTCCCCGCCGTGCCCGCCTGCGGGCCGTACGTGACGCCCTTGGGAAATTCCGTCAACGGGCCGCCCTGGGACCGGCCAATGCCCGCCACCGCCTGCTCCTGCTCCAGGCCTTGGAGGCCCGGCTAAGCGGACAGGCACTACAGGCCAGCGAATTGTATGACCAGGCTGTCGCCGCCGCCCAGGCGGCCGGCTTCCAGCACGAACAGGCGTTGTTCCACGAACTGGCGGCGCAGTTCCACGCCACGCTCGGCCGGCCCATGATGGCCCAGGCCTACCGCCGCCAGGCCCACCACGTCTACCGCCTGTGGGGCGCCCTGGCCAAGGCGCAGCAGATGGAGGCCGAGTGGCCCGACCTGTCGAGCGACACCCCGGACGGGCCCACCGGCCGGAGCGGCGATGGCTCGGGCGCCGGGGACATGCGTCACCGCATCGACCTGCTGGCGGTGATGAAGGCGACGCAGGCGATCTCGGGCGAAATCCAGCGCCCGGCGCTGATGGAGCGCCTGCTGAGCATCACCCTGGCCACCGCCGGGGCACAACGGGGGATGCTCTTTCTCAAGGGTCACGACGGCTGGGCGCTGGAGGCCACCGGCGAAACCGGCGACGGCACGACCGGCGACCGCTTCACCCTGCTGCGCACGCCGCTGGCGGTTGGCGAGGAGCACCCTGCGACGGGCGCCCGGCCACCGTTCGCCCGCTCCGTCTTCAATCTGGTCAGCCGCACCCGCGAAACCGTGGTACTGCGCGACGCCGCCGAGGAAGGTCCGTTCACCAGCGACCCCGACGTGGTCACGCGCCGGCCGCGCTCCATCCTGTGCCTGCCGCTGATCCACCAGGCGGAACTGCGCGGCGTGCTGTACCTGGAAAACAATCTGGCGGCCGGAACTTTCACCGCGACGCGGGTGCAACTCCTCAACATGCTGGCTGCCCAGGTGGTCATCTCGTTGGACAACGCCCGCCTGTACGAGGACCTCACGGCCTTGAACCGCACCCTGGAAGGCCAGGTTGCCGAGCGTACCCGCGAAGCCACCGAAAAATCCCGCCTGCTCGAAGCCACCCTGGAAAACATGAGCGACGGCCTGGTCGCCTATGACGAGGACGACCGCCTGCTGGTGTGGAACGACCGCGCCCGGCGCCTGCTGGACTCGGGCGCGGCCGGTACGGCGTTCCCCGATCTGGTGGCTGGCAACGTTGGGGGCGGCGCAATCGCCCTGGACGACGGCCGCGCCATCCAGGTGCGCCGCACCTTCATGCCCGATGGCGGTCAGGTGCAGGTGTTTCTGGACGTCACCAAGGAACGCCAGCGCGAGGCCGAACTCATCACCGCCCGCCAGAACGCGGAAAAGGCGCTGCGCGACCTGACCGACACCCAGGAAAGCCTGATCCAGGCGGAAAAGATGGCCTCCCTTGGCCAACTGGTGGCCGGTGTGGCGCACGAGATCAACACGCCGGTCGGCATCACCCTGACCGCCGCGTCCTTCCTGGCCGAGCGCACGTCCGAGCTTTCGGCCGCCATGGCCGGGGCCGGGATCCGCCGTTCCGACCTCGACCGCTACGTCGGGCAGGCGGCCGAGACGACGGCCCTGATGCTGGCCAACATCCAACGCGCCGCCGACCTCATCCAAGGCTTCAAGCAGGTCGCCGTGGACCAGACCAGCGGCGAGCGCCGCACCTTCAACCTTGCGACCTACATCGACGAGGTGCTGGTCAGTTGCGGCCCCATGCTGCGCAAGACCCGCCACCGGGTGGTGGCCGATTGCCCGACGGATCTGGAGGTGGAGGGCTATCCCGGCGCCCTGTCGCAGGTGCTGACCAACCTCGTGGTCAACGCCCTGACCCATGCCTACGGCCCCGACGACGCCGGAACCCTGCGCATTGCCGTTACCCAGGCCGACCCGGCCACCATCGAATTGTTGTTCTCCGACGACGGCCACGGCATCCCGGCCGAACACCGCGACCGCATCTTCGACCCCTTCTTCACCACCCGCCGGGGCCAGGGCGGCAGCGGCCTGGGTCTGCACATCGTGTACAACTTGGTGACCGCCGTCATGGGCGGCAGCGTGGCGCTGGAGCCTGGGAGGACTGGGGGGACTGGGGGGACTGGGGGGACTGGGGGGGACTCCGGCACCACCATCCGCATCCGCTTTCCCCGCCGCGCGCCGGATCTGGAATGCCAAAACCCGCCCGCACCAGCCCGTTCCACCTGATCTGGTTGAGGCTTGCACTGCGGAGGCAACAGTTTAAGATCCGCCGGCCATGGCTCCCGTGCACTTCCCGAAGGAAACGATCAGATCATGTCAGGTGGAAAGACCGCGCTCATCACCGGGATCACCGGCCAGGATGGCGCCTATCTGGCCGAGCTTCTGCTCGCCAAGGGGTACATCGTCCATGGCGTCAAGCGCCGCTCGTCGTCCTTCAACACGGCGCGGATTGACCACCTCTATCAGGATCCGCACGAGGAATCGCCCCGGCTTATCCTGCACTACGGCGACTTGACCGACGCCACCAACCTCATCCGTCTGGTCCAGGAAGTGCAGCCCGACGAGATCTACAACCTCGCCGCCCAAAGCCACGTCCAGGTATCGTTCGAGACGCCCGAGTACACCGCCAACAGCGACGCCATGGGAACGCTTCGCCTGCTGGAGGCCATCCGGATCCTCAAGATGGGGGATACGGTGCGGTTTTATCAGGCGTCCACGTCCGAACTCTACGGCAAGGTCCAGGAAACCCCACAGAGCGAGACGACGCCATTCTACCCCCGCAGCCCCTATGCGGCGGCCAAGCTGTACGCCTACTGGATCACGGTGAACTACCGCGAGGCCTATGGGATGCACGCCTCCAACGGCATCCTGTTCAACCATGAAAGCCCAATCCGGGGCGAAACCTTTGTCACCCGCAAGATCACCCGCGCCGTGGCGGCCATGGAACTGGGCCTTCAGGACACGTTGTACCTCGGCAATCTCGACGCCAAGCGCGACTGGGGCCACGCCAAAGACTACGTCGAGGGCATGTGGCGCATCGTCCAGCAGGACACCCCCGACGACTTCGTGCTGGCCACCGGCGAGACCCATTCCGTGCGCGAGTTCGTGGAACTGGCCTTTGCCGAGATCGGCCGGACCATCGAATGGCGCGGCCAGGGCATTGACGAAGAAGGCGTGGACGCCGCCACCGGCAAGGCCGTGGTCCGCATCGATCCACGCTTCTTCCGCCCGACCGAGGTGGACCTGTTGCTCGGCGACCCGTCCAAGGCCAAACGGGTGCTCGGCTGGAGCCACACAACACCGTTCCGCCAGTTGGTATCCGAGATGGTCGCCAGCGACCGGGCGGCCGTACGCGGAGAGCGAGAGCGGCATGACCGCGGCGAATAACCCTTACGGTCTGGCCGGCAAGCGGATCTGGGTCGCCGGGCACCGGGGTATGGTCGGTGCCGCCGTGGTGCGACGCCTGGAGCGCGAGGACTGCACCGTCCTGACCTGCGACCGCGACAGCGTCGATCTGACCCGCCAAGCCACTGTCGAGGACTGGTTGACCAAACACCGGCCGCAAGTGGTGGTGCTGGCTGCTGCGCGGGTCGGCGGCATCCATGCCAACGCCACCTATCCGGCCGAGTTCCTCCACGACAACCTGACCATCGAAGCCAATGTCATCCACAGCGCCCATGCCGTGGACGTCGAGAAACTTTTGTTCCTCGGCTCAAGCTGTATCTACCCCCGCGAGGCCGCCCAGCCGATCACCGAGGACGCCCTGTTGACCGGCCCCCTGGAACCAACCAACGAGTGGTACGCCATCGCCAAGATCGCCGGCATCAAGCTGTGCCAGGCATACCGCAAGCAGTACGGCCGCGACTTCATCAGCCTCCAGCCGACCAATTTGTTCGGGCCGGGCGACAACTTCCACCCGTCCGACAGCCATGTGCCCGCCGCCCTTTTGCGCCGCTTCCACGAGGCAAAGGTCGCGGGTGCCGACAGCGTGACGGTGTGGGGCACCGGGCGACCGCTGCGGGAATTCCTGTGGGTCGAGGATCTGGCCGACGCCTGTATCTTCCTGCTCAAGCGGTATTCCGACGCGACGCCGATCAATGTCGGGACCGGCCGCGAAATCTCCATTGCCGAGTTCGCGACAGCAATCGCCCGCACCGTGGGCTTTGGGGGAGACCTGAAGTTCGACACCTCCCGTCCCGACGGCATGATGCGCAAGGGACTCGACGTGTCCCGACTGACCTCCCTCGGCTGGACCGCCCCCACGACCCTGGAGGACGGCCTGCACCGCTACTACGCCTGGTTCCTGGACAACATCGAACGGCTGCGCGGCTGAGGGTTGAAGGACGGGCCCCGCCCGCACCCGCAAGGGGCCGAGCGGCCCCTTGACCCCATTGATTTGCTACTTCAGCTTCTTGCGCCGCAGGCGAACGGCCTTGAACCTTATGCGCTACACGGCTTTTCTGCACCGTCTCCCGAGGTCCAGGAGGCCGCGCCTTCTGGCGGGTGCGGGCAGAGCCCGCTCTTCATCTTATGGAATTTTCCCAACACTCACGAACGACCGAAACTATCGGCCAGCCGGACAATGTCGTCCTCGCCGAGATAGGCCCCCGATTGCACCTCGATCAGGCTGAGGGGCAGGCGGCCGGGGTTTTCCAGGCGGTGGACTGTGCCTGGCGGAATGTAGGTGGACTCGTTTTCGGCCAGCAGGAAGGTTTCCTCCCCCCTGGTGACGCGGGCGGTGCCCTCCACCACGACCCAATGTTCGGCCCGGTGATAGTGCAGTTGCAGGCTGATCGAGGCGCCTGGCGCCACCGTGATGTGCTTGACCTGGAACCGCCCGCCGCGATCAATGCAGCGGAAGCTGCCCCACGGGCGGTGTTCGGTTGGGTGGCTGCGATGCTCGCTACGGCCGTCGCGCTTGAGGCGCTCCACCACCGCCTTCACGTCCTGGACCCGGTCGCGGGCCGACACCAGAACGGCGTCGGCGCTGACCACGACCACGATGTCCTCCGCGCCGACCACCGCCGCAAGCATGCCATCGTCGCTGCGCACATAACAGTTCCTGGCGTCGTGCAGCATGACGTCGCCGCGTGCCACGTTGCCGTCAGGGTCCTTGTCGCCCAGGGTCCACAGGGCCGACCACGCGCCGACGTCGCTCCATCCCATGCTGACCGGCACGACCACGGCACGGGCGGTATGCTCCATGACGGCGGTATCGACCGACCCGGCGGGGCAGGCCGCAAAAGCCTCCGCATCCAGGCGCAGAAAGTCGTTGTCCGCCTGTGCACCGGCCAGGGCGGCACGGGCGGCGCTCACCATATCGGGGCGCAACCGCTCCAGTTCGGCCACATAGGCGGCGGCCTTGAACAGGAACAGGCCGCTGTTCCAGGAATACCCGCCTTCGGCAAGGTAGGTTTCGGCCGTCGCCCGGTCGGGCTTTTCAACGAACTTATCGACTGCCGCGCAGCCCTCCACATGGGGGTGCGGCGCCCCGGCGCGGATGTAGCCATAGCCGGTTTCCGGCCCCTCCGGCGCGATGCCGAACGTGACCAGGGACCCGTCTGCCGCCGCCCGCGCCGCCGTGTCCACCGCCGCCGCGAAGGCCTGAGAATCAGTCACGACATGGTCGGACGGCATGACCAGCAGCACAGCCTCGGCATCATCGGCCAGCACGTCGAGCGCGGCGACGCACACCGCCGGAGCCGTCCCCCGCCCAACAGGCTCAAGGACGATGGCGCGCAGGGGCAAGGCGGCGACGCGCATCTGCTCGGCGACAATGAAGCGATGGTCCTCGTTGGCAAGCAGCAGTGGCGGCGCGAAGCCCTCGCCGGTCACCCGGCCAGCCGTTTCCTGCAGCATCGTGCAGTCACCGGCAAGGGGAAGGAACTGCTTGGGAAACATCTCCCGCGACAGCGGCCACAGGCGGCTGCCGGTGCCGCCGCACAGAATGACAGGGTAGATGGTCATCGTCGCTTCCCTCGATCAAGGCTCCCTCACGCCCTACTTTCATAGCGCGGACGGGGTTCCAATTCCATGGCGCCGGTTGGGTCGTGGCGAACCCGACCTTCGCCCACCGCGTTGATCCTGTGCGCCATCCGCCATTTTCAACCACTTTGGGGGCCGCCCGTGGAACTGGGACTCAATCCCGAAAAAGCCTGCTTCATCGTCGTCAAGGCCCGCGAGTGGTCGGCCCAGACCGGCCTGGGCGCACCAACCGAGGCCTCGAACCCGACCGATGACGGGGTGGGCGTGGAACTGTCCGGCGCCTATCACCCCGAGGACGAAATCCGCGCCATCCTGGCGACCCTCAACGAGGCCGAGGAACTCGTCCTCATGGCCCTGGTGCTGGTCGGCCGGGGCACCCACGACAAGGAAAACTGGGCCGATGCCCTGCGCGACGCCCGCCAGGTACAACGCGACGGGGCGGTGGCCGACCGCCTGCTCGACATGCCCCTACTGGGTGACTACCTGGAGGAAGGCCTGGCCGCCTTTGGGAAGTCCTGCGACGACTACGGCCCCCGATCTGACTGAGGACCCCATGGCCCTGTGGAAGCTGATTCCATCGACCCACGAAACCGACCCGCGCTGGCAGGACCGGCCGATCTATGCCGAAGTGGTGGTGCGTGCCGACACTGCCGGGCGGGCTCGCCTGCTGGCAGGGCGTCATGAACTGGGTGTGCATCCCGACGACACGGGACGGGCGGTTGGCAACAGTTCGGAACCCCTGGGCAGCGCCCTTGAGGACGAAAAGCTCTATCAGATGCTCCATGTCGATGATCCGAAGGCGGCCGACGGGCCGGAAGGCGTGCTCAGCGCCGTGCCTGGGTATCCCCCATCGAATCCCCCGTCAACGTGAGGCAACCGGTGCGGGAGCGGGGCGTTTGAAGCAGACACGCCCGCCAGCTACCGCCCCCGCTGACTCCCGAGGTGCCCCATGACCATGGTCCCCCGCGTTTTTGCAGTTGCCCTCCTGCTTGGCGGCGCCTCGACCGCCCTGGCCAAGCCGCTTGACGTTCCCTTCGTGCCGACCCCGCAGCCGTTGGTGGATCGCATGTTGGAGATGGCCGAGGTCGGGCCGGACGACTACCTCATCGACCTGGGGTCGGGCGACGGCCGCATCCCCATCACCGCCGCCCGCGAGCATGGCACGCGCGGCCTGGGCGTGGACCTCAACCCTGAGCGCGTCGAGGAAGCCCAGGCTGCCGCCCGTGAGGCCGGGGTCGAGGGTACCGTCGAGTTCCGGGAGGAGGACCTGTTCGACACCGACATCAGCCAAGCGACAGTCCTGACCATGTACCTGCTGCCGCGCGTCAATCTGCAACTGCGGCCGCGCATCCTGGAGGAACTGGCCCCCGGCACCCGCGTCGTGTCGCACGCCTTCGACATGGACGATTGGGAGCCCGACGCCCGCGACCGGGTCAACGGCCAGCGAGCCTACCTGTGGATCGTGCCGGCCAAAGTCGCCGGGCAATGGCAGATGGGCGGCGGGCCGCACGGTCCCGTCACCCTGGCCCTGGCGCAGAAGTACCAGCACATCGAGGGCGAGGCGATGACCGAGGACGGCACCACCCTGCCTCTCCAGAACGCCACCCTGCGCGGCGCCGAGATCCGCTTCACCCTCGCCTCCCCCGACGGCATGTCCCAGGAATACGCGGGCCGCGTCGAGGGCGATACCATCGAGCCCCTGGAGGACGGGGCCGGCTGGCAGGCCCGCCGCACCGCCACCGCCGAGGCCTTTCCCGACGAGGCCGCACGGTAGGGCCGCCGCGCCATGAAACCGCCCGCCCGGCCCCAGGCCAGCCTGTCCGTCGTCGAAGGCATCGCGGTCATCGTCGCGGTGGTCATCGGCATCGGCATCTTCCGCACGCCGTCGCTGGTCGCCGCCAACGTGGGCAGCGAAGCCGCCTTCATGGCAGTGTGGGTGGTCGGCGGATTGATTACCTTGATCGGCGCCCTGTGCTACGCAGAACTGGGCTCGACCTATCCCAGTACCGGCGGGGAGTATCGGTTCGTGACGCGTGCCTTCGGCACCACCACCGGCCTGTTCTTCGCGTGGGCGCGGGTGTCGGTCATCCAGACCGGGGCCATTGCCACCTTGGCCTTTGTGTATGGCGACTATGCCCAGCATCTGGTGGGGCTGGGACCGCACGGCCCGGCGCTGCACGCGGCCCTTGCCGTGGTGGTGTTCACGGCCCTGAACGTCGGCGGCAAGACGCCCTCCAAGATCCTGCAAAAAGTGTTTTCCGGGCTGGCCCTGCTGGCTGTGGCGGTAGTCGCCCTGGCCGGATTCACCAGCCCTGCCGTCGCCGCCGAAGTGCCCCGCGCCACGCTTCCGGCCGGGGCGGCGTTGGGCATGGCGATGGTGTTCGTGCTGCTGACCTACGGCGGCTGGAACGAGGCGGCATATCTGTCCGGCGAGATGCGTAATGCCCGCCGCACCATGGCGCGCACCCTGGTGGTCGGCGTGGTGGTCATCATGGCGGCCTATCTGGTGGTCAACGTGGCCTATCTGAATACCCTGGGGCTGGCCGGGCTGCGGGCGTCCGACGCCGTGGGGGCCGATCTCATGGCCCTGGCGGTGGGGGATGGCGGCGCGATGATGTTGAGCCTCGTGGTGTGCGTCGCAGCGCTGAGTTCCATCAACGGCACCATCCTGACCGGCGGGCGGGCCTACTACGCGCTCGGCCAGGATGTTCCCGTGCTGCGCGGTCTGGGCACCTGGGACGCCCGCGGCGACACGCCGACCAACGGCCTGCTGACCCAAGGCGCCGTCACCCTGGCGCTGATCGGCTTCGGGGCGATGACGCGCGAAGGGTTTCAGGCGATGGTTGAATACACCGCCCCGGTGTTCTGGTTCTTCATGCTGCTGACCAGCCTGTCCCTGTTCGCCCTGCGCCACCGCCACCCCGACCGGCCGCGCGGCTTCAGCGTGCCGTTCTATCCGGTCCTGCCGGCGGTGTTCAGCCTGACCTGCCTGGGGCTTTTGTACGCGAGCCTCGCCTACACCGGCACCGGCGCTCTGGTCGGCGTGGCCGTGCTGCTGGCCGGAGTTCCGTTGCTGGTGATCGAGCGCCGGATGCGGCCGACCCGGTCGCCGTAAAAAACCAATACAATTTGGGCTGCCGCCCAAACCCGCTTGGGGCAGGCCCCAAACCCCTTTTTGTCTTCAAGAAAGAAGAGGTCTGGAGTTTACTCCAGGCCGGCGGCAGACATCCGCGCCAGCGGACCACCGTGTGAATAGACATTGCGTTTGGCCCGCAGTCTTTGCACCCTGTCCCTTCAGGGTTTCGGATCAGCGCGGGGATGGCATGAGCGGGCAGATTTTCGTCGGAGCGGCGCCTGAGGGGCCGCAGCATCTCCTTTTGAACAAGGCCAACCGCCACGGGTTGATTGCCGGGGCCACCGGGACGGGCAAGACCGTTACCCTGATGACCCTGGCGCAGGAGTTTTCGGCTGCCGGCGTCCCGGTGTTTGCGGCCGACGTGAAGGGCGACCTGTCGGGCATTGCCGCCGCCGGAGAAACCAAGCCGTTCCTGGCCCAGCGGGCGCAGGACATCGGGCAGCCGGAGCCGGAGTACGCGGGCAGCCCGGTGATTTTCTGGGACCTGCACGGCCAGAAGGGCCATCCCATCCGCACCACGATTTCGGAAATGGGGCCGTTGCTGCTGTCCCGCCTGTTGGATCTGTCGGAGGCGCAGGAGGGTGTTCTCGGCATCGCGTTCCGGGTGGCCGATGACGAGGGGATGCTGGTTCTCGACCTCAAGGACCTGCGGGCGTTGCTGGATTACTGCGCCAAGAACGCCGCCGACATCGGCCGCCGCTATGGCAACGTCGCGGCCGCATCGGTGGGGGCCATCCAGCGGCGTCTGCTGACCCTGGAGGGCGAAGGAGCGGACCAGTTCTTTGGCGAACCGGCGCTCGATATCCGCGATCTCATGCGGACGGCGGTGAACGGCAAGGGCTTTGTCAACGTCCTGGCGGCCGAGCGGCTGATCCAGGCGCCGCGTCTGTATGCCACCTTCCTGCTGTGGCTGCTGTCCGAACTGTTCGAGGACCTGCCCGAGGTCGGGGACGCCGACCGTCCCAAGCTGGTCTTTTTCTTCGACGAGGCGCACCTGCTGTTCAAGGACGCCCCGGCCGCGCTGGTCGACAAGGTGACGCAGGTGGCGCGCCTCATCCGGTCCAAGGGCGTGGGCGTGTACTTCGTCACCCAGTCGCCGGGCGATATTCCAGACGACGTCCTGGGCCAACTTGGCAACCGCGTTCAGCATGCCTTGCGCGCCTATACGCCCAAGGAACGGCGCAACATCCGCGCCGTGGCCGACAGCTTCCGGCCCAACCCGGCGTTCAAGACCGAGGATGCGGTGCTGGACCTCAGGACGGGCGAGGCTCTGGTCAGTCTATTGGACGCCAAAGGCGCCCCGGCCATCGTGACGCGGACCCTCATCCGGCCGCCGGCCTGCCGCCTCGGCCCGATCACCGATGCCGAACGGCAGGATATCCTGCGGGACAGCCCGGTGGCGCGGCTTTACGACACGCCGGTCGACCGCGAATCGGCTTACGAGATCCTGGCCGGACGGGCCACGGCGGCAGTCAAGGAGCCTCCGCCGCCGTCCAAAACTCCCGCCGCCAGAAGCACAGGCAGCAGCGTGGCCGGGTCCTTCGCCCGCACCGTCCTGCGCACCGTGGGGCAGCAGATCGGCCGGGAGATCGTGCGTGGTGTCCTGGGGTCGCTGTTTCGCAGGCGATAAAGTGAAGCGGGGAACCACAGAGGACACAGAGGAAGGCACAGAGGTACACAGAGAGTGTGGGGCCAAGGCGCCGCAGGCGATAAATCCATGGCTATGTATTGGTGCGCTGCGCGCCGCCATCTGCACCGAGGCCTCTGTGACTTCTCTGTGTCCTCTGTGGTAAATTCCCTTCCCTTCCTCGCCTTAGCCCGCATCATTCCTCGTCAGCAATCCCGTCGCAGGACTCGACGCGGTTGCGGCCCTGACGCTTGGCGCGGTAAAGGGCGTTGTCGGCCCGGTCCATGAGGTCTTCCAGGCCCTGGTCACCGTCCATCAGTTCGGCCACGCCGACGCTGACCGTGACCGCCCCCAGGCCCTCCACCCCGTGCGCCGTGCCGCCGACCGCGCGGCGCAGGCGCTCGGCAGCCTGGATGGCATTGCTGGCTTCGGTTTCGGGCAGGACCACGGCAAATTCCTCGCCGCCGATGCGACCGAAGGTGTCTACCTCGCGCAGAACCCGCCGCACCGACGCCGACACCGCGCGCAGCACGGTATCGCCAGCGGCATGGCCGAACTGGTCGTTGACCGGCTTGAAGTGGTCGATATCGAACACCAGCACCGATAGTGGATGGCTGAACCGCCGGGCCCGGCGCAGTTCCTGCCCGGCCAGATCCAGGAAATAGCGCCGGGTGGCGGCGCTGGTCAGTTCATCGGTGGTGGCCAGACGCTGCAACTCGATCTCCATGGCCTTGCGCTCGGAGATGTCGTTGAAGGTGGCCAGAATGCACGACTGCCCGGCGTACTGCATGACGACGCCCGACATGAGGGCCCAGAACGTCGTGCCGTCGCCCCGGCGCAGGCGGAGTTCCTCGTCGTCGAAACGGCCCAGGTGGTCGAGCATCCGCATGACGCGCTCGCGCTCGCGCGGGTCGTCGAAGAAGTCCGCCATGCGGGCCTCCTGGACGTCCTCGACCTGCTGGCCGAACAGTTCGCCGACCCGGCGGTTGGCATAGCGCACCAAAAGATCGCCCTGGCGGCTGATGAGGATGGGGAACAGCACCGCGTCAAGAATCGACTCGACCCGCTCCCGATTGGCCGTGTGATCGCGGATTCGCTCGCGGACCCGCGTTTCAAGCTCGTGGTTGAGGCGCATGAGGTTGACCCGCGCGCCGTCAAGTTCCAGCATCCGCGCATGGGCCCGCAAGGCGGCCGCGACGGCAGCGGCCAGAAGGTTCGGCGATGAGGACAGGGCGCTGTGAACGCCGTCAATGTCCAGGGCCTCCAGGGTGGCCGCGTCGGGAACCCCGTCGGGTCCCCCGCACAGCAGGATGCGGGCGGTGGCGTTGCCCAGGTCGGCGCGGATGTGGCGCACCACGTCGAGCGCCGCAGCCCCGCCTTCAAGGCGCAAATCTATCAGGCATACAGCCACGCCTGGCATGGCGGCCAGCAGGCGCCGCGCCTGATCGGCCGACTGCGCGGCGGCAAAGCGGACCGGACGGCCGCCGTGGTGCAGGTCGCCCAGCGCCGCCTTGGCCGCGTCATGGGCCGCCGCGTTGCCACCGACCAGGAGCACAAGCCAGGACGGCTCGCCCGACGCGGCAGGCTTTATCGCCGCACCGTTCATGGCGAAGGTGTCGTCCTGTTGCATGGCATCCATATCCCTCTCCCCGCGCCCGAACCTCGGGTTAGGCCGGATCAGTATCGCACGGAGAGGCAGGGGCCACGCAACCGTTAGAGTCACAGTCTTGTCACTTCTACCAATTTTCCCCGTTCGTTCGTTTTCGTGCGCCGTTGAACCGTTTAGGATGGTCCAACGTTTCTCTCCATGGGAAATGGCGTGGGAGGCGGCGTGGGAGCAACCGCGACATACGGTCTGGCCGTGGCGCGACGGACGGCGGTGCTGGCTGGCCTCTGGGTGGTCCTGGTCGAGGGCCGGCCAGTGGACAGTCTTGTCGGCCTGCCGGTCGCCGTGGCTCTGGCCTTTTACAGCCTGCGCCTGAGCCCGGCCCCGTCCAACCGCCGCCCTCCCATGCGCCTGATGCCGCTGCTGGGGCTGGCGCCACGCCTGGTCCGGCTATCCCTGGCCGGCGGGCTCGATGTTGCCTTGCGGGCGTTGCGCCGGCCGCCCGACCTTGATCCGGCCATGGTGGTCTATCCGCTCACCCCGCCGAATTCGGGCGTGGCCATCGGGCTGTCCGTGATGCTGACCCTGATGCCCGGCACCCTGGCCGTGGTAGTGGCCGAGGATGGCATTCTCATCCACGTCCTCGACCGGACGCAGAGCATGGAGGCCCAGTTGCGCCCCCTGGAAGACGGGTTGCGCCGTGGCCTCGGCGCGCCGCCGCGCAGCGGAGGTGAGCCATGAGCGGGGCGCTGGCCGATTTCGCCGGCATCCTCGCCGTGTTCCTGCTGGCCAACATCCTGGCCGGGCTGGTCCGCGTGGTGCGTGGCCCGGCGCCGGTCGACCGCATGTTGGCCGCGCAGTTGCTAACCACCATGGGGATTGCCGCGACGCTGGTCTTTGGCATGGCAACGGGGGCTGAGGGACTGCTGGACGTCGCCTTGGTCCTGGCGGTGCTGGCCGCGCTGGTCGCCGTAACCTTCGCCCGGCGCTTTCACGGTACCGCCGATGATGATTCGCCGGAGGAAGACGGGGATGATTGACCTCCTCCGCGACGGCCTGACCATCGTTCTTTTGCTCGGCGGGGCGTTTTTCTTTGCCGCCGGGACCATCGGCCTGTTGCGCTTTCCCGACGTCTATTCCCGGCTGCACGCCCTGACCAAGGCGGACAACGTCGGGCTTGGACTGACCGTTCTGGCTTTCCTCATCCAGGCCGACAGCGTCATGCAGGGCCTGAAGCTGGTTCTGGTGTGGGCGCTGGCGGTCACCGCGTCGGCCACCATTGCCAACCTGTTCGCCAACCTGGCCCACCGCCAGGGCGTCCGCGAATGGCGCAAGCCGGAAGACCGGCCATGAGCACCCTGGCCATGAGCACCCTGGCCATGAGCCCGCTTGCCACCACGGCGTTTGATGGCATGTTGGCCGTCCTCATCGCCTGGACCGCATGGCAGAGCGTGACCAGCCGCGAGGTGTTCCGCGCCGTGATGCTGTTCGTGGTGTTCGGCCTGCTTCTGGCCCTGGCGTGGCTGCGCCTGGGTGCCCCCGACGTGGCCCTGGCCGAGGCCGCCGTGGGCGCCGGGCTGACCGGGGTCCTGTTCCTGGAATCGCTCGGCCACCTGCGCCGCAACAAGACCGTGGAGCCGCCGGAAACGGTTGCCCAAAGCCGCCTGCGCCGCTGGGCCGTGGGACTGCCGGTGGTGGTGGCCGGGGGCCTGCTGGCGATGGTGGCCCTGCGCCTGGAGCCTCGGGTGCCGGGCATCGCCGGACTGGTCGTGCGGCATCAAGGAGAAACGGGGGTGAGCAACCCGGTCACCGCCGTGCTGCTCGACTTCCGCAGCACCGATACCCTGCTGGAGGTGGTGGTGCTGCTGCTGGCCGTCATAGCAACCTATGGCCTCGTCCCGCACGGCCCCGCCCACCATGGCCCAAGGGTGCGCCCACCGGCAACCCCACGACCGCCCCGCCAGCCGGTCCTGGTGTGGTTCGTCCGCCGTCTGGCACCGCTCGCCCTGCTGGTCGGCGTATACTTATGGTGGGTCGGCAGCAGCGCACCGGGAGGGGCCTTCCAGGCTGCCGCCGTGGTCGCCGCCGTCTTTGCCCTGCTGCGGGTGAGCGGGATGGAGGCCGCGCCACCGCCCAATGCCCGGCCAATGCGCCTGCTGATGGTGGCCGGCAGCGTTGCCTTCGTCAGCCAGGGCCTTGCCATGTTGGCCGCCGGGCGCGTCTTCCTCGACCTGCCCGAAACGGTGGCGTATGGCCTGATCGTCAGCCTGGAGGGCGTGCTGGCGGCATCGCTGGCGGCCTGCCTGATCGCCCTGGTGGCCGGGGCGCCCCGCCCGCCCCGCCAATCAGGGGAGCGACCATGATGTTCATCCTCCTCGGCGCCGTGCTGTTCGCCCTTGGCCTGTACGGCGCCTTTGCGCGGCGCAACGTGGTGCTCAAGCTGGTCGCCGTCAACATCGCCTCCAGCGGGGTGTTCCTGGTGGTGGTCAGCGTCGCCCCGCCCCTGCCTGACGGCGGTACAGACCCCTTGCCGCAAGCCCTGGTCCTGACCGGGATCGTCATTTCGGTCGCCGTCACGGCGTTCGGGCTGGCCCTGGCCCGCCGCCTGGGCGCAGACGAGGGCCGGGCGACCCTGGACGATGAAGAAGAAACATCATGAGCCTCGCCCCCCTACTCATCCCCTGGGCGGCGGCGCTGGCCCTGGCCCTGCCGCTGCTGGCCGGGGCGGCGTGCTTCGTGGTGGGCGGTCGGGCTGCGGCAACTCTGGCGCTGGGCGTGGCCGTACTGAGTTCCGCCGCCGGCATCGTGCTGACGGCCGGAGTGGAGGCTGACGGCGTTCAGCGCCTGGCCCTGGCCGGGTGGGCGCCGCCGCTCGGCATCGTGTGGCGCATCGACGGGCTGGCCGCCCTGGCCGTGGCCCTGACCGGGCTGATCTTTGCCGCCGTGCTCGTCCACGCCGAAAAATCGCTCGACCTGCTGCGTGGAGAGGGCCTGTCCGAGGCCTTTCGGCCGCTTGCCTTGGTCCTGCTGGGCGGGCTGAACGCGCTGTACATGGCGAACGACGTGTTCAACTTGTATGTCACCCTGGAACTGGTCACCCTGGCCGCCGTCGGCATGGTCGCCCTGGCCGGAGATCCCGCCGCCGCCTTGCGGTATCTTCTGGTCGGGGTGCTCGGCGCGCTGGCCTACATGCTGGGCTGTGGCCTGCTGTACGCGGCCTTTGGCACGCTCGACCTCGATTTATTGGCCGGGCGCGTGGAGCCCGGCGGGACAGCCAGCGCGGCGCTTGCGCTGATGATTGTCGGGGTGATGGCCAAGGGCGCGCTGTTTCCCCTGCACGGCTGGCTGCCGCCGGCCCACGGGTCGGCCGTCGCACCGGCCAGCGCCCTGCTGTCGGGGGTGGTTGCCAAGGGCGGGTTCTATGTCCTGCTACGGCTGTGGCTGGACGTGTATCCGGCCACAGGGGCGGCTCCGGCGGCAGCGCAAATCCTCGGCGTGCTGGGCACCCTGGCCGTGCTGTGGGGCTCCCTGCAAGCCATTCGCCAGACCCGGCTGAAGGTTCTTCTGGCCTATTCCACGGTGGCCCAACTGGGATACCTGATGGTCAGCCTGCCGCTAATCGCCAGCGCCGCCGGGCACGCCAGCGGGTTGGCCGGGGCGCTGCACCTGATGGCGTCGCACGCCTGCGCCAAGGCCGCCATGTTCCTGACCGCAGGGTCGTTGATCGCCACACGCGGCCATGACCGGCTGGCCGACCTCAAGGGGGCGGCGCACGATCATCCGATGACCGCCTTCACCCTGGGGCTGGCGGGCATGACCCTGATGGGCCTGCCGCCCAGCGGCGGATTCATCGCCAAGTGGCTGTTGCTCGACGCCAGCCTGCGCAGCGGGCAATGGTGGTGGGCGGCCGTCATCCTGGGCGGCAGCCTGCTGGCCGGGGTCTATGTGTTCCTTGCCGTGTCGTGGTCGATGTCGCGGCCGCCGGGCGAGCCGTCCGACGCCCAGCCACCGCCCCTGCCCCGCCGGCTGGAGTTTGCCGCCCTTGCCCTGGCGTTGGTGGCGATGGCATTGGGCTTCGTCAGCGCGGAGCATATCCCATGACGCTGCTTCCCTGGTCGCAGGCCGCGCCGCTGCTCATGCTGTTCAGTTCGTTTCTGGCTGGCGTCATCATCTTCACCCTGGACGAGCAACGCCACGTCCTGCGCGCCACTCTCAACCTGGGCGCGGCGGCGGCCAAGCTGGTGCTGGTCGGGGTGGTGTTGCTCGGGGTGGCGGCAGGGCAGACATTCGAGGTGGCATGGCCGCTAGTTGGCGGCTTTGATCTGGTCCTGCGGGTCGATCCGCTGTCGATGCTGTTCATCACCCTGTCGGCGTTCCTGTGGTTCGTCACCACGGTCTATGCCATCGGCTATCTGGAGGGCTCGCCGGATCGCTCGCGGTTTTTCGGGTTCTTCAGCCTGTGCGTGACCGCCACAGTGGGCATCGCCCTGGCCGGCAACCTGCTGACCTTCTTCTTTTTCTACGAGCTTTTGACCCTATCGACCTATCCCCTGGTGGTCCATCGCGGCACCACCGAGTCCCTGCGCGCCGGGCGCATCTACCTGCTGTATGCCCTGCCAGCCAGTACCGCCCTGTTGGCCGGCATCGTCGGACTGGCCGTGCTGACCGGACAGACAGAGTTTTCGCCGCGCGGCTCCGGGCTGGCCGGGGTGCCGGTGGAGGACCACGCGTTTGAACTGCGCCTGATCTTCGTGCTGCTGATCGGCGGGCTGGCCGCCAAGGCCGCGCTGCTGCCCCTGCATGGCTGGCTGCCCCAGGCGATGGTCGCCCCGGCCCCGGTGAGCGCCTTGCTGCACGCCGTCGCCGTGGTCAAGGCCGGGGCGTTCGGGATCATGCGCGTGGTCTACGATGTCTATGGCCTGGAACTGGCCTACGACCTTGGGCTGAGCCAGGGGCTGGCGGTGCTCGCGGCGGCCACCATTCTCTATGGTTCCGTGCGCGCCCTGGCCCAGGACGACCTGAAGCGGCGGCTGGCGTGGTCCACGGTCAGCCAAGTGTCGTACATCATTTTGGGGGTGGCGCTGGCCGGGCCAACCGCGACGCTGGGCGGACTGGTCCATTTGGTCCACCAGGGCATCATGAAGATCACCCTGTTCTTCTGCGCCGGCAACATCGCCGAGACGCACCACGTCCACAAGATCGCCGAAATGAACGGCATGGGCCGCCGGATGCCGTGGACCATGGCGGCCTTTACCATTGCCGCGCTGGGCATGATCGGGTTGCCGCCGACTGCCGGCTTCATCAGCAAGTGGTTCCTGGGCGTCGGCGCGGTCGAGGTCGGGGCGTGGTGGGTGCTGGTTGTACTGATGGTGTCCAGCCTGCTTAACGCGGCCTATTTCCTACCTTTGGTCTATCGCGCGTGGTTCCTGCCGCCCGCCGACGCCACCGCCGGGCGGGCCGACGCCAAACTGACCCTGCTGATCCCCGCCCTGATCACCGCCGCCCTGACCATCCTGCTCGGGCTGTTCGCCAACACGCCGTTCACGCCGCTGGCCTGGGTACGCCTGATTGCCGAGGCGGATCATATCTGAATCCCTGTGTCCGCAGAGGCACACTTTGGAGTCTTTTGATGCATTTCAGTGCATGCGCTGCACAATAGCGTTGCCGCACTGCCACACCGCGCGACAATCATGCCACATGAGTCTTAGTTCCCTCTCCCCACCGAAGGACTCACTGTTGTAATATCATTCTCGAAGACGCGGGGTTCCGCCGTGACGGTCGTCACCGGTCTGCCGCGGCACCACATATAATAAAACATGCGAGGACATCTCATCATGGCGCGGAAACTGGTTGAACTCGGCCAGCGCTTCCGGGAAGCGGACAAGCCCCGTTCCCTGTGGGAGGTCGAATTCCTCTACAATGACGGCCATGGCGTGCCGCACGCCCGCCTCCGCAATCTTCTGACCAAGGTCGATGAGCGGACCTACTCCTGTTCCGTCATCATGGACACCAAGCGTTTCAAGCCGGTCGTGGCCGAGACGCCCTAATACGGACGGAGCATCGTCGCCCGCTGCTCCGTAATACCTCTATAAGACCTCTGCCAACCGGCGCCAGGCCCCCAGCTCTGGCGCCGGTGGTCTTTTGGCATTCCGTTTCCTGAGGTAGCCTGTTGGCGAACCGCACGAAGGGACTGCCCCCATGCCCCCTATCAACCTTGCGTCGGACAACGTTGCCGGATGCTGCCCGGCCATCCGCAAGGCGCTCGACGCCGTGGCCGATGGCGCCGCCATGCCCTATGGCGCCGACCCATGGACGGCGCGGGCCGAAGCCGCCCTGCGCGCCACTTTCGAGGCGCCGGACCTACGCGCCTTCCTGGTCACCACCGGAACCGCAGCCAACTCCCTGGCCATGGCCCTGCTGACCCCGCCATGGGGGGCCGTGCTGTGCCACGCCGACAGCCACATCAACACCGACGAAGGTGGTGCGCCCGAGTTCTACACCGGCGGTGCCAAGCTGCTGCCGGTCGGCGGCGCGGCCGGCAAGCTGACGCCCGAGGCCGCCACGGTGATCGCCGACAAGGCCGCTTCGCGCGGTGTCCACCGGGCGCCGCCCACCGTACTCAGCATCACCCAGGCGACCGAGGTCGGCACCTTGTACCAGCCGGACGAGATCAAAGCCCTGGCCGCCTTTTGCCAAAACCGCCACATGGCCCTGCACATGGATGGCGCCCGCTTTGCCAACGCCATCGCCAGCCTGGGGTGCAGCCCGGCCGAGGCATCCTGGAAAGCCGGCGTTGACGTACTGTCCCTGGGCGCCACCAAGAACGGCGCCTGGGCCTGCGAGGCGTTGCTCGTATTTAACCCGGACGAGGTGGACGGCCTCGCGCAACGGCGCATGCGGGCCGGACAGCTACTGTCCAAGGGCCGGTTTCTGGGCGCCCAGATGGAAGCTTACCTGAAGGACGATCTTTGGCTCGACAACGCCCGGCACGCCAACGCCATGGCCGCGCGACTGGCCGCCGGCCTGAATGCCGCCGGGTATCCATCGACGCTGCCGGTCGAGGCCAACGCCGTGTTCGTCGCCCTGCCGCCGCCGGTAAGAGCGCGCCTGACCGACGCCGGCGTTATCGCCGCGCCCTGGCCCGACCTGTCACCCGACACCCTGCGCTTCGTCTCAGCCTTCGACACCCCGGCCGAGGTAATCGACCGGGTGGTGAAGATCATTGCAACGGGCGCAGATTAGGGAGCGGACGGTTTTGCGGGTGCGCGGCTCGCGACACGGAGGCACGCCAACGAGCTTTCGATCCGATGATCGGGAATGGAGGCCGACGCCAGCCGCAGGGTTTCGTGATCGCCAGCCATCAGACTGTCGAAGGTTTGCGAGGCGTCCTGGCAAAAATCCGATCGGTTGGTCATGCTGTCCAGCGAGTGCTGATTGGCCTGCGTCGTAACGTAGTCATCAACGACGCGGCTGATCCGCTTTCCGCCATGGCGGCGCGCGAAATAATCCACCATCACCCGTCCCTCGACGGACAGCGTCTGCTCGAACCGCTCGATAAAGGCGTCGTACCGGCCATGATCGCCACAAGCCAGGGCGGCGACCATGAGCTTGCTCTGCAAGGCCCGCACGCGCAGGGCCTCGGCCTCGCGGTCGGTGGCGCAGGGGGGGGCGGCCAGGGCCGGGCCGCCGGCAAGCGTTCCCAGAACCAGGGCGGCGGCGAGGCACGCGGCAGTCAAGCGTCGGGGCAGTGCCACGGACAGGCTCCTCACGGCGAGAGGGTTTAAGGAAAGAACGGCGTAGGCCCACACTATCATTTTCTCGCCGTCCGGGGGAACCTCCCAAGCACACAAAAATCAACGGCGTTCAGCGGCCTGAAGTGCCTTCAAGGGCCTAAAAACGGACGCTGACGCTGACCGAGCCGAAGGTATCGGGGTCAGGCTGCTCGCGATATTCGCGGCTGCGTATGACCTGGGTGTAAGCCACCCGGACGTCGCCAACGGTCACCGCCACGCCGGCCTGGATGTCCCCGACGAAGGGCAGCTTGGACACGCTCATGCTGTCGCGGAAGGTGTTGCCGTCGAGGAAGATGTTGCGAGCCACTGCGCGGCCCTCGACCCCGGCGAACAGATACCAGCCACGCGGACCTTCAGGTGCGAAGTACGTCGATCCGGTCAGGCCGGGCCGGATGCGCGGCGGACCATAGTCCTCCGGCAGGTCAAGGCCGATGCGGAACGTCCCGCCAACCGCCGCCGCCGTCATCACGTTGCCCAGGGTCACGCCGTAGTGGGGCGTCAGGTCGGCGCTGAAGCCGGCGATGTTGACCGATTGCCACGCATGGATCTTGCGCTCATAGGCCAACAGGATGCCCAGCTCGTCCTTGAGCTGGTGATCCCAGCCATTGGCCTCGTCGGCGCCGATCAGGCCATGCCATTCGTTCTGCACGAACTTGCCCCCGGCCGACGGTCCGACGATGCCGAGTTGGAGTTCCAGGTAGTCCTGCTGCCGACCGGTGTCGGACACAAAGCCGACGCCACCGTACAGCCACCCGGCATAAGGCCGCTCGCCGGGCGAGGGATTCCGCGTGCTGGTGTTATAAGGGGTAAAGATGCTGTGCCCAACGCTGAGGCCATACCGGCGCACCGCCGCGCCCGGAAAGATCGGCATCGCGTCGGCCAGACGTTGCGCCCACTCCGGCGTGCTGTTTTCCGGCGCCACCCAGACGGCGCGGATACCATTGGTGTAATGCTGGTCCGTGTTGTTGAAGACGTCGTTCTCGATTTGCAGGCCAAAGAACGCCTTGTCCTTGCCCTCCAAGGCCGTTTCAGCCGCCGCCGGCGCTGCCGTGCCAAGGACAGCCGCACCAAGGATAAAAGCCAGCCCGACTCCAAGGCCGGACAGCACAGACGGGCGCAGGTTGGTCATCGCGTAATCTCTCCAGAGATCCAGTGGCTGGATCCGCCAACAGGATATAGCCCCAAGCTGCCCTTACGGCAACAGATCCGCAGGCTTGCGCGGCGCGGCGCCTTGAAGCAGGCTGCGGAGATTAACGCACCAAAAGGAACTTTTTCATGGCCGCCTACTCTGCCCCCCTGCGTGACATGACCCTGTCCATGAGCCTTGCCGGCATGGACACCATCGCCGCCCTGCCCGGCAACGAGGACGCGACCCCGGATCTGGTCGCCGCCATCCTTGAGGAAGCCGGCCGATTCGGTGCGCAGGAACTGGCGCCGCTCAACATCGTGAGCGACCGCGAGGGGTCGGTTCTGGAGAACGGAGTGGTCCGCACCTACAGCGGCCTCAAGGCGTTCTACGGCCAGTTCGTCGAGGCCGGCTGGAACGCCGTGCCGTTCGACCCGGCCTTTGGAGGCCAGGGGCTGCCTTGGCTGGTGGCCAGCGCGGTGCAGGAAATCTGGCAGTCGGCCAACTGCGCGTTCGCCCTGTGCCCGATGCTCAGCCAGGGGGCGGTGGAATCCCTGTCCTCCCACGGCTCGGACGCTCAAAAAGCCCTGTACCTGCCCAGGATGATCTCGGGCGAGTGGACCGGCACCATGAACCTGACCGAGCCGCAGGCCGGGTCCGATCTGGCCCGCGTGCGCACTAGGGCCGTCCGCGAGGGCGAGCATTACCGCATCACCGGCCAGAAGATCTTCATCACCTATGGCGACCACGACCTGACCGAGAACATCATCCACATGGTCCTGGCCCGCGTCCCCGACGCGCCCGAAGGGGTCAAGGGCATCTCGCTGTTCATCGTGCCCAAGATCATGGTCAACCCGGACGGCAGCCTGGGCGTGCCCAACGACGTGCGCTGCGTGTCCCTGGAACACAAGCTGGGCATCCACGGCAGCCCCACCGCCGTGATGGCGTTCGGGGACGAAGGCGGCGCCGTTGGGTATCTGGTTGGCGAAGAAAACCGAGGCCTCGAATACATGTTCACCATGATGAACAACGCCCGCCTCCAGGTCGGGTTGCAGGGCGTCGCGGTGGCCGAACGCGCCCTGCAACAGGCCGTTGCCTTTGCCAAGGACCGCGTGCAGTCCCGCCCGGTGACCGGCGGCCGTGACCCGGTGGCGATCATCCATCACCCCGACGTGCGGCGCATGTTGATGACCGGCAAGGCCCTGACCGAGGCCTCGCGCCATCTGGCCTATACCGCCGTGGCCGCGCTCGACATCTCCCACAAGAGCCCCGATGCCGCCACCACAGCGGCGGCCGAGGCGCGCGTCGCCCTGCTCACCCCGGTGGTCAAGGCGTGGAGCACCGACATCGGCGTGCGCGTCGCCGACCTGGGCGTGCAGGTCCACGGCGGCGTCGGCTACATCGAGGAAACCGGCGCCGCGCAGCACTACCGCGACGCCCGCATCGCGCCGATCTACGAGGGCACCAACGGCATCCAGGCGGCCGACCTGATGGGCCGCAAGGTGCAGCGCGACAAGGGGGCGGAAATGACCCGCCTGCTGGCCGAAATGCGGAGCGGCCTGAGCGCCCTGCCGGCCGATCACGCGGCGCTGCTCTCGGCCGCCTGCGACCGCCTGGAGCGCGCCACCGCCTGGGCGCTGACCGCCGATGCCGTGGACAGCGCCGCCGCTGCTTCTCCGTTCCTGCGCCTGACCGGCCTGACCGTTGGCGGCTGGCTGATGGCCGCCGCCGCAGTCTTGGCCGCCAAGGGTGACGATGCGGCCTTTGCCGCCGACAAGACCGCCACGGCGGCGTTCTTCCTGTACCACCTGCTGCCGGAAACCGCTTCCCTGGAGGCCGACGTCATGGCCGGCGGCGGCGCGGTGATGGGGCTGGAGGTCGAGCGCTTCTAAAAGGTGGGCGGCCGCCCGTGCCTGTTCCGGGCGGGCACGGGTGGCAAGCCGTCCGCGAAAGCGGCCCCCGCCAGTCAGGTCATACGTCGGCCGCTGTCATTTCACGCAGTCAAAAAGCGCCCGGCCCAGGGTGCCGGAGTTTTCCGGCCCGGCGACCTTTTCCAGGCGGACGCGCGTGATGGCGTGGCCCATCGCCTCGCGTTCAATCAGGGTGGCCAGGATGCCATCGACATTGGCCTTGGTGAAAGCTGATTGGGCCTTGTCCCAGAAGCAGTCGCAATCAATGCGGCCAAGGGTTTCCTGGCACACCGCCATCACCCGTGCCTGATAATCGGCGCCGGGGTCCACGGTGCCCTCCGCCCCCGGAGGTTCCTCGCAGGAGGCGGTCAGGAGCAGCATCACGCAGGCGGCTGCGGTCAACAAAGCATGGCGTTTCACCATGGGTCTCCAATCCGGGAGGTCTCCAATCCGGCGGGCGTTTGCGCCTACCACCAAAGCGTACCACAAAAGACTGTTCCTGTGAGTCACGGTGCGTTGGCGGCCACCGTTAATTCCTGCTGGTGGACGGCGGCGCCGCAACAGTATACTCCCGCCGCGATGGGCCAAATGAACCGCTACGTTTTGCGCCAGTTGCTCACCGGGACCGTGCTCGTCACCGCCGCCCTGCTGTGCATCCTATGGCTGACCCAGTCTCTGCGCTTTGTGGAGCTGATCATCACGCGTGGGCTGTCGGTCGGCACGTTCCTGGAACTGACCGGACTGCTGCTGCCGAATTTCCTGATTATCATCCTGCCGGTCGCGCTGTTCGCCGTGGTTTTGTTCACCTACAACAAGCTGAACATGGACCGCGAACTGGTGGTCCTGCGCGCTGCCGGAGTGAGCCCCCTGGGCCTCGCCCGGCCGGCACTCGTCCTCGCCCTGCTGCTGACCGCCACCAGCTACCTGATGACCAATGTCTGGGTGCCCAAGACGGTGCGGGACTTCCGGGAGATGCAGTGGACGGTGCGCAACGACCTGTCCAGCCTGCTGATCCAGGAAGGCGCCTTCACCACCGTGATGCCCGGTGTTACCGTGTATGTGCGGGCCCGCGAGGCCAGCGGCGAACTGCTCGGGCTGATGGTTCACGACACCCGCGAGGAAACCGAAAGCGCCACCCTGCTGGCCGAACGCGGCGCCCTGGTGCAGGGCGACACAGGGCCGCGCGTGGTGATGGTCAACGGCAGCCGCCATTCGGTCGAAACGGGCACCGGCCGCCTGTCGCTGCTGTACTTCGACAGCTACACCATGACCCTGGCCGGCGACCGCGAGGAGACGGGCGGCCGGTTCCGCGACGCCCGCGAGCGCTCCATGAAGGAACTGCTGCAAACCATTGCCGAAAGCGAGCCCAACCTCAAGCCGGTGGACATCCGCCGCTTCCGGGTCGAGGCCCACCAGCGGATGGTCAACCCGTTGTCCCACGTCGCCTTTACGCTGATCGCCGTAGCCGCCCTGCTGACCGGGCCGTTCGAGCGGCGCGGTGGGGCGCGACGCGTGCTGTGGGCGATTGCCGCCATGATGGCCATGCAGGCCGCCATGATCGGCGCCGCCAACCTGTCGACCGGCTCGCTCGCCTTCCTGCCGCTCATTCATGTCGCCGTCCTGGTGCCGCTGGCGCTTGCCGCCACGGTGCTGGTGAAGGCGGGCATGGCACGGCCCCGCCCCGCCTCATCCCCCTCTTCCTCCAGTCCGGGTCTGCCGACATGATGCGCCGCCGCCTGTACTCCCTGCTTGCCGCGGGAACCGCCGCCGCCGCCCTGATGATCGCCACGCAACCGATCCTGGCGCAGGAAACAGCACCGCAGGACGGCACCGAGGTCCAGCCTGCCGAAGTCCAGCCACCCGAACAGGCCGTCGTCACCGCCGACGAGCTTGTGCACGACCGCGCGCTGGGCACGGTCACGGCACGCGGTGGGGTCGAGGTGCAGTATGGCGGGCGCATCCTGCTGGCCGACACCGTCAACTACCAGATTGCCAGCGACCGGGTAACGGCGACGGGCTCGGTCGTCCTGACCCAACAAGACGGCAACGTGCTGTTTGCCGACCATATCGAACTGACCGGCCAGCTTGCCGAAGGCTACGCCCGCGAGGTCCGCCTGCTTCTGGCCGACGGGTCACGCGCCGCCGCCCGCACCGCGACGCGCACCGGCGGCCGCGTCACCGAGTTGAACCAGGCGGTTTATTCTGCCTGCGACTCCTGCCCGACCGACCCCAGCAAGCCGTTGATCTGGCAGGTCAAGGCCATGCGCGTGGTCCACGACCAGGAAGAAAAAGAGATCGTTTACAGGGACGCATGGCTGGAGATGTGGGGCGTGCCGGTGGCCTACACCCCGTACCTGTCCCATCCCGACCCCACGGTCGAACGGCAATCGGGCCTGCTGGCACCGTCCTACGGGTCGCGGCGCGAACTGGGCGTGACGCTGACGGTGCCGTACTACCACGTCATCGCGCCCAACCACGACGTAACCTTTGCCCCCATGATGACCAGCAAGGAAGGCCTGATGCTGGGTGGCGAATACCGCTACATCGGCGAGCGCCTGAGCCTGAAGGGCGAAGGGTCGATCATCCGCGACAGCAAGAAGAGCGTCCGCAACCACCTCGACGCCGAGGCGGTCTACCTGATCGACGACACTTGGCGGGCCGGGGCGGACATCAACCTGACGTCCGACGACACCTACATGCGGATTTACGACCGCGGGGAAGACGACCCCGCCTTCCTGACCAGCCGCGCCTACCTGGAAGGCTTTGGGCAGCGCTCCTACGCCAGTGCGGAGAGTTTCTACTTCCAGAGCCTCACGCAGCCCGGTGTGCTGGGGACATCGTCGCTCAGCGAGTCCCCGATTGTCGCACCGCTGGTCGAATGGCACATGGCGACAGCACCGACCGACAAGGGGCATTTCCAGACCGCGACCGTCAGCGCCGTGTCCCTGCTGCGCCAGGACGGCAGCGACAGCCGACGCCTGTCGGGAGAATGGGGCTGGCACCTGCCCCACATCGCCCAGACGGGCGAGGTCTATCGCCTGGACGCCTCATTGCGCGGCGACGTCTACAACGTGGACAGTGTGACCCGCCCCGGCATCGCAACCACCGTTTCGACCACCACCGGCCGCGTAATCCCGCAGGTCGCGTTGACATGGTCACTGCCATTGGAGCGCGATCACGAGACCTTCAATGAGGTGATCGAGCCCATCGTCATGGGCGTCATCAGCCCGCGCGGCCAGAACCCGACTGACATCCCCAACGAGGACAGCCTCGACTTCGAGTTCGACGACACCAACCTTTTCTCGGCCAACCGGTTCACCGGCTGGGACCGCGTCGAGGGCGGGCCACGCGTCAACTACGGCGTCAAATGGGGCGCCTACGGCCCAAGTTTCGGCCGCCTCGAAGCGCTTTTCGGCCAGACCTACCATGCGTCCAGCCAGGGCCTGTTCACCGAAGATTCGGGCTTGCAGGACAATTTTTCCGATTTTGTCGGACGGGTGCTTGTGCGCCCGAACGCCAACCTGAGCGTTCTGTACCGCTTCCGCCTTGACAAGGAGACGCTTGAACTGCGCCGCAACGAACTGTCCGCAGTCGCCGGGCCGCCCATCCTGCGCGGCTCGATCAGCTATACTGGCGTGGCCGGGCGGACTTTGTGGGAAGGCGGCGCGGAACAGCGCGAAGACCTTGCCCTTGGAATCAGCTCGGAAATCAGCCGTTACTGGCGGGCGTCGGCGCGGATGCACCACGATTTGTCGTCTGGTGGCGGGTTGCGCTACGTCGGCGCCATGGTGGAGTACGAAGACGAGTGTTTCATCTTCACTCTGGACGGTGCGCGCGAGTATACCTATGACCGCGACTATGAGGGAGGTTACGCCGTGGCGCTGCGGTTCACGCTCAAGACCCTGGGCGACATCAGGACATCCCAATAGTGGAGAACGTCCCAATAACCGGCCATCGCAACAACCGGACGCTCCAGGACACTGGCCGTCAAGATGATGCAGGAGACAGCCCTATGCGACCGGACATCCAAGCGTTTCCCTCCCCCCTCCTCCGCGTTTCGCGCCGGCTGCTCGGCCTTGCTGTCGCTCTGGGCGTCCTGGCGACCGGCGCCCTGGCAACTTTGATCGCAGCCCCGGCGCCGGCTGAGGCCCAGCAGGTGCAGCGCATCGCGGCGGTGGTCAACGATCAGGTCATCTCCTTGTACGACCTGACAGCCCGCCTGGAACTGGCCATCCGCAGTTCCGAACTGCCCGACACCCAGGAAACCCGCCAGCGGCTGGTGCCCACGGTCCTCCAGCAACTCATCGACGACCGCCTGAAGATGCAGGAAGCCGAGCGCCTGCGCATCACGGTGACCGACGAAGACCTGCGCGGCGCCCGCAGCCAGATCGAGCGCAACAACAAGATGCCGCCGGGCACCCTCGACCGGTTCCTGGCCCAGCCAGGCATCGACGAGAACTCCTTCAACGCCCAGCTTCGCGCGGAAATTGCCTGGATCAAGGTGACGCAGACCAGCCTGCGGCGCTCCGTTTCCGTGGAGCCCGAGGAAATCGATGCCGTGCTCGACAGCCTGCGCCGTACCCTCGGCAAGCCCGAACGCCTTCTGGCCGAAATCGTCCTCACCGTGGAATCCCCCGATCAGGAGGAACAGGTGAGGTCGGTGGCCGAGCGTCTGCGCACCGAACTCCTGCAAGGGGCCCCGTTCCAGGCGGTGGCCCGGCAGTTCTCGTCGTCCCCGACGGCGGGCAGCGGCGGCGACCTCGGCTGGGTGGTCGAGGGGGCGCTGGACCCTGCCGTCGAGGCGGCCGTGGCGCCGTTGAACGCCGGCCAGATCACCGCCCCCATTCGGACGGCCAACGGATATCACCTGCTGCTGCTGCGCGAGCGGCGCAACCTGTCGAACACTCCGGCCAACGAAATTCCGCTCACCCTGGCGCAGCTCTACATGCCGTTGAGCGGCCCCGCCGCCGTGCCGGCCGACCGCCGCCAGGAAGCCGCCGCCGCCCTGTCCAAGGGCGCTGCCAGCTGCGCCGACATCGACGCCGCCGCCCAAAAGATGCAGGTGCCGTCGTCGGGCATGATCGGCACGCTGAAACCGGCCGACCTGCCGGCCGAGGTGCGTGAAGTTGTGCTGACCCTGGAGGAAGGCAAGATCAGCCGCCCCATCCGCCTGGGCGACACGGCCGAAGTGCTCATCATGGTGTGCCAGCGTCACTCGCCGACCAGCCTGCCGCCGCGCGACGCCGTGGAGGCCCGGCTGGAGGCCGAAAAGCTGGAACGCGTCGCCCAGCGCGCCCTGCGCAACCTGCGCCGCTCCGCGCTCATCGACATCCGGTTGTAGATGACCGGCCCGCTGCTCCTCACCATGGGTGATCCGGCCGGTATCGGCGGCGACGTCGCCCTGGCCGCATGGTCCCAACGCGCCGCCGAGCCGCTGCCAGTGTTCGCCATGATCGACGACGCCGACCGCCTGCGCGCCCTGGCGGCGCGCCTGGGGCTGGACGTGCCGGTGGTCGAGGTGGCCGACCCGGCCGAAGCCGCCGCCGTGTTCCCCGACGCCCTGCCGGTGCTGCGGCTGGCCACGCCCCTGGGCGGCCCGGTCGTCCCCGGCTCGCCGGACCCGGCCAACGCCCCGGCCATCATCGACGCCATCGCCCAGGCCGTCGCCCTGGTGCGGGACGGCAAGGCTTTGGGTGTGGTCACCAACCCGATCAACAAGCAGGTGCTGCACGCCGCCGGCTTTGCCCATCCTGGCCACACGGAATATCTGGCCGCCCTGGCTGGCGGCGGCACCGTCCCGGTGATGATGCTGGCCTGCACGGAGGTGCGGGTCGTGCCGGTGACCATCCACCTCAGCCTGCGCGAGGCCATCGCCGCCCTGACCACCGAGGCCATCGTGACCTGCGGCCGCATCACCGCCGAGGGCCTGCGCCGCCACTGGGGCATTGCCAAGCCACGCCTCGCCGTTGCGGGCCTCAACCCACACGCTGGCGAGGGCGGCGACATGGGGCGCGAGGAAATCGACATCATCGGCCCGGCCATCGACCGCCTGAAGGCCGAGGGCATCGACGCCATCGGCCCGGCCCCGGCCGACACCCTGTTCCATCCCGAGGCGCGGGCCGGCTACGACGCCGCGCTGTGCATGGTCCACGACCACGCCCTCATCCCGATCAAGACCATCGACTTCCACGGCGGGGTGAACGTCACCCTGGGGCTGCCGTTCGTGCGCACGTCGCCCGACCACGGCACGGCCTATGCCATCGCCGGCACCGGGCGCGCCAACCCGTCCAGCCTGCGCGCCGCCCTGCGCATGGCGGCCGACATGACCCGGAACCTGAATGACCAAAAGCCCGATGCCTCCTGAACCCCTGTTTCCGCTGCCGCCCCTGCGCGAGGTCATCGCCGCGCACGGCCTGTCGGCGCAAAAGCGCCTGGGCCAGAACTTCCTGTTCGACCTCAACCTGACCGGCCGCATTGCGCGTTCGGCCGGCGACATCGCCCACGGCACGGTGATCGAGGTCGGCCCCGGTCCGGGCGGCCTGACCCGCGCGCTGCTCGATGCCGGGGCGGGGCATGTGGTGGCGATCGAGCGCGATCGCCGCTGCTTGCCCATCCAGGCGGAAATCTCGGCCGCCTATCCGGGCCGCCTGGAGGTCATCGAGGGCGACGCCCTGGATGTCGCGATTCACGAGATCGGACCGCCGCCACGCCGTGTGGTGGCCAACCTGCCCTACAACGTGGCGACGCCGCTGATCCTGGGCTGGCTGCGCCACGCCACGGCGTTCGAAACCATCGTGGTGATGCTGCAAAAGGAAGTGGTGGACCGTCTGGCCGCCGTGCCGCGCACCAAGGACTACGGCCGCCTGAGCGTCATCACCCAATGGCTCTGCACGGTCGAACCGCTGTTCGACGTCAACCCGCGCGCCTTCACCCCGCCCCCCAAGGTGACGTCCACCGTGGTGCGCCTGACCCCGCGCCCGACCCCACTGGCGCCCTGCACGTTCGAGCGCGTCGAGGCCATCACGGCCGCCGCCTTCAACCAGCGCCGCAAAATGCTGCGGGCCAGCCTGAAGGGCTTCGCCGCCGCCGCCGGTTTCGAATCGGCCGAAGCCCTGTGTGAGGCGGCCGGTGTCCCCCCCACCGCGCGGGCCGAGGAACTCAGCGTCGCACACTTTTGTACACTAGGGAGTACTTTAGGATCCTTTAAAACCGGCGCCCCAAGTGGTAATGATGAACCACGGGAGTAGGCGTTTATCCGTGCATGAACAGCTAGAGGAAGGCTGCTGACACGGGAAATGCATGTTGGGGGCAGCCCATGGCGCCGACGTTGTTCTATCACCACGTCCGTGTTCAACTCGGAGTGGAGGATCCACTTGTCCTCCAAGCACTGAGAAGCACGCTGTATCACCTTGGCTGCCGCGACATTTCCTTTACAGGGTCGCTTGGAAACCTGCGAACCGCCATCGCGGACGGCAACCTGGACCTCCTTATCGTCGCCACAGAACTGGGCGAGACGCTTTACAACACCCTCGCGCAGATCCGTCATGGCGAACTGGGGAACAATCCGTTCCTGCCCGTCGTCGCCGTGACCGTGCGCCCCACCGAAAAGTCGGTGCAGGACGCCATCGACTGTGGCGTCGATGACCTTTTGCCCTTTCCATGGACCGCGGGTTACCTCGACGAACGGCTTGAAAAGCTGATTTCTGCACGGCGGCCGTTCGTGGTGACCTCGGACTATATCGGCCCCGACCGTCGCGCCGCCATGCGCCCCGGCCAACAGCCGGTGCAACCGATCATCGTGCCCAACCCGCTACGCGCCAAAGCGCTCGACCGCAAATCTGACGAGGTCCTGGCGCGCGAGATCAAGACCACCGCCGCCATCCTCAATGCCGACAAGATCCGCCGTCTGGCCGAACTGGTCGTCCGCCTGGTCAACGAACTGCAAAACAGGGCCGAGGACGGCGAAGCCATGTCGTCCCTGTCAGAGGCCTGCCTCAACAAGATGGTCACCGCCACGACCTCCATCCTCAAGCGGGCCAGCGGCACTGCCTATGCGCCCGGCGCCACCACATGCCGCACCCTGCGCGCCACAGCCATGCAGCTGCGCGACGGCATGGAAACCGGCGAGGCACCCAACCCCATGCTCCTGCGCCCCCTGACCGACCGCTTCATCGTCGAGTTCCAGGTAGACCCGGCGGTTACCCACATCGGCCTGCCCGAGCACCTGCGCGACCGCCTGCCGACCCTCCAACTCCGTGAAGACGTCGCCTGACGGCCAGCAGCCGGCTCCGCCCAAAGAAAAACAGCGCCCACGGTGATTGGGCGCTGTTTTTTTGGGTGCATATGGAAACTGCGGGGGCTTAGGCCCAATTCCTTGGCCTCAAAGCCCCTGCTCGGCCTTCAGGCGTTCGAGTTGGCTGGCCAATCGGTCGTTGAGGACGGAAATGTCACCGCCGGCCTGCTGAATGACGGAGTTGTATTCCTGGCGGTAGGTGATCGCCATCGACACGCCTTCGACAATCAGGTCGACCACCTTGTAGGTGTCGCCGCGTTCGCGCAGGCGCCACCGGACATGAATGGGCTGCTGCCCGCCGGCCTGCTCCACCCGGCTATCGACAAAAGCGCCGCTTTCGCCGTCGCGGGTCGCCTGGCCGATGACCAGATCCTGGCCGTCGTAGTCACCGAAGCGGCGCGCCCAAGTGAAGACGTTGGCCTCCTGGAACAGCTTCAGAAAACGCTCCTGCTGCTCCGGGGACGCGACACGCCAGTTGTGACCGAGCACGAAGCGGCCAATCGACGGCACATCGAAATAGGTCGTGAACAGATCACGAAAGCGGTCGATCTTTTCGGCTTGCGGCAGTTCGGCGCCGACCACTTCGGAAATGCCGACCTCGGCGACCGTCTCAACAACCTGCCGCGCCTTGTCGAGGCCCTGGGCTTGCGCCGGGCCTGAAACCATCACGCCGAGCGCCAGGATGGCGCCAGCACATGCGACGGCAGCGGAACGTCGGGAAAACAGGCGGTTCAGGCCACGCATCAAACATATCCAGACATGGTTACAGCAAGGAAGGAACGGTCGGGCGGCCAGTCTGTATGCAGGGCCGCCCGACTTTACTGGTCGTCAGGCCTTACTTGGCGTCCGGCCCTACTTGGCGTCCGGGAAGTCGAACGCGCTGCCTTCGACAGCCGGGCCGCTGGTCGAGGACGAAGCCCCACCACTACCCTGGTTGGCGATGGCCGCCGCGCGCAACTGCCGATACATGGACCGATAACCGGCGTAAGTGTCCAGGGAAGTACGCTCGACCTCATCCAGCGGATCGATCAGCGACTCGCGGAGATCAACGACGGTCAGGCCGGTGCGGTTGTAGTTGACGGTGTCGGCCCACGACGGGTCGTGTGCGGCGGTGTACATGCGCAGCGGATCGAAGAAGGTATCGACCACAAAGCCCACGGTATCCCGGACGTTCGACGGGCCAAGCAGCGGCAGCACGATGTACGGCCCGCCGCCCAGACCGGCCACGGCCAGGGTCTGGCCGAAGTCCTCGTCATGGTAGGCGAAGCCGGCGTCCGCAGCCACGTCGGCAATGCCGCCCATGCCGATGCCGGTGTTGATGACGATGCGCATGGCCGTGGTGCCGGCCCGCTCCAGGTCGCCCTGCAACAGGTCGTTGGCCAGAATAATCGGGCTCTTGAGGTTGCGCAGGAACGACCGCACGATCATACGCAGGTTGCCCGGCACGTAATCACGGTAGCCGATGGCGACCGGGCGCAGAACCGCCTTGTCGAGGATCTGGTTGAAGGTGTGGACGCCACGGTTGAGCGGCTCCAGCGGGTCGTTCTGGGCTTCCCAGGCCTGGGTGGCCGGCGCCCCGTCCTGCTGCGGAGCGGTTGCGCAGGCCGACAGCGCCAGAGCGCCGAAAGCAATCACGACGGTGCGCGCGGACGCGGCGGTTGGGAGCTTCAAGATCATTTCCCGGCTAATTCCTTAAGTAATCACGCCCTGCCCCGCGCCGGTTCATCGGTCGGAGTTGGATGCAATATCCCTATCATAGCGCGCAGCGCAACTCCATACGCCTCCCGGACCCAAGTGCGGCCAGAAGACACCACTGTTGCACAAATGACGCACGACCTGCATTCGAATGCCGCGCCAAAGCGGTAGGAAACGGATTCCGGGGCAACAAACCTGTTGATATAAACTTATCTTTATATGTACAAGAGACCCATGACAAACGAATCACCCCTCACTCCACCCTCCCTCGACCAGGTTCTGGCCGGCTTGCGTGCCGCCGGCGAGGATACCCGGCTGCGACTCCTCGCCCTGTGCGCGCGCGGTGACCTGACGGTCAGCGACCTTGTGCGCATCCTCGGCCAGAGCCAGCCGCGCATCTCGCGCCATCTCAAGGTCCTGTGCGAGTCCGGCCTGCTCGAACGCCTGCGCGAAGGAAGCTGGGTGTTCTATCGCGTCGCCCTGGACGGTCCCGGCGCGGTGGTGGCCCGGCGCGTCCTCGGCCTGCTGCCCGACAGCGACGCCATCCTGTCCCTCGACCGCCAGCGACTGGCTGCCGTGCAGAGCGAGCGGGCCGAAAGCGCGGCCGGCTACTTCGCCGAAAACGCCGCGCATTGGGATGCCATCCGGTCCCTGCACGTTGACGAGGCCGAGGTCGAGGCCCTGCTGCTCAAGCGCCTGGGCGACCGGCCGCTGGGCGATCTGGTCGATGTCGGCACCGGCACCGGGCGCATCCTCACCCTGCTCGCCCCCAAGGCCAGCCGCGCGCTCGGCGTGGACCAGTCGCGCGAAATGCTGGGCATCGCCCGCGCCGCGCTGGAGCATGCCGGACTGCGCCACGCCACCGTCCGCCAGGGCGACATGTACGCCCTGCCGCTGGCCGACGCCTCGGCCGACACCCTCATCATTCATCAGGTCCTGCACTACGCCGAATATCCCGCCGCCGTGCTGGCCGAGGCGGCCCGCGTGCTGCGCCCCGGCGGCCGGCTGTGCGTGGTCGATTTTGCGCCGCACGACCTCGAAGCCCTGCGCGACCAACACAGCCACCGGCGCCTCGGCTTTGCCGATGGCGAGGTGGCCGAATGGTGCGTTGCCGCCGGCCTGACCGTAGGCGACATTGTCCCGCTGCCCGGCCGCCCCTTGACCGTTACCGTATGGCTTGCCGCCAAGCCCGCCCTTCACGACGGAGAAACCCGATGACCGCCACCACCCCGCCCCGTCCGGTTGACGTCAGCTTCGAGTTCTTTCCGCCGAAGACGGAAAAGATGCAGGAAAGTCTGCTGGCCGCCGTGCGGCGGCTGGCGCCGCTGGCCCCCAGCTTCATGTCGGTGACCTACGGAGCCGGCGGCACGACCCGCGAGCGCACCCACGACACCGTGACCCAGATCCAGCGCGAGGCCGGCATCCCCGCCGCCGCCCACCTGACCTGCGTCGCCGCCACGCGCGAGGAAGTGGACGCCGTAGCAAAGTCCTACTGGGACGCCGGCATCCGCCACATCGTGGCCCTGCGCGGCGACCCGCCGGAGGGCGAGAGCACCTATGTCCCGCATCCCGGCGGCTACGCCTTTGCCGTGGATCTGGTCAAGGGTCTGAAGGCCGTGGCGCCGTTTGAAATCTCTGTCGCCGCCTATCCCGAGGGCCACCCCCAGGCCCAAAGCCTGGAGGCCGACCTCGACAACCTCAAGCGCAAGATCGACGCCGGGGCGACCCGCGCCATCACGCAGTATTTCTTCGAGGCCGACACCTATCGCCGCTTCATGGACCGCGTCGCCAAGGCCGGCATCACCGTTCCCGTGGTGCCGGGCATCCTGCCGGTGACCAACTTCGCCACCGTGGTAAGGTTCTCCGAAGCCTGCGGCACCACCGTCCCGAAGTGGCTGCACCAGCGGTTTGAAGGACTCGACGACGACCCGGAAACCCGCAAACTGGTCGCCGCCACCACGGCCACCGAACTGTGCGAAGATCTTCAGCGCGACGGGGTGACCCAGTTCCACTTCTACACCCTGAACCGCGCCGACCTGACCTATGCCATCTGCCACGTCCTGGGCCTGCGCCCGGCCGTCCATCCCGCCACTGTCTGAGGCTGCCCAACATGACCGATTTTCTCGACCACCTGCGCGACCGCGTCCTGCTGTGCGACGGCGGCATGGGCAGCCTTGTACAGGCCATGAACCTGTCGGTGGAGGAGGATTACCAGGGGCAGGAGAACTGCACCGAGATCCTCAACGCCTCGCGCCCCGACGTCATCCGATCCATCCATGAAAAGTACTTCGCGGCCGGCGCCGACATGGTGCAGTCCAACACCTTTGGCGCCAGCCCGATCACGCTGGGCGAGTTCGACCTCACCGACCGGGCGTTCGAGCTGAACAAGCTGGCCGTCGAGATCGCTCATGAGGCCGCCGAGCCGTTCAAGGCCGACGGCCGCCGCCGCTTCGTGCTGGGCGGCATCGGGCCGGGCACCAAGCTGCCGTCCCTCGGCCACATCGACTACGACAGCCTGGAAGCAGGCTACGTCATCCAGGCCGCCGGCCTGATCGCCGGGCGCTGCGACGCCGTGCTGATCGAGACGTGCCAGGACCCGTTGCAGTTCAAGGCCGCCATCAACGGCGTGAAGATCGCCCGCGAGCAAGCGGGCGTCGCCATGCCGATCCTGCTCCAGGTCACCGTCGAGACGACTGGCACGCTGCTGGTCGGCACCGACATCGCCGCCGCCGCCACCATCGCCCATTCCCTGGGGGTGGACAGCCTCGGCCTGAACTGCGCCACCGGCCCGGCCGAAATGTCCGAGCATGTGAAGTGGCTGGCCGAGAACTGGCCGGGCTTCATCTCGCTGCAACCCAACGCCGGCCTGCCCGAACTGCGCGACGGCCAGACCTATTACCCCTTGCAGCCCAAGGAACTCGCCGACTGGCACCGCCGGTTCATTGCCGAGGACGGCATCAACATCGTCGGGTCGTGCTGCGGCTCGACCCCCGAGCATACCGCCGCCGTCGATGCCATGCTGCGCGAGACCGGCAACGGCACCCGCCCAGCGCCGACCAAGCGTTCCGTTCATTGGGTGCCGGGCGTGGCCTCGCTCTATGGCCGGGTGGACCTGCGCCAGGAGAACGCCTTCCTGTCCATCGGCGAGCGTTGCAACGCCAACGGGTCCAAGAAGTTCCGCCTGTTGCAGGAGGCCGAGGACTGGGAAGGCACCGTGGCCATGGGCCGCGAGCAGGTCAAGGAGGGCAGCCACACCCTCGACATCTGCACCGCCTTCGTCGGCCGTGACGAGGTCAGCGACATGACCAACGTGGTCACGCGGATGCGCGGGTCGGTCAATGCCCCGCTGGTCATCGACTCGACCGAACTCAAAGTTCTGGACGCCGCGCTGAAACTGTACGGCGGCAAGGCCATCCTCAACTCGATCAACTTCGAGGACGGCGAGGAACCGGCCGCCGCCCGCCTCAAGCTGGCCCGCAAGTACGGCGCCGCCGTGGTCGCCCTGACCATCGACGAAAAGGGCATGGCCAAGACCGCCGCCGAAAAGCTCGCCATCGCCAAGCGGCTGTATGACTTTGCCGTCAACCAGCACGGCCTGCCGCCCGGCGACCTGCTGTTCGACCCGTTGACCTTCACCATCTGCACCGGCAACGACGACGACCGCCGCCTGGGGGTCGAGACACTGGACGGCATCGAACTGCTGGCCCGCGAACTGCCGGAATGCCAGATCGTCCTGGGGCTGTCGAACATCTCGTTCGGGTTGAAGGCCGCGGCGCGCCACGTCCTGAACTCGGTGTTCCTGGACCATGCCGTCAAGCGCGGCATGACCGGCGCCATCGTGCACATCTCCAAGATCATGCCCCTGCACAAGATCCCGGCCGAGGAAGCCCAGGCCGCCGAAGACCTGATCTTTGACCGCCGCCGCGAGAGCTACGACCCGCTGCACGCCTTCATCGACCTGTTCAAGGACCGCTCGGCCGGCGCCGCCGTCAAGCAGGAGCGGCCCGAGGCGGTCGAGGAACGTCTCAAGCTGCGCATCATCGACGGCGACCGCCAGGGCCTGGAGGACGACCTCGCCGAGGCGATGCAGACCTATCCGCCGCTGGAGATCATCAACACCCATCTGCTCGACGGCATGAAGGTTGTCGGCGAACTATTCGGGTCGGGTCAGATGCAGCTTCCGTTCGTGCTGCAATCGGCCGAAACGATGAAGGCTGCCGTCGCCTACCTCGAACCGCACATGGAAAAGATCGAGGGCCAGGAGAAGGGCATCCTGGTGCTTGCCACCGTCAAGGGCGACGTCCACGACATCGGCAAGAACCTGGTGGACATCATCCTGTCCAACAATGGCTACAAGGTCATCAACCTGGGCATCAAGCAGCCGGTCCAGACGATCATCGACGCCGCCAAGGAACACAAGGCCGACGCCATCGGCATGTCCGGCCTGCTGGTCAAGTCCACCGTCATCATGCGCGAAAACCTTGAGGAAATGAGCCGCCAGGGCATCACCGTGCCGGTCATGCTGGGCGGCGCCGCGCTGACCCGCCGCTTCGTCGAGGAAGACTGCATGGCGGCCTACACCGGCAACGACAACGCCGCCGGCGTGGCCTACGCCCGCGACGCCTTCGACGGCCTGAGCTTGATGCGCCATGTGGCGGAAAAGACCTTTGCCGACCACATCGCCGTGGCCCAGACCAAGCGCGCCGCCCGTCCCTCGGCCCAGGCCCGCCCCTCGGCAGAGACAAAGGACGCCACGCCCGAGGTCCACGGCATAACCGAACGCCCGGTGGACTGGGAGGAAATCACCCTGCGCCGCCAGGAACTGGCCGCCGAGGCGCCCCTGCCGACACCGCCGTTCTGGGGCGCCAAGCTGGTCGAGAACATCAACCCGCGCGCCCTGGTGCCTTACCTCAACGAGGTGATGCTGTTCCAGTTCCAGTACGGCTTCAAGAAGGCCGGTCGATCGCGCGAGGAATGGAAAGCCTGGGTCCAGGCCGAACTGCGCCCCATCCTCAACCGGATGCTTGATCTGGTGGAGAAGGAGGCCATCCTTCAGCCCAAGGCCGCCTACGGATACTGGAAAGCGGCCAGCGAGGGCGACAGCGTAGTCCTTTATAACGAGGATGGCGTGACCGAGGCCGCGCGCTTCACCTTCCCCCGCCAGCCCCACAAGGGCGGTTTGTGTCTGGCCGACTTCGTGCGGGATCGCGCGTTGCTGAACTGGGAGGCCGGGGAACGCGACGTCGTGGCCCTGCAAGTGGTGACCATGGGCGAACGGCCGTCCGACGTGGCACGGGAATGGTTCGCCGGGAACCGCTATCAGGACTACCTCTACCTGCACGGCCTGTCGGTCGAAATGGCCGAGGCCCTGGCCGAGTACGTCCACAAGCGCATCCGCGCCGAACTGGGCTTCGCGTCCGAGGATGCCCGCGACATGGACACCCTGCTCAAGCAAAACTACCGGGGGTCACGCTACAGCTTCGGCTATCCGGCCTGTCCGAACTTGGCCGACCAGTCCATCCTGCTCGACCTCTTGGACGCCGAACGCCTGGGCCTGCGCATGAGCGACGAGGACCAGTTGCACCCCGAACAGTCCACCTCGGCCATCGTCCTGCACCACCCGCAGGCGAAGTACTTCAAGGTTTAGGAAGTTTATTGACCACAGAGGACACAGAGATCACAGAGAAGGACCGGAGAGAAAGATTTCCCTCTCTTCACTTTTCCTCTGTGTCCTCTGCGTCCTCTGTGGTCAAATCCTTCCTTAACTCCCTAATGCCGCACAGCCCGTGCCGCGTCCTCGGCGGCTTCGCGGAGCATGACGTGGCCGGCCGTGCCGAACAGGGCGGCGGCGTGGGCGAAGTGACGGCGGGCGTTGGTGGGATCGGTGGCCTGCTCAGCCGCGCCGAGATCCATCAGCGCGTCGGCCTCGCCTTCCAGGTCGCCAGCCTCGGCGTAGAGGACGGCGGCGCGACGCAGGGCTTCGCAGGCCCCGGCAACATCGCCCAGACCGTTCAGCAGCGTGCCCAGTTCGGCCTGGACCCCGGCCTGATCGAGCACGTCGCCGACCTGCTCATACAGACTGACGGCCTCTTCCAATGCGTCGTGGGCCTGATCGGCGCGGTGGTTGCTGGCATGCAGCATCGCCAGGGCACGCAGGGCGCCGGCCTCGCCCAACCCGTCACCGACATCGTGATACAGACGGCGGGCGCGGGCCAGGGCATCCAGGCCGAGGTCGTCCCGGCCCAGCGCCCGGTCAGCTTCGGCCAGCCCCACCAGGGCCTCGGCCTCGCCTTCGACATCGCCGGCGCCCCGGTAGTGGGCCAATGCGGCGCCGTAGTGGGTACGGCTTTCGTCGTACTGCCGGGCTGTCGCGGCGATCTTGCCCAAGCCCAGCAGGACGGCGCCCTGGTGCCGCGAATCGCCACCGCGCACCAGCAAGGTGCGGGCCTCGACGAAATGGGTCCGAGCGGCGTCCACGTTGCCGCCGGCCAGTTCCATCTCACCGAGCAGCAGGACCGCCTGGGCCTCGCCGGTAGGATCACGCTCCTTGTGGAATTTCATCCGCGCGCGCAGGCACGCCTGACGGGCTTGGGGGATACGACCCTCCATCCACAGGACATCGGCCTGGGTGAGGATCTCTGGGGCGCTGCGGGCGATCATGGCGACCTCCGTCTGCCTTTGGGGGGAACGTTCAGGAAGTGTAGGCCTGAGGGCGACGGTGGGGGCATGCGTTCCCCACATCCCAGATCCGCAAATATAGCGGACGACTACTGACAAAAAAGCGTCACGCCTACGCCATACGACTTGGGTCCACCCCCTTTGAGGGAGTATAAACAATGGAGGGCAGCCTTTTTGCCTCCATCACAAGACACAGGGTTAGAACAAATGGGTGCTGCGGCGAGCGCGGGCGACGACTGCGTGACTTTCGATAAGGCCAAGGGAACGGCCCTCAAGGCCTTGAAGTTGATGAGCGACGCGGGCATCCCCCCGACGCCCCCGAACTTCGCGACGTGGTACGCCTACGCAACCGGCCGCATCCCGGCGCTGAACTCGGAAATCGACCGCATGCGCTTGGCCGGGCGGCCCATGGCCGGCGCCCCGATGGCCGAGTTGCACGACCGCTTCCTGAGCGGCGCGCAGGAGCGCGCCGACCTCGTCTCGGTGTCCGAGCGCATCGAGGAAGCCATGCGCAGCCTGGTCGACAACCTCGGCCATGCCGAGGCCGGCGCCCAGGCCTATGGCGAAACGCTGAACACCCTGAGCGGCGAACTGACCGCGCAGGCGGATTCCAGCGGGGCGGTTGACGGCCTGCAACGGCTGATCTCCGGCGTGGTCCTGGAAACCAACCGCATGTTGACGGTCAACCGCCAGCTTGAGGACCGCCTCAACCGCTCGGCCCAGGAAATCGAGACGCTGCGCAAGGACCTCCATGTGGTCAAGGAGGAGGCCGCCACCGACGCTCTGACCGGCATCGCCAACCGCAAGGCCTTTGAAACCGCCCTGCAAAAGACCATGCAGGACACCGCGCAGGCCAGCGGGTTCCTCAGCCTGCTCAATCTGGACATCGATTTCTTCAAGAAATTCAACGACACCCACGGCCACCAGACTGGCGATCAGGTGCTGAAGCTGGTCGCCCGCATGATGATCGACGTGGTCGGCGACAAGGGCCTGCCCTGCCGCATCGGGGGCGAGGAATTCGTCGTCCTGCTGCCGGATACAGGCTTGCCGCAGGCCCGCGCCCTGGCCGAGACGTTGCGCACCCGCGTCGGCACCAAGATCCTGAAGAACAAAAAGACCGGGGCCGAACTAGGCGCCATCACCCTGTCCATCGGCGTCGCCGAATGGGCCATTGGTGAACCCGCCACCAACCTGATCGAGCGCGCCGACGAGGCCATGTACCTCGCCAAGCGGTCCGGTCGCAACCAGGTCCGCACGCAGAACGAACTGGAACGATAAAACGGCGCAAATGCGTCGTCGCAGGTGATACCGCCTGCTCGGGATTTTCTCCGGCGCTGGCGAGGCATCGGGAAGGTGGGTATAGTCTTTGAAATACAAGACCATCCGCCCTCTTCCCCCGCCCCCACCCTCCGCAGCGAGCCGGCCCCTTGGACGTCAAGCCGCCACAGATCCTGTTCCGCATCCGCAACCTGATCAGCAATGATCAGTTCGTTCTCGGCGTTCTGGCGGTCGGGGTCGGGCTGGTGGTTGGCGGCGGGGTGGTCGGCTTCCGCCTGCTGATCGACGCCTTCCACCTGCTGTTCTATGGCGGGGCCGAAGCCGATCTGGCGTCTACGGCGGCGGCCCTGCCGTGGTGGCATGTGGCCCTGGCCCCGGCCCTCGGGGGCCTGCTGGTCGGCCTGTGGTATCGGTACTTCATGCCGGGCGGAAAGCCCCAGGGCATCGCCAACATCATCGAAGCCACCGCCACCCGAGGGTCCCGCCTGGACATCCGCGCCGGGTTCGCCGCCCTGCTCGGCAGTGCCCTGTCCATCGGGGCCGGCGCCCCGGTCGGCCGCGAGGGTCCCGCCGTCCACTTCGGCGCCACGCTGGCCGCGTGGCTGGCCGAAAAGCTGCACTTCGGGCGGTCTCTGTCGCGCACCCTGCTGGGCTGCGGAGCCGCTGCCGCCGTGGCGGCGTCCTTCAACGCCCCCATTGCCGGGGCGCTGTTCGCCCACGAGGTGGTGGTCGGCCACTACGCCATGAGCGCCTTTGCCCCGGTGGTGGTCGCCAGCGTCACCGCCACGGTCATTTCCCGCGCCGTGTTCGGGGACTTCCCGGCCTTCACCGTGCCGGAAATGGCGTTGCAGAGCGTGCTGGAGTTTCCGGCCTTCGCCGGCCTGGGCATCGTGGCCGCCCTGGCCGCGCTGGTGTTCATGCGCGCGGTGTTCGCGGGCGAGGATCTGGCGGCCCGCTCGCGCATTCCGCGGACCTTCCGGCCGATGGCGGCGGGACTGGTGATCGGCCTGCTGGCCATTCCCTTTCCCCTCATCCTGGGGGTCGGGTACGAGGCCACCGACCACGCCCTGAACGCCACCCTGCCCGCCCTGATGCTGGTTGGTCTGGTCATTGCCAAGACGCTGGGCACCGGCATCGCGCTTGGCTTCGGCTTTGGCGGCGGGGTGTTTTCGCCGTCCCTGACCGTCGGCGCGCTGGTCGGGGTGGCCTTTGGGGGCCTTGCCACGGCGGCCTTGCCCGACCTGTCGTCGGGGGCCGGGGCCTATGCCCTGGTCGGCATGGGGGCGGTCGCCGCCTCGGTGCTGGGGGCGCCGATTTCGACCGTGCTGATCGTCTTCGAGATGACCCACGACACCGCCTTGACCGTCGCCGTGATGGTCGCCGTGGTGATGGCGACCACCATCACCCAGCAGGTCGCCCGCGCGCCGTCGTTCTTTCACTGGCAGCTTGAGCGCCGGGGCCTGAACCTCAAGGGCGGGCGCGATGTCGGGCTGTTGCGCCTGATCCGCGTCGCCGACGTGGTCCAGACCGAGGCGCCGACCGTGCCCATGGGTTGCTCGTTGCGCATGGTGCGCGAGAAACTGGCCGGGGTGCCATTCGGCGAACTGTTCGTGATCGCCAACGACGGCACCCTGTTCGGCACCATCACCCTGGCCGACCTTCAGGAAGCCGGCTTTGACCCCGAGCTTGATCTTTTGGTCAATGCCGCCGACGTGGCCCGCCGCCATCCCCCCGTTTTGGCTATGGGCGACACCCTGGAGGTTGCCCTCAAACGCATGATGGCCCTGGGCGAGGAACATCTGGCCGTGGTCGAGCACGAGGACACCATGAAACTGGTTGGCTGCGTCCACGAAACCGAGGTCCTGCTGGAGTACAACCGCCAACTCCTGCGCGTCCGGGCCGAGGAACGCGGCGAGGGCCGCGACGACGTGACGCCATTTTGACGGGACTCGTCGTTGCCGTCTTCGCCCTGACCTACCTGGGCATGGCTGCCGGACGGGTGCCGGGCTTGAAGGTGGACCGCGTCGGCATTGCCCTGATCGCCGCCGTGGTGCTGGTGGTCGGTGGGGCGGTGGCCCCGCCCAAAGCCCTGGCCGCCATCGACTTCCCCACCTTGTTCGTGCTGTTCGGCCTGATGATCCTGTCGGCCCAGTTTGCCGCCGCCGGGTTCTATGACTGGTGTTCCTTGCGGCTGGCCGGGAGCGCGGCGTCGCCGGGCCGGCTGCTGGCCCTGACCGTGGCGGTCGGCGGCGGCCTGTCCGCCGTGCTGGCCAACGATGTGGTGGTGTTCGCCATGACCCCGCTGTTGTGCGTCGGCCTGGAGCGCCGGGGCCTCGACCCCCGACCCTACGTGATCGCTCTGGCCGGGGCCGCCAACGCGGGGTCCGCCGCGACCCTGATCGGCAATCCCCAGAACATCCTGATCGGGCAGACCGGCGGCCTCGACTTCTGGAGCTTTGCCGCCGTGTGCGGGCCGCCCGCCGTGGTCGCCCTGGCCGTGACCTATGGCGTGGTGGCCTGGACATGGCGCGGGCGACTGCATTTGGACGGCCCGGTGCGCCCGCCAGCCGTGGCGGTTCAGCCCCTCGACCGCGCCATGCTGGTCAAGGGGCTGGCCGCCACCATTCTATTGCTCGCGCTGTTCTCCAGCCCGTTGCCCCACGCCGCCGGAGCCCTGGTGGTCGCCGCCGTTCTTCTGGTCAGCCGCAGGCTCGCCACCCGCACCGCCCTGGGGCTGGTCGATTGGCCGCTGCTGGTGCTGTTCGCCGCCCTGTTCACGGTGACCGCAGCCCTGGCCGCCACCGGCCTGCCCGGCCACGCGGTGGAGGGACTGGCCGCCTGGGGCCTCGCGCCCGACAGCCTGCCAGCGCTGGCCGTCCTCACCCTGATCGGGTCCAACACCATCGGCAACGTCCCGGCCGATATGCTGCTGCTGTCTGTGTTGCCCGACCTGAACGAGCGAGCGTTGACCGCCCTGGCGCTGTTGTCCACCCTGGCCGGCAACCTGCTGCTGACCGGCAGCCTCGCCAACATCATCGCCGTGGAACGCGCCGCCAGCGTCGGGGTGCGGGTAACGTTCGGAGATCACGCCCGGTGCGGCATTCCGATGACCGTGCTGTCGATGGCGGTGGCGTTGGGGTGGCTGATGATCGTGTAGCTGAGTTGCCGCTTTCGCGGCCGGGCTGCCGCCCTGGCCCGCTTGGAGCAAGCTCCAGACCTCCTTGTTTTTCTTGAAGAAGGAAAAGGGGGCCTGGGGCATCGCCCCAGCGGGTTCCGGGCAGCGCCCGTCCGCGCAAGCGGACCCTCACTTCCCCGGCAACCCCCGCGTCAAACGGTCCACCACCGCGTTCGGCAGCACGCTCATCAGCCAACCCACGAACACGGTCGGCAGGGGGAACGCGATGCGCCCGACGTTGCGGTCCAGACCTCGGCGGATGAGGCAGGCCGCGCGGTCGGCGGGCATCAGCAGGGGCATTCGGAATCGGTTGGCGGCCGTAATGCGGCTTTCCACGAAGCCCGGCAGGATGACCGACACGCCGACGCCCTGGGGCGCCAGCCACCCGCGCAGGCCCTCGCCCCAGGCTTTGACGGCGGCCTTGCTGGCGCAGTAGGCCGGGGCGCTGGGCAGGCCGCGAAAACCGGCGACCGACGCCACAATGCCGATCTGCCCCCGCCCGCGCGCCCGCAGGGCCTCGACCGCCGGCAGCACAGTGTTCAAAACGCCGTCCACGTTCACGGCAAAGATCGCCCGCGTCTGCTCCGCCGTTTCCGCCCCGCCGCCGGTTCCGGCCGAGATCCCGGCGTTGGCGATCACCACGTCGAGCGGTGCCGCGGCGTCGGCGTCGGCCACCCAGGCGGCCACGGCAGAAGCCTCGGTGACACAAAGCACCCGGCAGGCCACATCCGCCCCCGCAGCCCGGCAGCGCACCGCCGTGTCCTCCAGCCGTTCGGCGTCGCGGCCGCACAGGGCCAGCCGTACGCCGGGCGCCGCATAGGCCAACGCCAGCGCCGCCCCGATGCCCGACGATGCGCCGGTGATGAGGACGGAGGTCATTCCATGCCTTCGGGCAGCGACTCGTCCTCCAGCACGGCCTGCAACTGGACCACCAGGGGCGGCAGGTCGTTGAGGACGGTGCGGTACAGGATATCGGCGTCCACGGAATGATATTCGTGGATCAGAACGTGGCGAATGTCGGCCAGCCGCCGCCACGGCACCAGGGGGTGCGCGTCCTCGACCGGGGTGGGGATCTTGTTGGCCGCCTCGCCGATGATTTCCAGGTTGCGGGCCACCGCGTCCACGGTTTTGGCGTCGGCCATGAACGCCTGCTCACTCAGGCCATTCACGTAGTCCATACAGCGGTTAATGGCTTCGAGCATGTCGTCGATGCGGACCCGCCAGTCCTTATAGGACATCAATCGCCTCCCGCAGGATGCGTTCGCGGATGCGTGGCTTGAGGTTGGCCGGCGTAACCAAGTCCACCGGACGGCCGAGGACGCTTTCCAGCCAGCCTTTCAAATCGACGAACTCCAACATGCCGGTCGGGCGACCGGGCTCGAACTGGACCAGCAGATCGACGTCGCTTTCGCGGCGGCTGCGCCCCTGGGCGACCGACCCGAACAGCGCCAACGTGCGCACCCCATAGCGTTGGACCAAGGACGCCGCGTGGTGACGCAGCAGCCACAGGACTTCCTCGCGCTGGGCCGGGCGGTTGCGGGAAATGCGCTGGGCGTATTTCTTGAGCATTCCGACGCGGTCCACCGGCACGGCCACGGTGATCTCCGTCACCTCGCCGGGCGCGGCACTGAAGCGGCTGTGCTGCCGGCGCCCCTGGCGGCGCGGTTTGCGGCTGTGACGTGTCATGCCTTTGACAATAAGCCGCCAGCCCCCCGCCTGGAAAGTCCCCAACTTGTTGAGGCGCCTCGGGAAGGCTATAACGGGCCATCGTATCTCCGGAGGGCCAACCATGACCGTCAGCAGCATGACCGGGTTCGCCCGCGCCCACGTGGAACAGACCAAACCCAATCTGGCCTGGACCTGGGAAGCGCGCAGCGTCAACGGCAAGGGCCTGGACGTCCGCCTGCGCCTGCCGCCCGGCTATGAAGCCCTGGAGATCCCGGCCCGCGAGGCCGCCGCCAAGCGGTTCACACGCGGCAACATCACCCTGACCCTGACCATGCAGGCGCGGCCCGACGCAACGGCGGCCACCGTCCAGGTCAACGAGGCCCTGCTGCGCCACCTCATGGACATGGCGCGCGATCTGCCGCCGCACATCGCCCCGCCGACCTTTGACGGCCTGCTGAACGTGCGTGGCGTGTTGCAGACGCCCGACGAAACCACCCTCGACGACGACGCCCGCGAAGCCCACGAAGCCGCCGCCCTGAGCAGCCTGGGGGACGCCCTGAGCGCCCTGGCCGCCGCCCGCGCCGACGAAGGAACGCGCCTGAATGCCGTCCTAACCGGGCAACTTGAAACCATCGAGTCGCTGACCACCCAGGCCGGGCAGTCCGCACAAATGCGCCCCGACGTGGCCCGCGAGCGACTGCGGACCCAGGTGCAGGCCTTGCTGGAGGCCTCGCCAACGTTGCCCGAGGATCGTCTGGCCCAGGAATGCGCCCTGCTCGCCACCAAGCTGGACGTGCGCGAGGAACTCGACCGCCTGATTGCCCATATCGCCCAGGCCCGCGCGTTGTTGGCCGCCGCCGGGCCGTGTGGGCGCCGCCTGGACTTCCTGTGCCAGGAGTTCAACCGCGAGGCCAACACCCTGTGCTCCAAGGCCCAGGACACCGCCCTCACCCGCATCGGCCTGGACCTGAAGGCGGTCATCGACCAACTGCGCGAGCAGGTTCAGAACATCGAATAGGAGTCCCGTCGCGATGCCCACCCTGCCCTATTCCGCCGTCCGGCGGCGCGGCCTGATGCTGGTCCTGTCGGCCCCCTCGGGCGGCGGCAAATCGACCATCGCCCGCGCCCTGCTGGAACGCGAACCCGGCCTGTCGCTGTCGGTGTCGGTGACCACCCGCAAGCCGCGCCCCGGCGAGATCGAAGGCATCCACTACTTCTTCCGCACGGTGGAGGAGTTCGATGTCATGGCCGCCAAGGGCGACATGCTGGAATACGCCCAGGTGTTCGACAACCGCTATGGTACGCCGCGCGGCCCGGTCGAAAACGCCCTGACCGAGGGGCGCGACGTGCTGTTCGACATCGACTGGCAGGGCAACCGCCAACTGGCCGACAACGCGCGGCCCGATCTGGTCAGCGTGTTCATCCTGCCGCCCTCATTGGGCGAACTGGAACGCCGCCTGACCGACCGCAACCAGGACGGCCCCGACGTCATCGCCCGGCGCATGGCCGAAGCCGCCGACGAAATCAGCCATTGGGCCGAATACGACTACGTGATCGTCAACACCAACCTTGAGGAAAGCATCGCCGCCGTCCAGGCCATCCTCCGCGCCGAACGCCTCAAACGCGTCCGCCGGGTGGGGCTGGATGGGTTTATTGACGGAATTCTGAAGGGGTAGCGGCAGGAAATGAAGGGGTTAACCACAGAGGACACAGAGAGCACAGAGAAGTCACAGAGATTTCGGAGAGGTGGCGCCGCAGGCAAATATATTGAGGTAATTTTCTGCGCTTCGCGCGCTTCGCCTGCACCTACTCTCTGTGATCTCTGCGTCCTCTGTGGTTTCCCGCTTCCTTACTTCCCTATTCCCCTGCCCGCTTTTCCCGCTGCACCCGCCGCCACTGGGCGACGTTGTTGTTATGCTCGGCCAGGGTGCGGGCGAAGGCGTGGCCGCCGGTGCCATCGGCGACGAAGTACAGGTCCTGGGTCATGGCCGGGTTGAGCACGGCGGCCAGCGACTCGCGCCCCGGATTGGCGATCGGGCTGGGCGGCAGGCCGCCGATCACATAGGTGTTCCACGCATGGTCGGCCTCAAGGTCGCGCCGCAGCAGCGGCCGGTCGAGGGTGCCCGTCTGCGGGTTCAGGCCATAGATCACCGTGGGGTCGGACTGCAACGGCATTCCCAGGCGCAGGCGGTTGACGAACACCGCCGCCACCCGTGGCCGTTCGGCCGCCACGGCGGTTTCCCGCTCGACGATGGAGGCCAGGATGACGGCTTCCTGCGGCGTGGAGATCGGCAGGTTTTCCGCCCGGTTCGGCCACAGATCCGCCAGCGTGCGCTCCATCGCCGCCATCATGCGCCGCACCACGGCATCTCGGCTTTCGCCGCGCAGGGTATGGTAGGTCTCGGGCAGAAGGGCGCCGGTTGGCGGGGAAAGGGTAATGGCACCCTCAAGCTCGGGCATGGCGCGCAGCAGGTCGAGAACCACCGGCGTCGTCAGGCCCTCGGCCACGGTGAACGGGCGGTGGACCAGCCCGACCCCGCCAGCAAGTTGGGCGGCGATCTCGGCCATCGAAAGGCCGGGGAGGATGTCGTATTCGCCAGCCTGAAGGCGGGCGCCCTGGTCGGCCAACGTGACGCCCACCGGGAACACCAGAACGTCCAGACGGTCGCGCAACAGGCCCTGATCGGCCAGAAGGGCGGCAATGCGCTTGACCCCGGCGCCGCGCGGGATGACCACGCGGGCGGTCTCGGTGGTCGTGCCGGGGGCGGTCCATCGCGTCCAGCCGACCCACGCCACCGTGGCCGCCGCCAGGGCAACCAGTACGACAACGGCCGCCATTGCCTTCAACAGCCGCTTCATGGGGTCTCCTTAGACTTCTGGCCTGTGGAAAGGCGGGCTCTGCCCGCGCCCGCAAAGGGCCATTGGCCCTTTGAACCCATGAGGAGTTCCGCGCCTGTCTTACGCCGCAGGCAGACACACTCGCCATTTGATGCGCTGCGCGCGGCTTAGCACCACCGCGCCTCCTGGCGGGCGCGGGCAGAGCCCGCTAAACCTTACGAAACCTCGCCCAGGACCAGCGACGCGTTGGTGCCACCAAAGCCGAAGGAGTTGGACAGCGCGACGCGAATCTCGCGTTCCTTGGGCGTGTGCGGCACCAGATCAATGTCGCAGCCCTCGGACGGGTTGTCCAAGTTCAGGGTCGGCGGTGCGCAGTTGTCGCGGATCGCCAGGATGGAATAGATCGCTTCCACGGCGCCGGCTGCCCCCAACAGGTGGCCGATGGACGACTTGGTGGACGACATGGACAGCTTGTAGGCGTGATCGCCGAACAGCCGCTTGACGGCGCGCAGCTCAATCTCGTCACCGAGCGGCGTGGAGGTGCCGTGGGCGTTGACGTAATCGACCGCCGAACGGTCCAGCTTGGCATCATTCAGCGCGTTGCGCATGGCGCGGAAGCCGCCGTTGCCATCCTCGGCCGGGGCCGTAATGTGATAGGCGTCGCCGGACATGCCGTAACCCAGGACTTCGGCATAGATCTTCGCGCCGCGCTTCTTGGCGTGCTCGTATTCCTCAAGCACCACCACGCCGGCGCCTTCGCCCATGACGAAGCCGTCGCGGTCCTTGTCCCACGGGCGCGAGCCGCGTTCCGGGGTGTCGTTGAAGCCGGTGGACAGCGCACGGGCGGCGGCAAAGCCGGCCAGACCCAGGCGGCACACGGCGCTTTCGGCGCCGCCGGCGATCATCACGTCGGCGTCGCCGTACTTGATGATGCGGCTGGCGTCACCAATGGCATGCGCCCCGGTCGAGCAGGCGGTCACCACCGCGTGGTTGGGGCCCTTGAAGCCGTAGCGGATCGACACATGGCCGGAAATCAGGTTGATCAGCGAGCTGGGAATAAAGAACGGGCTCAGCTTGCGCGGGCCGCCGGTCTGCAAGGTGCGCTCGGCCGCCGCGATGTTCGGCAGGCCGCCGATGCCAGACCCTATGATGACACCGGTCCGCTCAAGGCTTTCCTCGTCGGTCGGCTGCCAGCCAGAGTCGGTGATGGCTTCGATGGCGGCCGCCAGGCCGAAGACGATGAAATCGTCCATGCGGCGGCGGTCCTTGGCCGACGCCACGGCGTCAACGTCGAAACGATAGGGATGACCTTCCTCGGACGGGATCTGGCCGGCGATGCGCGCCGGCAGGTCGGACACGTCGAACCGCGTGATCGTGCTCAGGCCCGACTTGCTGTTCATCATCTGCGCCCAGTTCCCTGGGACACCGTTGGCCAGCGGGGTCAGAAGCCCCATGCCAGTGACGACCACACGCCTCATGTCTTGGTTCCCGTCGCTTTTTCTATTTTTCCCGCCCATGGAGCGGAGTGGGCCGTGCACACCGCACGCGGCCGGAGCCTTAAAGCTCCGCCGCGGTCAGTGTACCGGCCCATCACGGCGCTGCTGCCTGTTTCCAACCGGAAGCGGGCGGCGGCACCGCGTGGTATCAGCCCGCGTTCGCTTCGATGAACGCAATGGCATCCTTCACGGTGAGGATCTTCTCGGCGGCATCGTCGGGGATTTCCACGCCGAACTCTTCCTCGAACGCCATCACCAGTTCGACGGTGTCCAGGCTGTCGGCGCCCAGGTCGTCGATGAAGGAGGCGCCTTCGGTGACCTTGGCTTCTTCGACGCCCAGGTGTTCCACCACGATCTTCTTAACGCGCTCGCCGACGTCGCTCATGTCGTCTTTCCTCAATTTCGGTTCCAGGGGGCTGACAGCCCCACACTGTGGGATGGCCCGGTTTGACCTTATCATCCGCGCCCCGTCAAGGGCTAAGGCGCCAGTCGGGACACTGCGCCCATTGGGGCGCCGCTTGGTTAGCATAGTTGGCGGGGCTTGACCATAGGACTCGACAACTGGCCTCCCCCCCACCGAAAAGTCCTAGATCATGGCCATTCCGCCGTTGACGTGCAAGGTCTGTCCGGTCACGTAACCGGCTTCGACGCTGGACAGGTACACCACGGCGGCGGCGATATCGTCGGGCATGCCCATGCGGCCCATGGGGATGCCGGCGTTGAGCTTTTCCTTCTGGGCGTCGGGCAACTCGTCGGTCATGGCGGTGGCGATGAAGCCCGGCGCCACGGTGTTGACGGTGATCCCGCGCGAGGCGACCTCGGCCGCGAGGCTCTTGGACATGCCAATCAGCCCGGCCTTGGACGCGGCGTAGTTGGCCTGCCCCGGATTGCCCGTCACCCCGACGATGGAGGTGATGCCGACGATGCGCCCGAAACGGCGCTTCATCATGCCGCGCAGGCACGCCTTGGACAACTGGAACGCCGCCGTCAGGTTGACCTGAAGGACGGTGTTCCAGTCCTCGTCCTTCATGCGCATGGCGAGGCCGTCGCGGGTCAGGCCGGCGTTGTTGACCAGAATGTCCACCTGCCCCATTGCCGCTTCGGCGGCCGGAATGAGGCCGGCGACCGACTCGGGCTCGGACAGGTTGGCCGGGACCACGAACACGCGCTCCCCGCCCAACTTGGCGGCCACGGCGTCCAGGGCATCGCGGCGGGTGCCCGACAGGGCGACGGTGGCGCCGCAGTCATGCAGGGCCGCGGCGATGGCCGCCCCGATACCGCCCGAGGCGCCGGTGACCAGGGCGCACTTGCCGGTCAGATCGAACATGCTTTCAGTCCCCCTTACGCGTTTTCTTTGAGATAGGCCTCAATGTCGGCCGGGCCGTTCAGGGCGATGCCGGACAGCGCCTTGTCAATGCGGCGCGCAAGACCCGACAGCACCTTGCCCGCCCCGCACTCGACCAGAACCTCGACCCCCTGGTCCTTCATGAACAGCACGCTTTCGCGCCAGCGCACCGCACCAGTGACCTGCTCGACCAGCAGGCGGCGCAGCACCTCGGGATCGGTTTCGGCCTGGGCGGTCACGTTGGCGACCACCGGAACCTTGGGCGCGTTGAAGGTGACCCCGGCCAGCGCCTCGGCCATGGCGTCAGCGGCCGGCTGCATCAGGGCGCAATGGAAGGGTGCGGACACCGGCAGCAGGATCGACCGCTTGGCCCCCGCCTCAGCGGCCAGGACCAGGGCGCGTTCGACGGCGGTCTTGGTGCCCGACACCACCACCTGACCCGGCGCGTTGTCGTTGGCCGACTGGCAGACCTCGCCCTGGGCGGCCTTTTCGGCCACTTCACGGGCCTGATCGAGGTCGAGGCCCAGCAACGCGGCCATGGCGCCCTGCCCCACCGGCACGGCCTGCTGCATGGCGCGGCCCCGGATGCGCAACAGGCGGGCCGTGTCGCCGATGGACAGGCTGCCCGCCGCGCACAGGGCCGAATATTCACCCAGCGAATGCCCGGCCACCAGCTTGGCGGCGGCGGCGAGGTCGAAGCCCTGCTCCTCCAGCACGCGGATGACCGCCATGGACACCGCCATCAGGGCCGGCTGGGCGTTCTCGGTCAGGGTCAGGTCGTCGCCCGGCCCCTCGAACATCACCGCCGACAGCTTCTGGCCGAGGGCATCGTCCACCTCTTCATAGACCGCCCGCGCCGCCGCGAAGGCCTCGCCCAGGTCCTTGCCCATGCCGACGGCCTGCGAGCCCTGGCCCGGAAACACGAATGCGCGTGTCATATGAAAGCATCCTCGACTCGAATGAAACAAAACCGACAAATCCGCCGCGAAGGTGCGCAACGGGAGAGTCACTGTCAAGCATGGCGCGGCGGCCAGCGCCGCCCCTGTGTCAAGACATGGCGCGGCGGCCCACCCCCTCCCCTGTGGAAAAACCGCCAACACGGGCAGCGGGCCTTGCATCACGTCCCGAAGTGCGTATAGTGCGCGGCCTTAATGCTCCTTGCCGGGTGGTCCGGCTATGTCTGCCGTGGTGTGCCCTCGGGCGCCGTGGTGGGCTGAGAGAATCCAGAAGGAGTCCTCTGGACTATGCCTCTGTACGAAAGCGTGTTCATCGCACGCCAGGACATCTCTGCCGCACAGGCCGAGACCCTGGCCGAAGATATGGCCAAGATCATCACCGACAATGGCGGCAACGTCACCAAGCGTGAGTTCTGGGGCCTGCGTAACCTGTCGTTCCGGATCAACAAGAACCGGAAGGGCCACTACGTCCTCCTCAACATCGACGCCCCGGCTCCGGCCGTGCACGAGATGGAACGCGTGATGCGCTTCAACGAAGACATCCTGCGCACCCTGACCGTGCGTGTCGACGAGCTGGAAGAAGGCCAGTCGGCCGTCCTCCTCCAGCGCAACGAGCGTCCCGAGCGTGGCCGTGGCGGCCCGCGCGGCCCCGGCGGTCCGGGTGGCCGTTTCGGCGACCGTGGTGATCGTCCCCGCTTCGGCGACCGTGACCGTCCTGCCGGAGACCGCCCCGCCGGGGATCGTCCCGCCGGCGACCGTCCTGCCCGCACTGAAGGAGCTGAATAATGGCTGCTCCCCGTCGTCCGTTCTTCCGTCGCCGCAAGACCTGCCCGTTCTCGGGCGAGTCCGCTCCGAAGATCGACTACAAGGACATCAAGCTCCTGCAGCGCTACATCTCCGAGCGCGGCAAGATCGTCCCCAGCCGCATCACGGCGGTGTCGGCCAAGAAGCAGCGCGAACTGGCCAAGGCCATCAAGCGCGCCCGCTTCCTGTCCCTCATCCCGTACGTGGTGAAGTAAGGACGGGTCCTTGACCCTCTCGGGGCCGGCGCGCCAGGAAACTGGCCGCGTCCGGCCCCACGGAGTTTAGCACGGTGCCAAGGAGCCTTCTCATCGCGGTAGCAGCTGGTGTGCTGAGCGCCGTGATGTTCGTCTCCGCAGTCTTCGTGCCGGTGGCCGGCTTCATCATCGGCCAACTATCGCCGGTGCCGCTGATGATCGCGGCGCTGGCGTTGGGTCCGACGGCGGCCTTGGTCGCCGGATTTGGCGGACTGGTTGCCTTGCTGGTTGGGGGGCCGTTTCCCCTGGCCGTCGCCTTTGCGGTGTCCGATCTGGCACCGACCGCCGTGGTGGCGTGGCTCGCGCTGCGGTGCCGCCCGGCTCCCAACGGGAGCCTGAACGGGTTTCCCAACGGGAGCCTGGACTGGTATCCGCCGGGACGCCTTCTTGGCGCTTTGGCGATCACCGCGGTGGGCGTCCTGATTGGCGCGGGCTTGGCGGCCGAGGCAACCGGCGACGGCCTTCAGGCGCAGGTGGGCGACGGACTGGCAGCAGTCCTGACCTCCATCGCGCCCGAGGCCACGGAGGCTGAACGGTCAGGGCTGGCCGACGCATGGCTCCCGGTTCTGCCGGGCGCCGTAATGGTCAGTTGGCTGTTCCGCGCGGTGCTGTCCGGCATCGTCGCCCAGTGGGCGGCAAACCGGATGGGACGGGCCCTCAGGCCCACGCCGCGTTATGCGGACATGGCCCTGCCCGACTGGTTGCTTCCGCTTTTGGCGGGGGCGCTCGCGGTGGGGTGGCTCTTGCCGGGGGATGCCGGCTGGCTGGCCGGCAATGCCGCGCTGGTTCTGGCGGCTCCCTATCTGGCCCAGGGGTTGACGGTCATTCATGCCGCAGTGCGGCTGACCAGACACCCAGGGGCCTGGCTGATGGCATTCTACGTGCTGTTTATATTCGCGTCCGGACTGGCGGTTGTCGCCATCATCGGATTGGGCTTGGTGGATCATGTGACGAGACTGCGCCGGCGCTTGCGCGGTGACAGACGTCTGGAGGAAGAGTGATGGAAGTCATTCTGCTTGAGCGGATCGAGAAATTGGGTCAGATGGGCGAGACGGTCAACGTCAAGCCCGGTTATGCCCGCAACTATCTCCTGCCGCAGAAGAAGGCGCTGCGCGCCAACAAGGCCAACGCGGCCTTTTTCGAAGCGCAGCGGGTTGAACTGGAAGCCGTCAACCTGAAGCGTCGGCAGGAAGCCGAAGCCGTGGCCGAGAAGATGAAGGACGTGTCCCTCGTCCTCGTCCGTCAGGCGGCCGAAAGCGGTCACCTGTACGGTTCGGTCGCCGCCCGCGACCTGCAGGAAACCCTCAAGGACGAGGGTTACAAGATCGAGCGTCGCCAGGTCATGCTGGACGCCCCGATCAAGTCGCTGGGCCGCTACGAAGTGCGCCTCGCCCTGCATCCGGAAGTGTCGGTGAACATCATCGTCACCATCGCCCGGTCCCTCGAGGAAGCCGAGCAGCAGCACGCTGCCGCCGAGTTCCTTGAGAGCGAGGAAGACGCCGCCGAAGCCGAGGCCGATGAGGCCGAAGCCGAAGAGGCCCTGCACGACCCCGACTACGACGAAGAGTAAGGCCGGAAGCCCCCTCGGGGGCGTTCCACCGCTCTGCGTCATGAAGACGGGCCGCCCTGAAAGGGGTGGCCCGTTTTCTGTGTTTGGGGGGCGCTCCAGTAACAAAAGGCGGGCACCGCCCGCACCCGCCAAGGGCCATTGGCCCTTGGAACCCGTGAGGGGGCATAGCACCAACGCGATAGCGCCTTGCCATAATCGGGCGAGCTGTCTTTACTGACCTCCACGGGAGAGGGGGGCGTTACGTGTTTGAGATGCTGAAAGCGGTATGGGCTTGGCTGACCGTGTCAGAGAACAGCGACGCCGTTGCCGCCATAGTTGCGGTTTTGGCGCTGGTGGGGGCCTTCATTGGCTGGCTGCTTTCCAAACGCAAAAAACAAGCCGCACCTGAAACTCCCGCACCGCCCAACGTCGCCACGATAATCCTGCCTGCCGACCAGCTTAACGCCCTGATGCACAGCGTTTTGTCTGGGCCGCCGGAGGCCAGCACCGACAAACTCATTGAACTCTCCAAGCAACTCGGCACCACGGAAAGCGCCGTACGGGGCTTTCTCCAACTCCTGGGACAGCAGAATGACTTGTCCCTGGACGAACTGCCGATCCTCCTTGCCTCCATTGCCAGAGAGCATCTCGCCCTTCAAGCCCGCCTTGCCGCTATTCAACCGGAAAACCCGCAGGAAAAGGCCGAAGTGGAGAGCATTAGAGCCGCCCTGAATTCGGGCGACAACGCGCGTGCCCATGCACTGCTGGAGCAACGGCGGGCGCAGGAGACCATCGCTATTGCGGATGCGGAACGCCTGCAACAGAAAACAGCCGCTGCCCTCTCGCGCCGCCGCCGCGCCCTCTCGGATACCGAACAGAGCCTCGGCCACCTCGCCCTGACAGCATTGGACGCCCTCGCCGCCGCCGACCATTTCGAGGCCGCCGCTCGCGCGCTGCCGGCGGACGATATTGAACAAAGGGCAATACTTTTAAAAGACTCAGCAACGGCTCTCTACGAATTTGGGCGAATACGCGGCGGCCTTCCTGTATTGGATCGGGCCGCTAATCTCGCGAAACAGGCCGTTGAGAAGTCCCCTCGTGCCACCCTACCCAGACTATGGGCCGTGGCTAATAACACACTTGGGAACGCCTTGCAGAGCCTTGGCGAGAGTACCGGCGACACCGCCCACCTAGACGACGCCATCCAGGCCTTTCGCGCCGCCCTAGAGGAACGGACCCGGCAGTGCGCCCCCATGGACTGGGCAGTGACCCAAAGCAACCTGGGCAACGCTCTCCAAACCCTCGGCGAGAACACCGGTAACACCGCCCGCTTGGACGAAGCCGTTCAGGCTTATCGTGCCACCTTGGAGGTCGTCACTCAGCAGAACGCGCCCATGGAATGGGCAAGTAGCCAGAACAACCTGGGCGTCGCCTTGCGAGTCCTCGGCGAAAAGAGCGGCAACTATGGCCTTCTAAACGAGGCCGTTCAGGCCTACCACGCCGCCCTGGAGGAACGGACCCGGCAGCAGACACCCATGGACTGGGCAATGACCCAGGACAACCTGGGCACCGCCCTGCAATCCCTAAGCGAGAGGACCGGGAACGCGACTTATCTGATTCATGCAATCCAGGCCTATCGTGCCGCCCTTGAGGAACGGACCCGGCAACGCGCGCCCATAAAGTGGGCGATGACCCAGACAAACTTAGGCACCGCCTTGCACATGCTCGGCAAAAAAAGTGGCCAAGCTGTTTACCTGGATGAAGCTGTCAGGGCCTACTGCGCCGCTCTGGAGGAATGCACTCAGCAAGGCGCCCCCATGGCCTGGGCGAAAATCCAAAACAACCTTGGCGCCGCACTAGAAATCCTAGGCAAGATTACCCGCGAAGCCGCCCACCTGGACCGCGCCGTTCAAGTATACCGTACCGTCCTGGAGGTTCACACTAGGCACCTCGCTCCAATGGACTGGGCGAGGGCCCAAAGCAACCTGGGCATGGCCCTGGAAGCCATCGCGGAGCGGACGGGCGACACCAACCGCCTCAACGAGGCCGTACAGGCCCATCAAGCCGCCCTGGAAGTATTTGAATCATCGGGCCACGTCCCCTACACCGACGGCGCCCGCCGCAACCTCGCCTACGCCCAAGCCTCCCTCGCCCGCCTCCGCGCCGCCCCCGCCATCCCACCCACCTGACCCATCCCCGTTATCCCCGTTATCCACAGGCGGTCACCACTAGGCCCGGAGACGTCCGCGCTGTATGCTCTCCATCATGACCTCCTTGCCCCAGCTCATCGATGCCGGTGCCGCCCCCGAAGGCCACAGCTTTCGGCAGCCGCCGCACAACCTGGAGGCCGAGCAGCAGTTGCTCGGCACCATCCTGCTCAACAACCGCGCCCTGGAACGGGTCAGCGAGTTTTTGCTGCCCGAGCACTTCGCGCACGGCCTGCACAGCCGGATTTTCGAGGCCTGCCAGAAGCTGATCGAGCTGGGCAACGTGGTGACCGTAGTCACCCTCAAGGCCTATCTGGAGGCAGATCCGCTGCTCAAGGAGGCCGGCGGCGTCGGCTATCTGGCGCGATTGGCCGAGTCGGTGGTGACCACCGTCAACGCCGACGAGTACGGCCGCCAGATCCATGACTTCGCCCTGCGCCGCACGCTCATCGACATGGGCCAGGAGATGGTCAACGACGCGTTCGAGATCGCCATCGAAACGAACGCCATGGACCAGATCGAGGGCATGGAGCAAAAGCTCTATGACCTCGCCACCACCGGGCGCCAGGAAGGCGGGTTCCAGGACTTCGCCACCGCCCTGACCACCGCCATTTCCATGGCCGAGGCCGCGCACCGCCGCGAAGGGCAGTTGGCCGGTGTGCCAACCGACCTGATCGACCTCGACAAGAAACTCGGCGGCCTGCATCCCTCGGACCTGCTGATCCTGGCCGGGCGCCCGTCCATGGGCAAGACCGCGCTGGCCACCAACATCGCCTTCAACGCCGCCAAGCTGTACCGCGAGCAGGTCGGCGACAACGGCCGTCGCGAGGTTTTGGACGGCGCCAAGGTGGCGTTCTTCTCGCTGGAAATGTCGGCCGAACAGCTCGCCACCCGCCTGCTGGCCCAGGAAGCCGAGATCAGTTCGCACAAGATCCGCACCGGCGAACTGTCCAACGACGACTTCGCGCGTATGGTCCAGGTGTCGCACGAACTGCACCACATGCCGCTGTTCATCGACGACACCCCGGCGCTGACCATTTCGGCCGTGCGCACGCGCTGCCGCCGGCTGGCCCGCCAGCAGGGTCTGGGCCTGATCGTCATCGACTATTTGCAACTTCTGACCGCCGGGCCGGGCTTTGGCGAATCGCGCGTGCAGGAGGTTTCGGCCATCACGCGCGGTTTGAAGGCGTTGGCCAAGGAACTAGACGTTCCGGTGATCGCCCTGTCCCAGTTGTCGCGCGCCGTCGAACAGCGCGAGGACAAGCGCCCGCAGCTTTCCGACTTGCGCGAATCGGGCTCGATTGAGCAGGACGCCGACGTGGTGATGTTCGTGTACCGCGAACAATACTACCTCGAACGCACCGAACCGAACCGCAAGCCGGAGGAATCCGAGGACAAGTTCCAGGAACGCCACCGCGCCTGGATGGAACGCAGCGAGCGTGCCCACAACGTCGCCGAGGTCATCGTCGCCAAGCAGCGCCACGGCCCCATCGGCGGCGTGAAGCTTTACTTCGACGGAAACTTCACCAAGTTCGGCAACCTGATCGGCGATGCCGAGGTGCCCGACGAGTATTGATGCCGAATTGAAATTGGGCTGCCGCCCAAGCCCGCTTGGGGCAAGCCCCAAACCCCTTTCTTTTCTTCAAGAAAAACAAGGGAGGTCTGGAGGTCTCCTCCAGGCTGGCGGCAGCCATCCGCGACAGCGGACAGATACATTAAGATCAGGGAGAAATTCAGGCGTGGACGACGATTTTCCCGGCGACATCCCGCCCGAGTTGGCCGGCCTCCTGCTGACCGTTGACCTGGATGCCGTCGCTGGCAACTGGCGTCTGCTGTGCGACCGCCTGAGCAAGCCGTGCGCCGGGGTGGTCAAGGCCGATGCCTATGGGCTGGGCCTGGGTCCCGTGGCGCGCACCCTGGCCGCCGCCGGGTGTACCACGTTCTTCGTCGCCCTGGCCGAGGAAGGCCTGCGCCTGCGCCGCATCCTGCCCGAGGCCCGCATCTTCGTGCTGACTGGCGCAATGCCGGGAACCGAACGGGTGCTGACCGAGGCCCGCCTGATCCCCGTGCTTAACACCCTGGAGCAGGCCGCCGCCTGGCTGGCCCACGCCCCGGCCGACGCGCCGCACGGCCTGCATGTGGACACCGGCATGAGCCGCCTGGGCCTGCCACCCGAGGACATCGATGCCCTGCCTGCCGGCTTCGCGCCCTGTCTGGTGATGAGCCATCTGGCCTGCGCCGACGACCCCGGCCACCCCCTCAACGCCGCGCAACTGGCCGCTTTCACACAGGCCCGCCAAAGGTTCCCCACCGCCGAGGCGTCGCTGGCCAATTCGTCGGGGGTGTTCCTGGGGACAGGCTACGGCTTTGACCTGGGGCGGCCGGGAATTGCGCTTTATGGCGGAAATCCAACACCGGGCGCCCCCAACCCCATGCGCCAAGTGGTTACGCTGGAAGCCAGAATCCTCCAGGTCCGCCACGTTGACACCCCCTTGACCGTTGGGTATGGTGCCACCCACCAATGCGAGGGGGGAACCCGCTTGGCAACCGTTGCGGCCGGCTATGCCGATGGCGTTCACCGGGCGCTCGGCAACGTGGGAAAAGGCATCCTGGGCGACCAGAGTGTGCCGATGGTGGGGCGGGTGTCCATGGACCTGATCGTGTTCGACGTCACCGCAGTGCCGGCCGGCTTGGCGCGGCCCGGACAGTCGATCACCCTGATCGGCCCCAGCCACACGGCCGACGATTTGGCCGCCGAGGCCGGGACCATCTCCTATGAAATCCTCACCAGCCTGGGCCACCGCACCGCCCGCACCTATGTGGGCGGGCCATGATGATTAACGGCATCCTCACCTTCCTGAGTGTGATCGGGCGGTATTTCCTGTCCTTCCTGCGCCATACCGGGCGGCTGGCGGAATTTACCGCGATCTCGGTCTTTCATGTGTTCCGGCCGCCGTTCTATTTCCGCACCCTGGGCCGCCAGATGGTCGAGATCGGCTATTTCTCGCTGCCCGTGGTCGGGCTGACGGCGATCTTCTCGGGCATGGTGCTGGCCTTGCAGAGCCACACCGGCTTTGCCCGCTTTTCGGCCGAGGGCGCGGTGGCGACCATCGTGGTGCTGTCGATGACCCGCGAACTCGGCCCCGTGCTGGCCGGGCTGATGGTCGCCGGGCGGGTCGGTGCCTCCATGGCGGCCGAGATCGGCACCATGCGCGTCACCGAACAGATCGACGCCCTGACCACCCTGTCAACCAACCCGTTCAAGTACCTTGTCGCCCCGCGCCTGCTGGCCGGCACCCTGATGCTGCCGGTCCTGGTGCTGATCGCCGACGTGATCGGCGTGTTCGGCGGCTATCTGATCGGCACCTACAAGCTGGGCTTCAACCCGGCCAACTACATCGCGCGGACCTGGGAATTCCTGGAGCCGATGGACGTCATTTCGGGGCTGGTCAAGGCGTCGGTGTTCGGCTTCCTGATTACCCTGATGGGGTGCTACAACGGATATCAGTCGCGCGGCGGTGCCCAGGGCGTGGGGCAGGCGACGCGTAACGCCGTGGTGTCGGCGTCCATTCTCATCCTGGTGTTCAACTACCTGATTACGGAGCTGTTCTTCTCGCGATGACCGAAGCCGTCCCCAAACTCCGCCTGCGCGGCCTGCACAAGAGCTTCGGCCCCAAGGTGGTGCTCGACGGCGTGGATCTGGACGTCATGCCGGGCGAGTCGGTGGTGGTGATCGGCGGGTCGGGCACCGGCAAATCGGTCATGCTGAAGTGCATCCTCGGCCTGATGCGCCCGGACAGCGGCTCCATCCAGGTGGATGGCGAGGAAGTGGTCGGCATCTCGGCCCGCGAACGCGAACGCGTCAACCACAAGTTCGGGATGCTGTTCCAGGGCGCCGCCCTGTTCGACAGCCTGCCAGTATGGGAAAACGTCGCCTTCGGCCTCATCCAAGGGTCGCGGATGCCGCGCAAACAGGCCCGCGAAAAGGCCATCGAGAAACTTCTCGCCGTCGGCCTGAAGGAGGACGTCGCCGACCTGTCGCCGTCCGAACTGTCCGGCGGGATGCAGAAACGCGTCGGCCTCGCCCGCGCCATCGCCGACGAGCCCGAGATCATCTTTTTCGACGAACCGACCACCGGCCTCGACCCCATCATGGCCGACGTCATCAACGACCTGATCGTCAAGTGCGTCAAGGACCTGGGCGCCACCACCTTGTCGATCACCCACGACATGGCCTCGGCCAGCAAGATCGCCGACCGCGTCGCCATGCTGTGGCAAGGCCGCCTGATCTGGGTCGGTCCGGCGTCCGAGGTGTTCACCTCCGGCAACGAGTACGTTGATCAATTCGTCCACGGCCGCGCCCAGGGGCCGATCACGATGCAGGTTCGGAAGTAGAGCGCGCCAAAAGGCGGGCTACCGCCCGCACCTGCTTGGGGTAAACCCCAAACCCCTTTGTTTTCTTTAAGAAAAACAACGAGGTCCGGAGCATCGATCCGGGTGGGCCAAAGGGTGGGAGGTGGTGCAACCCGTCCGCGACAGCGGAACAGACCTTGTGCGCCCGCCCCCCTCTCAAGCACTGCCCCTCTCGTCCCGTCCTTGCGCCACCCCCCTCCCAGGGGTTAGAACCACCCGAGCCCCCTCTCCCTTGGGATTAGCCCTTTGGCAAAATCCACCACGCAATTCGTCTGTCAGTCCTGCGGCGCGGTGTTTCCCCGCTGGGCCGGGAAGTGCGACGCCTGCGGGGCGTGGAACAGCCTGGGCGAAGAAACGCGCGGCGATGTGGGGCCAAAGGCCGTCACCGCCGGCAAGGGCGGGCGGCGCATCGAGTTCGTCCCGCTGACCGGCAGCGCCGCTCCGCCGCCCCGCATTCCCACCGGCATAGGCGAACTTGACCGCGTGTGCGGCGGCGGGCTGGTTCCGGGGTCGGCTCTGCTGGTTGGCGGCGATCCGGGCATCGGCAAATCCACCGTGCTGTTGCAGGCCAGCGCCGCGCTGGCCCGGTCAGGGGTGGAGGTGGCCTATATCTCGGGCGAAGAGGCCATCGACCAGGTGCGCCTGCGGGCCGGGCGGCTGGGGCTGGCCGATGCGCCGGTGCGGCTGGCCGCCGCCACCAACCTGCGCGACATCGTGGCCACCCTGGACGATGCGGCGGGACCGCGCGTGGTGGTCATCGACTCGATCCAGACCATGTACCTCGACAGCCTCGACTCGGCGCCCGGCAGCGTCGGGCAGGTGCGCGCCTGCTCGCATGAGCTGATCCGGCTGGCCAAGAAACGCGGCTTCGCCCTGTTCCTGGTCGGCCACGTCACCAAGGAAGGCTCCATCGCCGGCCCCCGCGTCATGGAGCACATGGTTGATACCGTGCTGTATTTCGAGGGCGAGCGCGGCCATCAGTTCCGCATCCTGCGCGCCACCAAGAACCGTTTCGGGGCCACCGACGAGATCGGCGTGTTCGAGATGACCGAAGGCGGGCTGGTCGAAGTCCTCAACCCGTCGGCCCTGTTCCTGGCCGAACGGCGGGGCAACGTGTCGGGGTCCTGCGTGTTCTGCGGCATGGAGGGCAGCCGCCCCATGCTGGTGGAAATCCAGGCCCTGGTTGCCACATCGGGGTCGGGCAGCCCCCGCCGCGCCGTGGTCGGCTGGGATTCCGGGCGGCTGTCCATGGTCATGGCGGTGCTGGAGGCCCGTTGCGGCCTTGCACTTGCGGGAAATGACGTATATTTGAACGTCGCAGGCGGCTTGCGGATATCCGAGCCTGCGGCCGACCTTGCGGTGGCCGCGGCATTGATGTCATCGGCCAGCGGTACTCCGGTGCCGGCCGATCTCGCCGTGTTCGGCGAAATTGGGCTGTCGGGCGAGATCAGGGCCGTGTCCCAGGCCGAGACTCGCCTGAAGGAAGCCGCCAAGCTGGGGTTTGCCGAGGCGCTGGCACCGCCCCGGCGGGCCAAGGCGGCCAAGCCTGCGGTTGATGTGCTGAGGGTCCGCGAAATCGGCCACCTTCAGGATCTGGTAGCCCTGTTCCCCGCCGACGCCCTGCGCGGCACGACCTCCGAAAAGGACCCGGTCAAAAGCTCCGGCCGGGACACTGGATAACGCGATGGATGCTCTGCCCGTGAACGCCTTTGATCTGGTGGTCATCGCGGTCCTCCTGATCTCGGCCGTAATCGCCTTCTTCCGGGGATTCGTGCACGAGGTGCTGGCCATCGCGGCGTGGGCCGGCGCTGCCCTTGCGGCACTGCATGGCCTTCCCTACCTACAGCCTGTGGCCCGCGAACACATTCCACTGACCTGGGCGGCCGATGCCGCCGCCGCCGCCGCGATCTTTTTGGTGGTACTGCTGGTCCTGGCGTTGATTACGCGGAGCGTCTCGAAACGGGTTCAGGACAGCGCCCTGGGCGCCCTGGACCGCAGTCTGGGCTTTGTGTTCGGGCTGGCGCGCGGGGCCTTTGTGGTGGCGGTCGGGTTCATCGTCGTGGCGTGGCTGTGGCCCGAACCCGATGACCGCCCCGGCTGGATCCGCGAGGCCCGCTCGCTGCCGCTGGTCGAGGATGGCGCGACCCTGGTCCGCACCCTGGTCCCGGAAAGCCTGGAAGCCGACACCCAGCGCGCCGGCGCCGCCGCCCGCGAGGCCGAGGACAAGGCCCGTCAGGCCATCGAGCTGAAGAAAACCTACGACCGCCTGACCCAGCCGACGCCGTCTGCCACGCCACCGGCTGGCACACCGGCTCCTGGCGCCGCCCCCGGCTCGGCCCCTGTGCCCGAACGTGAACCGGGGTACGACACGGCGCCGCGACAGGACTTGAACAGGTTGATCGAGAGCCAGATAAGCCGTTAGACCCTTACACGCTGCCCCCGCCCCGCCGCCCCGCTTTTGATGGATTAAGGCTGCCGCCATGCTGGACAACTTCCCGACCACGCACCCGTTCGCGCTGCCCGACCTCGATGATGACGACAAGCCGCGCGAGGAATGCGGCGTTTTCGGAATTTTCGGTGACACCGACGCTGCCGCGCACACGGCGCTCGGGCTGCACGCCCTGCAACACCGTGGACAGGAGGCCGCCGGCATCGTTTCGACCGATGGCGAGAGTTTCCACTCCCATCGTGGCCTCGGCCATGTCCACCGGGTGTTCAAGCGCGAGAAGGAAACCGAACGGCTCGAAGGGTCCATGGCCATCGGCCACGTGCGCTACTCGACCTCCGGCGAGACCGTGTTGCGCAACGTCCAGCCGCTCTATGCCGACCTGTCCTTCGGCGGCGTGGCGATTGCCCACAACGGCAACCTGACCAACGCAGCGACCCTGCGCGACGAACTGGTCGGCAAGGGCTGCATCTTCCAGTCCACCTCCGATACCGAGGTCATCCTCCAGCTCATCGCGCGGTCCGAGAAGGGCACCATCGAGGACCGCCTGATCGACGCCCTGACCCGCGTCGAGGGTGCCTATTCCCTGGTCGTCATGTCCAACGACGTGCTGATTGCCGTGCGCGACCCGATGGGCTACCGCCCGCTGGTGCTGGGCTCGCTGGACGGCGCCACCATCGCGACGTCCGAGACCTGCGGCCTCGACATCATCAGTGGCGAATATGTGCGCGACGTCGAACCGGGCGAAATGCTCATCATCGGCAAGGCCGGTGTGCGCTCGGTGTTCCCGCTGCCGCGCCAGAAGAAGCGGTTCTGCATCTTCGAATTCATCTACTTCGCCCGCCCCGACTCGCAGGCCGAAGGGCGCAGCGTCTACGAGGTGCGCAAGAACATCGGCGCCGAACTGGCCCGCGAGGCCCCGGTCGAGGCCGACGTCGTGGTCCCGGTGCCCGACAGCGGCATCCCGGCGGGCCTCGGCTTCGCGCAGGCCTCTGGCATCCCGTTCGAGTTGGGCATCATCCGTAACCACTACGTTGGCCGCACCTTCATCCAGCCAACCCAGAAGACCCGCGACATCGGCGTGCGCCGCAAGCACAACGCCAACCGCCAGTACCTGGAAGGCAAGCGCGTCGTGCTGGTGGACGACAGCATCGTGCGCGGCACCACCTCCATCAAGATCGTCGAGATGGTCCGTCAGGCCGGAGCGTCCGAAGTGCACCTGCGCATTTCCTCGCCGCCGACCGCCCACCCCTGCTACTTCGGCATCGACACGCCCGAGCGCGAAAAGCTTCTGGCGGCGCGCTTCGACCTCGCCGGCATGGCCAAGGTCCTGGGCGTTGACAGTCTGGCTTTCGTGAGCGTCGACGGCCTGTATCGCGCGGCTGGCGAAGCGGGGCGCAACGACGACGATCCCAAGTACTGCGATGCCTGCTTCACCGGCGAATATGCCGCCGCCCTGACCGACCTGGACAACCCGGACCCGCGCCGCGTCGTCACACGTCTGGCCGAACGCAAGAAAGCGGGATAAGTCCATGACCAAGCGACTGGACGGGCGCATCGCCCTGGTCACCGGGGCATCGCGCGGCATCGGCCGCGCGGTCGCCAAGCGCTACGCCGCCGAAGGCGCCACGGTGATCGCCGTGGCCCGCACGCAAGGCGCGCTGGAGGAACTCGACGACGAGGTCCGCAGTGCCGGCGATACGCCCCTGGTCCTGGTCCCTCAGGACCTGCGCAAGGGCGACGACCTGGACCGTATGGGTCTGGCCCTGTTTGAGCGGTTCGGCAAGCTCGACATCCTGGTCGGCAACGCCGGGGTGCTCGGCACGTTGTGCCCCATCACCCACCTCAAGCCCAAGGACTGGGACGACGTCATCGCGTCCAACCTGACCGCCAACTGGCGCCTGCTGCGATCCATGGATCCGCTGCTGCGCCAGTCCGACAGCGGCCGGGCGATCTTCGTCACCTCCTCGGTCGCGCGCGAGGCACGGGCCTACTGGAGCGCCTACGCCATTTCCAAGGCGGGCCTGGAAATGATGGCCCGGATCTATGCCGAGGAAACCGCCAAAACCGCCGTCCGGGTCAACATCTACGACCCCGGCCGCACCCGCACCCGGATGCGCGCCTCGGCCTTCCCCGGTGAAGACGAATCCACCGTGCCGCCGCCGGAATCCCACGGTGATCGGTTTGTGGAGTTGGCCGCCGCCGATTGCGCATTGCATGGGGCGATTGTCGGCGTCGATGGGGTGATCGAGGGTTAAGGAAAGAACGCGGGCTCTGCCCGCACCCGGCAGGAGACGCGGTCTCCTGCACCTCATGAATAGGTATGGGGAAAGTCGCGCGCAGCGCAGAAAATACTGAGGGAGTGTCAGCCTGCGGCGCTAAGTGGGCCCCCTAAACGGGGTCAAGGGGCCGATGGCCCCTTGCGGGTGCGGGCAGCGCCCGCCTCCCTTTCCAGCCTACTCAACACATCCATCAGCTTTTCATCACGCGGGACGGTGCCGGAGTTTCCGGCGCCGGTGCCGACGCTTGGCGGGCCGCCTGCGATCGCCGCCCCGAACACCCTGTCGCCATTGCTGAAGCTGGAGACGTGGGTTCCCAGCACCCGGAATGTCCCGTCTATCCAGGCGAACAGCGGCGAGCCGGAGTCACCGCGCGTGGCGTCGCAGTCGTGGGCGACGATGCCGGTGGCGGCCCATCCGTGAATGCGGCAGCCGACGTGGCCGGTCAGGACGTGGCGGCGGTCCATGGAATATCCGGCCTGCACCACGACCGGGCCCTGGGCCGCCAGGGGGCCATAGGTCGCGGCGTCAAGCCCGGCGACACCCATCCAGCCGGTGGCCTTGCCGACCGGCGCGGCGAGGTGCAGGACCGCCCAGTCCCCAGCCATGTCTGCCAGAATGCTTGCAGGCCCATTGAACCCCGGAGCGAGTTCGATACGGGTGACCTGGCTGGCCGCCGACCATTCGCCGCGATCCCAGCCCAGCGTCAGGAACACGGCCTGAGCCGGCATCCAGGCGCGGGTGCGCTCGTTCCACAGGCAGTGGGCGGCGGTCAGGGCGGTCTGCGGGCCGACCATGACGGCCGAGCACAGGCTGCCGTCGCCCTTGGTCAGGCGGCCGATGGCGCTCCATGGATAGGCGCGGGAATCGACCTGAATGCGGTCATCCTCCCCCTTGATGCCACGCAGGGGGTCATGCTGGTCCACCGCGCCCGCCGCCCCTCCGCTCACCAACAGGGCGGCGACAAGCGGCAGCAGGCGGCGGCGGGCGGCCATGGGCTCAGCGTTCGCCGACGTAGGGGTTCTTCGGCTTGCGCAAGTGGATGCGCACCGGCACACCGATCAGCCCAAAGTCGTCGCGCAGCGCGTTGACCAGATAACGCATGTAGGAGTCCGGCAGTTCGTCGGGCTTGGAGACGAAGATGGCGAAGGTCGGCGGGCGGCTTTTGACCTGGGTCATGTAGCGCAGCTTGATGCGGCGCTTGCTCTTGGACAGCGGCGGCGGGTGGTGGGCGAGGATTTCCTCCAGCCAGCGGTTCAGCGGCGAGGTCGGAATGCGCGAGTTCCACAGCTCGTGCATCTCGAACACGGCGCTCATCAGGTCGTCCAGGCCCTGGCCCTTGAGGCCCGACAGGGTGACCGTCGGCACGCCCTTGACCTGCGGCAGGGACGTTTGCAGGCGGTCGGTCAGGCGCTGGATGGACTCTTCGCGGTTGGCCGCGATATCCCACTTGTTGACGCCGATGACCAGGGCGCGGCCCTCGTCGATGACCATGCGGGCAATGGTCAGATCCTGCTTGTCGAGCACCATGTCGGCGTCGAGCAGCAGGATGACCACCTCGGCCATGCGGATGGAATTCAGGGTGTCGCCGACCGACAGCTTTTCCAGGCTGTCCTCGACGCGGGCCTTGCGGCGCATCCCGGCGGTATCGACCAGGCGGACGCGGCGCCCCTTGTATTCCCAGTCCACTTCAATCGAGTCGCGGGTCACGCCGGCTTCGGGGCCGACCAACAGGCGGTCCTGGCCGACCAGACGGTTGATGAGGGTGGACTTGCCGGTGTTGGGGCGGCCGACGATGGCAAGTTGCAACGGGCGGTCCGGCCGTTCGGGCAGGACCACTTCCTGGCCCTCCTCCAGGTCGGCCAGCAGGGCGTCTTCCTCGGCCTCGGCGGTGGCCTTGAGCACCGAGGCGTGGTCCGTCCCGGCGGCACGGGCGAACGGGATGAGCGCGTCGAACAGGTTGGCCATGCCCTCGGCGTGTTCGGCCGAAATCGGCACCGGATCGCCCAGGCCGAGGGAATAGCTTTCGTACAGGCCCGGCTGCCCGGCCTTGCCCTCGCACTTGTTGGCGACCAGGATCACCGGCGTCTTGTGACGGCGCAGCAGGGCCGCGAAGTGGGCGTCGAGCGGCGTGACGCCGGCCCGCGCGTCGATCAGGAACAGGGCGACATCGGACTCGTCGAGCGCCGCCTCGGTCTGGGCTCGCATGCGGCCTTCGAGGGACTCGTCGGTGGCATCCTCCAGCCCCGCCGTGTCGATGACCTGGAAATCCAGGCCGGCGAGGCTGGCGGCATGCTGCCGCCGGTCACGGGTGACGCCCGGCAGGTCATGGACGATGGCAAGCCGCCGTCCGACCAAACGGTTGAACAGGGTCGACTTGCCGACATTGGGGCGGCCGATAATGGCTACTGTAAAGGTCATGATTCGGGTCCAAGGGACGCCGTCCCCGCGCCTAACGGAAGGCGATCAGGTCGGCGTCGTCAGTCAGGAAATACAAAGTGCCATCGGCCACGGCCGGGGCCAGCGAAATGCCGGTCGGCAGTTCGACGCGCCCCAGAACCTGGCCGGTGTACGGCGACACGGTCAGGGCAACACCGTGGGTGCCGGTGACGATCAGGCGGTCCGACGCCAGGGTCGGGCCGGTCCATTCGATACGGCCGGTGCGGTCTTCGGGGTCTTCCCAGCTCGCCAGTTCTACCACCCACTGGATGCGCCCGGTCAGGGCGTCCACGGCGACAAGCTGGTTTTCGATGCTGATGGCATAAAGGGTGCCGCCGGCCACCCACGGCTGCTGCAAGCCGGCCAGTTCGACTTCCCAGGCTCGGTCGCCGGTGCGCATGTCGATGCCCACCAAAAGCCCGGAGTGCCCGACCACGAACAGGCGGTTGGCGTCGATGACCGGGCGGGCGCGGATGTCGGCCAGATTGGCGGTGGCGTCGGTGCGGCGGGTGGCCAGGATGGCATCCGACCACAACGGCGCGCCGCTGTCCTCACGCAGGGCAACCAGTTCGCCCGAACTATAGGCCATGACGACCACGCCGTTGTCGGCCGCCGGAGCCGCACCGCCGAGCAGCGAGGCGGTTTCCTCCACCGCCGCGTGGGTCCACAGGATGCGGCCATCGGTGGCCGCCAGGGCCATGCCCTTGTTGTCCAGGGTGACGATGAACACGCGGCCACCGAACACGGTGGGGGCGGCGCGCACGGGGCTGGTGACCTGGGTCCGCCACAGCTCGGTGCCATTGGTGGCGTCCAGGGCGATAACCTGGGCGAACCCGGTGGTCACATAGACCCGCCCGCCGTCATAGGCCACGCCGCCGCCGAGAATGGCGTTGCCGCTCTCGTGGTCGGGGGCCAGGGAGGTCTGCCACAGGCGGTCGCCGTCCTTGGCGTCAAAGGCGCTGACCACGGCCTCGGCATCCACGGTGTAGACCCGGCCGGCGCCCACCACGGGCTCGCCCAGCAGGCGGTTGCGGCTGCCCGATCCTTCGCCGGCGTCGGCCCGCCAGATCACTTCGGGCATGGCGCCGACCACCAGATGCTGCATGGCGTGGTGGCTATAGCCCCCGGCCTGCGGCCAGTCGCTGTTCGGCTCGGGGGCCGGCAGGCGAATGGTCGCCTGGCTGGCCGACGCCGGCTCCAGGCGGCGGTCATGTTCGAGCACGGTGATGCGCTTGCCAGCCAGCGCCGGCGTGGTGCTGCCGCCGAGCCAGCTTTCGCCGCCGCACCCGCTGAGGACCGCCAGCAGCCCCCCCACCACGGCGGCCAGCCTGAGCCCGCGCCACGCGCTGTCAGAAGTCTTCATCACGCGCATCTTCCCCTCGCTCACGACGCCCCCTGGGCAGGCGCGCCGCCCAGAGTGTCCAGCATGTCCTGAGCCCGCTCGCGCACGCCGCGCGGCGCCTGGGCGTCGCTGGCCAGATCGGCGAACAGCGTGCGGGCCTGGTCGGCGTCATCCTGGCGCAGGGCCAGCAGCGCCTGCACCTCGCGGGCCGAAAAGCGGAACGCGTTGCCGGGGGCGGTCAGCGGCGCCAGCATGGCCTGCACGACGCCCGGTTCGGCATGGTCGAGGCCATGCAGCGCAAACAGCGCGCGGCCAACGTCGCGCATCACCGCATCGGCGCCATCGTCCTCGGCCAGGGCGCGGTATGCCTCCAGGGCCTGATCGGTCTGGCCCTGCTCCAGCAACGCGCCGGCGCGGCGCAGACGGGCGAGGTCGGCGTGGCCGGTGCCGCCGGACGCGGCAAGCTCGGCCAGCCGGGCGGTTCCCTGCTCGACATTGCCCGCCGCGAGGGTCTGCACGGCCTGTTCATAGGTCTGCGCCTCGGCGGTCTGGCGGGACGACTGCCACGCCGTCCAGCCCTGGTAGCCGGCCACCACGACCACCACCAGCACCGCCGCGGCGATCAGGTAGCCGCCATACTGCGCCCACAGGCGCTTCATCTGTTCTTCGCGAAGGTCTTCGTCCACCTCGCGGAACAGAGCTTCCTGTTGGGGATCGGGGGTCTTGTCGGCCACGGAATGCTCCTGCAACGGCGTCTTGTCAAAAAGGCCGCTAACCATAGTCTGCTGGCAGGCCGCGCGCAAGCAAGCCCGCCGTTTGGCCGAGATGGCCTCAAACGCGTTGACCTGTAGCAACATGAACCGAATCCGCGTATGATGCCGCGCAGAATAACCTTTCTCCTATTTAGGATGAGCTGTCACATGCGCACTCTCGCCGGAATTCTTGCTGTCGGCATCGTTGCCGGCACCTCCTTTGGCGCTCAGGCCGAGCCCACACAGCCGATCGGCTTCTACCTGGGTGCCCAGGCCGGCGCCAACTGGCTGCGCGACGAAGACATCGACCGCGCCGGGAGCAGCTTCTCGCCGGACTTCTCGGTCGCCCCGGCCATCAGCGGTAACGCCGGCTACAACTTCGGCCAGTTCGGGCCGATCGGCCTGCGCGCTGAAGGTGAAGCCACCTTCCGCCGCAACAACCTCGAATCGCTCAACGGCGCCTACGCCGGTGGCCGCGTCAACAGCCTGGGCCTGTTCGGCAACCTGCTGATCGACATCCCGACCGGCACCGCGCTGACCCCGTTCATCGGCGCCGGCATCGGCGGCGTGCATGTTGACGGCAGCGACATCGTGACCGCCGGCTTCGGCCGCGTCGATGACGCCGACTGGAAGCTTGGCTACCAGGGCATCGCCGGCCTGTCCTACGCGGTGAGCGAGGCCGTCTCGTTGCGTGGCGACTACCGCTACATGCAGACCAACGACGCTACCTTCACGGCTGACAACGGCGACCGCGTCAACGTGCCGAACGCCAACCACACCGTGATGATCGGCGTGACCTACAGCTTCGGCGCCCCGGCCGCCCCGGCGCCGCAGCCCGTCGCTGCCGTCGTCGCCCCGCCGCCGCCGGCCCCGGCCCCGGTCGTCACGCAGCCGTCCAGCTACATGGTGTTCTTTGACTTCGACCGTGCCGACCTGACGGACGAAAGCCGGAGCATCATCGCCCGCGCCGCCGCCGCCGCCCGTAATGGTCAGCAGGTCCGCGTCGAACTGACCGGCCACGCCGACCGTGCCGGTTCGGACCAGTACAACCTGCGCCTGTCGCAGCGCCGCGCCGAAGCCGTCAAGGCCGCCATGCTCCAACACGGCCTGCCGGCCAATGCGGTGGCGACCCTCGCCAAGGGCGAAAGCAACCCGCTGGTTGCCACTCCCGACGGCGTCCGCGAGCCGCAGAACCGCCGCGTGGAAATCATGCTGCCGTAAAGGCAGGCACCACCCGGTACCAAGACCCATGGCCCCTGGAGAAATCCAGGGGCCATTTGTCCAGTTGGGCGCCGACTGATGGAAGAACCGGGCTCTGCCCGGACCCGCCAGGAGCCTCGGGCTCCTGGACCTCGGGAGTTGAGAGCGGTAAGCCGCGCGCAGCGCATTGAATACCGACGCTTTCTGCCTCCGGCGCAAGAAAAGGGTGAACCCCCTCATGGGATCCAAGGGCCGCTCGGCCCTTGGCGGGTCTGGGCAGAGCCCGGCCTTTCCAGTGGCGCTTATGACCGGAAGCCCCTGCCTCAAAGCGCTGCCGGCCGCCCTCCGCAATGCGGGAGGGCGGCCGGCGTCTGTCTTCAGTTCTGCTCACGAGGCTTTTTTGACCTCCTCCGTCTCACGGGCCTTCTTGACCTCGATGCGGCGGGTGGTTTCCTTGGCGGTCGGCGACTTGGGCAGTTCGATGGTCAGGACGCCCTTGTCATAGGTCGCGATGACCTTGCCCTCGTCAACGGCATAGGGCAGCGGCACCGTGCGCAGGAACGAGCCATAGGACCGTTCACGCAGACGCCAACCTTCCTTTTCCTCTTCCTTTTCCGCCTTCTTGTGCCCCTGGATCATCAGGGTGTTGTCGGTCAGCCGGATGTCGATGTCCTTTTCGTCCATGCCCGGCAGATCGGCGGCGACCTCAAGGCCATGATCGGTTTCGCGCACATCCACACGCGGCACCGCATGGCCGATTTCAAGTGTCGGCGCGCCGCGCATCATGTCGTCGAACACCCGATCAATTTCCCGGTGCAGCGACCGGAAGACGTCGGTCCCCCAATCTCTGCTCATGTCCGTGGCCGGCATCATGTCCCGGCCGAACGGAAGCAGCGAACGCAGTGTCATGGCACGCTCCTTTCTCAGCCTGGGACGCCGCGCCGGGACGTGCTCCCGATGCACGGCGGAGCCCTTCTTGTTCGATGAATATTATAGCAAAAATCGGCCCTCCTGGCGATGGATCTCCCGGAGGATGGGCACGCAAAAAGGGGCCGGCACGCAAAGCGCCGGCCCCTTTTGCAACAGCACGTGGACCCGGTTTAGTCGGTCACGGCCTGCTCGGTTTCAGTGATCTCGGACTGGAGGGCCTGAAGGACCTCCTTGCCGCTGTCGCCGGTCATTTCGACGAAGGTGTCACGGGCGGACATGGCCCGTTCGCGGAAGGCGGCACGCTCTTCCTCGGACAGTTCGATCACTTCGATATCAGGCTTGGCCTCCTTGATCTTGGCCAGACGCTCCTCGGCGTACTGGTCCTGGACCTTGAAGATGTAGTCGACCAGTTCTGTCGTCACCTCGTCGAGCATGGCACGCCGTTCGTCAGGCAAGCCCTGGTAGAAGGTCTGGTTGGCGACCACCGACGTGGTGAACTGCTGCTGTCCGGCGAAGATCATGTAGTCCTGGACTTCGTAGAACTTCATTTCCTCGATGGCGAAGATCGGGTTGACCTGACCGTCGATCTGGCCGAGTTGCAGGCCGCCGTAAACCTCGCCATAGGGCATCGGGGTCGGGCTGGCACCCATGGAGCGATAGGCCTCGGTCAGGATGGGCGACGTCATGACGCGCATCTTGAAACCGGCCATGTCCTCGGGCGAGCGGATCGCCTTATTGGCGGTCCACACCATTTCGCCCTCGGGGAACATGGTGACGAGCTTGAGGTTCTTGTCCTTCAGCGCCGGGGCCAAGTCGTTGTAGACCACGTCGCCCTCGGTCAGGACCTGCTTATTGACCTCGTTGTTCTGGCTGAGGATGTAGGGCAGGTTGAACACGCCCATTTCCGGCACCATGGTCGCCAAGTGGCCCGGCGAGGCGAAGGTGAACTGCAACGACCCGTTGGCGGTCAGTTCGGTCAGGTCCTGCGAGGTGCCGAGCGCGCCGTAGGGATAGACCTGCACGGTGACATCGCCGTCGGTGCGCTGCTCGACCAGTTCCTTGAACTTCTGGGCATACATGTCCTGCACGCTGCCCTCGATCTCCTCCAGGGCGAACCGCCAGGTTTCAGCCTGGGCGCCCGTGGACAGGGCCGTTCCGCCCACCAGCAGGGCCGCCGTGGCGACCACCGCCGTCCCAAACCTGCGCAAAACGCCCGCATTCGTTCCCGAACTGATCATTGTCGAAGTCTCCGTCGTTGATTTCGGTCTGGATCGCGTTCCACCAATGCTAGGCAACTTCATCATTGATACGCAAGGAATAATTGGCCGGAGCATGTGTATGTCCGTGATCAGAATGTCTGCCTGGAAATAATTCAAAGCATCCAATCGTGATGTCGCGGGGCCGCACACGTGATATGCCGCGCCCCTGAGTCGCGGCAGCCCTCTAATGCTTTCATGGCACAGCAGGGTCAATCATTGCCCGCATCATAAGGCGTTGACCTGTATTGTCGTTGACCTCTACGGTACCTCACTTTATCGTTTTAGATCCTGGGGCGCTTGAAAGTTTCGGAAAACGCCCCCGGTTGCAGGGGGCAACGCGTCTTCGGTCGCAATGGTTGCGTCTTTCTTGGGCAGGCAGCGGAGGCAGGGACCGATGGGAAGGCCCGAACTGGGCGCAGGAGGGGGGCCGGGCGCAGGAGGGGGGATTGGCGCCGCCGCGATGCGCGTGGTCAGCGGCCTCGACAGGCTGATCGCCCGCGTCGAGTCGCTCATCCTGGCCTATGGCGTGCTGCTGATGTTCCTCAACACGTTCGGCAACGTCATCGGCCGCTACGTGTTCGGCCGCAGCCTGTATTTCACCGAGGAACTGAACCAGTTCCTGATCGTCCTGGTAACCTTCGTCGGGCTGGGCTACGCCACCCGGCATGGCCGCCACATCCGCATGTCGGCCCTGTACGACACCCTCGGCGACCGCCTGCGCAAGGCCCTGATGATCGTCATTTGCGTGGTGACGGCGGCGGTGATGTTGTGGCTCGCCTGGATCTCGTTCGGCTACGTACAGTCGGTGGCGAGCGGTGGGCGGGTGACCTCGGCCCTGCGGGTGCCGCTGTACCTGACCTACATCTGGGTGCCGGTGGGTTTCCTGATTACCGGCATCCAGTACATGCTGACCGTGCTGCGCAACTTGCGCGACGACGGCGTATGGATCTCGTGGGAGCAGCAGGACGGCTACGAGGAGATCGGCGACACCACGGCCCAGGCCGGCGAAGACCGCATGTGAGGGGGGAACATCCGCCATGACCATCGCCCTGCTGGGAACCATGATCGGCCTTCTGGTCCTGGGCTTCCCCATGATGATCCCGCTGATCGTCGCCACCATCGTCGGGTTCGTGGTGTTCTTTCCCGGAATGCCGACCGAAAACATCATCCAGCAGATGATCGGCGGGGTCCGGCCGACCGCCCTGATCGCCGTGCCGATGTTCATTTTCGCGGCCGACATCGTGACCAAGGGCAAGACGGCCGACCGCCTGCTTGATCTGGTGATGGCCTTCGTCGGCCATGTGAAGGGCGGGCTGGCCGTGACCTCGGCGGTGACCTGCACGCTGTTCGGGGCGGTGTCGGGGTCCACCCAGGCCACCGTGGTGGCCATCGGCGGGCCGCTGCGGCCGCGCATGTTGGCGGCCGGCTACAAGGACAGCTTCGTCATGGCGCTGACCATCAACGCCAGCGACATCGCCTTCCTCATTCCACCGTCCATCGGCATGATCATCTACGGCGTGATCTCGGGCACCTCCATCGCCGAACTGTTCATCGCCGGCATCGGGCCGGGCCTCATCATCCTGGCGATGTTTGCGGCCTATTCCATCTGGTTCGCCTACCGCGAGGGCATCCCCACCCTGCCCAAATCGACCTGGGCGGAGCGCCGCACGGCGATCAAGAAGGCCATCTGGCCGCTCGGCTTCCCGGTCATCATCATCGGCGGCATCTACGGCGGCATCTTCAGCCCGACCGAGGCGGCGGCGGTGTCGGTGGCCTACGCCCTGTTCCTGGAGGTGGTGGTATTCCGCGAGGTGTCCCTGCGCGAGATCCCCGACATCGCCATGTCCACCGGCCTGATTACCGCTGTAGTGTTCATCCTGGTCGGCGCCGGGGCGGCGTTTTCCTGGGTCATCAGCTTTGCCATGATCCCGCAGGGCATCATCGCCGGGCTGGGCCTGGACGACGCCGGGCCATACATGGTCCTGATCGCCATCTCCATCGCCTTCTTCGTGGGCTGCATGTTCGTCGATCCCATCGTGGTCATCCTGGTCCTGACCCCGATCTTCGCGCCGTTGGTCCAGAACGCCGGCCTGGACCCGGTGCTGGTCGGCACCCTCATCACCCTGCAAGTCGCCATCGGGTCGGCCACGCCGCCGTTCGGGTGCGACATCTTCACCGCCATCGCCATCTTCCGGCGGCCTTACATTGAGGTTATTCGCGGATCGCCGCCGTTCATCCTGATGCTGCTGCTGGCCTCGGCCATGCTCATCGCCTTCCCGCAGACCGCCCTGTTCCTGCGCGATCTGGCTTTCGACTGAGAGACGCGACCATGAAGTTCAACACCATCGTCGTCGCCGTGGACGGCTCCACCCACGGCATGAAAGCCCTGGAACTGGCCGCCGATCTGGCCGTGGCGGTGGATGCGGTGCTGCACGTCGTATCCGTCTACCGCCACCACAGCGTCTATGAGAGCACCCATTCCCTGGTCCGTGGACGCGAGGTGGTGCCCCATCCCGACAGTTCCATGAAGGCGCTGGCCCGCGAGATCTGCGAGGACCACGCCCGCCGGGCCAAGGAACTGGGCGTTCCAGACCCGGTCATCGCTGTGCGGCGCGGGGCGCCGGCGCGCGGCATCGTGGACTACGTCGAGGAGGTCAAGGCCGATTGCGTGGTGGTCGGCAGCCAGGGCCTGGGCGACAGCGGCGGCCTGTTCCTGGGCAGCGTGTCCCAGAAGGTCGCAACGCAGGCCCGCTGCACTTGCATCACCGTCAAATGACAGAATGGCCGCCTACCACTTCTGAACGAATGAATATCCCCCATCGATTATGCCTTCCTGTCGTCACAAAGGGCGGGTACGTCTTTTCTGAGCAGACATGAAAGGAAGTTTACCGATGGCACGCAAAAGCCGTCGTCAGCGTGAAGGCAGCATGCGGTTCTGGTTCGGGCTGACCAAGCTGGGCGTCATTCTGGGCCTTGTGGGGGCCGTCGCTTGGTTCGCCTACGAAACCGGCCGCCAGTTGTCCGCCGACGAAATCGCCGAATTGAACGGCCGAATCGAGACGTTCGAGGTCACCGAGGCCCAGCGTCAGGACGAACTCAACCGCCTTCAGGTGACCCAGGCCGCCGCCGAGGAAAAGGCCGAGGAGTTCCGCCAGCGCTACGAGGACGTCGCCCCCGAAGGCGTGCGTGCGATCATCGCCCAGGCCCGCACCAAGCTGGACGAGGGCCTGTCCCCCGACCGCCTGGCCTTCGTCATCAGCCAGGCCGAGGAACCGCGCGCCTGCTCGCCGACCGAAACGCGCCGCTTCATCGCCCGCACCGAAAACTACGACGGTGCCAACACCTGGGTGCGGTTCAACGACGTGCTGACCGTGACCGGCGCCGGCAAAGCCGCCTCGGACGGCCGGGCCGAGTGGTTCAACCCGGAAAACGACGTCACCCTGACCTTCTCGCCCCTGGGCGGCAAGGCACAGGACATTTCTGGCCGTCTGCCGTTGCAGCACGCCATGGTGTTCAAGGGCCGCGAATACCGCTTCACCGCCTCGCCCGGCTCGCGCGGCTTCATCGAAGTGACCGCCGACTGGTGCTCCTACTCGGCGGCCGGAGAAGCCGAGGCGCATATGCGCTGAGGTTGGTCCGCTAACACGGAGGGCTGCCGCCAGCCTGGAACTGCGCTCCAGACCTCCTTGTTTTCTTGAAGAAGAAAAAGGGGTTTGGGGCTTGCCCCAAGCCATCGGGCGGCAGCCCGTTCGCGTCAGCGAAAGAGGATCCCGCCATATCCTCTTGCCAGCACGTTCCCCGCTGTGCTTGCTAAGACCATGGCCGAGACGGACCCCCATGCCCTGAAGCGCCTCATCATCGACAAGGCCCATGAGGCCGGTTTCGATGCCGTGGCCTTCACCCGCGCCGCCCTCCCTCCCGCCGTGGGGGCGGGGCTGTCGGCGTATGTGGCGGCCGGGCGGCATGGCGAGATGGGCTGGATGGCCGATACCCTGGAGCGCCGCGTCACCCCCACCGCCATGTGGCCGGACGCCGTGACCGCCATCGTGCTGGGCATGAACTATGCCCCGGACGCCGACCCCCTGCCCCTGCTGGACGCCGGGGACCGGGCCTATGTCAGCGTCTACGCCCGCCACCGCGACTACCACGATCTGGTCAAGAAGCGCCTCAAGCAGGTGGCCCGCTGGCTGGCCGAAGTTTCCGGGGTGGAGGTAAAGGTGTTCGTCGATACCGCCCCGGTCCTCGAAAAGCCGCTGGCCGCGCAGGCCGGGCTGGGCTGGCAGGGCAAGCATACCAATCTGGTGTCGCGGCAGTTCGGGTCGTGGCTGTTCCTGGGCGAGATCCTGACCACCCTCGACGTGCCCCCCGACGCGCCGGAAACCGACCATTGCGGATCGTGCCGCCGATGCCTGGACATCTGCCCGACCGAGGCCTTCACCGCCGAGCGCGAGATCGACCCCCGGCGCTGCATCTCCTACCTGACCATCGAGCACAAGGGCCCCATCCCGGCCGCCCTGCGCACGCGCCTTGGCAACAGGGTCTACGGCTGCGACGATTGCCTTGCGGTGTGCCCCTGGAACCGTTTCGCCCAGACCTGCGCCCACGACGCCCTGCGGCCGCGCGCCGACCTCGATGCCGGGCCGGATCTGGCCGAAATGGCCGGGCTGGATGATGCGGCGTTCCGGGCCTTGTTTTCCGGCAGCCCGGTCAAGCGCATCGGCCGCGACCGCTTTGTGCGCAACGTGTTGAACGCCCTGGGCAATTCCGGGCAGCCCGCCTTGGCCCCAGCGGCCGAGCGGCTGCTCGACGACCCCGCGCCGGTGGTGCGCGGCGCCGCCGTGTGGGCGCTGTCCCGGCTGCTGCCCCCGGCGGACATGGCGGCCCTGCGGACGCGCCACCTGCCGCCGGAAACCGACCCCGACGTGCGGGCCGAGTGGGAGGGAGCGGCGTGAGTATCCTGGCCCTGCTCCTGTGCCTGGGTTTGACCGCCGCGCCCGCCCTGGCCGAGCCGCCCGACTGCGCCGACTGCCCGGACATGGTCGCCATCCCGGCCGGCACCCTGGCCCGCGAGGGCGCCCCGCCAGTCGCCATTGCCCCGTTCCACATGGCCCGCACCGAGACCACCTTCGACCAATGGGCCGCCTGCGTCGCCGCCCAAGCCTGCCGTGGCGGCCAGCACGACCACGGCTGGGGGCGCGGCAGCCGCCCGGTCATCAACGTCACCCACACCGACGCCGAAGCCTACGCCGCATGGCTGTCGGGAGTGACCGGCGAACGCTACCGCCTGCCGACCGAAGACGAATGGGAATGGGCGGCGCGCGGCGGAACCACGACCAAGTGGTGGTGGGGCGATACGGTCGGCCAAGGCCACGCCAACTGCCGCAAATGCGGCACCGAATGGAGCGGCAGAATGTCCGCCCCGGTGGCCTCCCTGCCCGCCAACCCGTTCGGCCTGCACGACATGGCCGGCAATGTGTGGGAATGGGTCGCCGATTGCTGGCACCAGGACCGCGCCGCTGCGCCCACCGCCCGCGACTGCACCCGCCGCGTCACCAAAGGCGGCGCCTGGTACTACATCCCCAGCCAATCCAAACCCACCACCCGAGTCGGCAGCCCAACGGGGCTGTGGAGCTATACGGTGGGGTTCCGGGTGGTGCGGGAGTGAGGTCCAAGCAAGGCTCCACCTGACCATAGGTGCTACTTTTTGGAAGAGTTGGGCTCTGCCCAAACCCGCAAAGGGCCACGGGCCCTTTGATCCCACTCGGTTTTCTGCACCTTCACTTGCGCCGCAAGCAGACAAGGCCTCAGCATCTACTGCGCTGCGCGCGGCTTTCTTCATATTATACCAAGCGCCAAATAATCTGACTCGTGGTCCCTTTTGAAAGGTGGGCTGCCGCCCACGCCCGCTCGGGGTAAACCCCGAACCCCTTTCTTTTCTTCAAGAAAAACAAGGAGGTCTGGAGCTTGCT